>Ga0105239_10002199_pt1 | contig 25091 bp, 19 predicted proteins | sample KBSC44metaG_FD_92761 | JGI IMG/M metagenome (GOLD analysis project Ga0105239, IMG submission 92761) | Corn rhizosphere microbial communities from Kellogg Biological Station, Michigan, USA - KBS C4-4 metaG | ecosystem: Host-associated > Plants > Roots > Rhizosphere > Soil | place: Michigan, USA...
GACTTCGACTTCACCTTGATCTCGGTCGCGCCGGGTGCGTGCTGCTTGATGATCCGGCGGATCTGCGGCGGCATCGTCGCGGAGAACAGCGCGACCTGCTTCTCGGCCGGGGTGCCCGAGAGGATCTGTTCGACGTCCTCGGCGAACCCCATGTTGAGCATCTCGTCGGCCTCGTCGAGCACGACGAACCGGAGCTGGCTCAGGTCGAGGGTCCCCTTGTCGAGGTGGTCCATGACGCGACCCGGCGTACCGACGACCACGTGGACGCCACGGCGCAGGGCCGATAGCTGGACGCCGTAGCCCTGGCCGCCGTAGACCGGCAGGACGTGGAGCCCCTTCACGTGCGCGGCGTACTTCTCGAACGCCTCGGAGACCTGGAGCGCGAGCTCGCGGGTCGGGGCGAGCACCAGCACCTGCGGCAGCTTCGCCGACAGGTCGATCCGGGACAGGATCGGCAACGCGAACGCGGCGGTCTTGCCGGTGCCGGTCTGCGCGAGGCCGACGACGTGCTCGCCGGCCATCAGCGGCGGGATCGCCTCGGCCTGGATGGGCGACGGCGTCTCGTAGCCGACGTCGCGCAGCGCCTTGAGCACCCGGGGGTCGAGACCGAGGTCGTCGAAGGACAGCGTTGGCTCGGTCACCGCGCAAGCCTAATCGGGCCGTCGCCGGCGACCTATTCGGGCAGCGGGGACCGGCCGCGGCGGATATGAATGATCCGCATCCTCGCGGGCGGCTCTACGCTGGCGCCATGGACGCCCCTGAGCCCCTTCAGACACTGCCCGAGGAGTGGGAGCGCGCCCTGTGCATCGTCGCGCACCCCGACGACATGGAGTTCGGTGCGGCCGCCGCCGTCGCCCGCTGGACCGGCCAGGGCAAGTGGGTCGGCTACACCATGGTGACCAGCGGCGAGGCGGGCATCGACTCGATGGCGCCCGACGAGGCCCGGGTGGTCCGGGAGAAGGAGCAGGTCGAGTCCGCCCGGATCGTCGGCGTCGACACCGTCGACTTCCTCGGCCAGCCCGACGGCATCCTCGAGTACGGCGTACCGATGCGCCGGCTGCTCACGGCCGAGGTGCGCCGGCACCGGCCCGACATCGTGATCACCGGCAACCACCGCGACACCTGGGGCGGCTCGAACCTCAACCAGGCCGACCACATCGCCGTCGGCCGGGCGGTGCTCGATGCCGTCCGCGACGCCGGCAACCGCTGGGTCTTCCCCGAGCAGGTCACCGACGGCGGCCTGGAGCCGTGGGGCGGCGTGAAGCAGGTGTGGGTGTTCGGCTCCCCGATGGCCACCCACGCCGTGGACACGACCGACACGTTCGACGCCGGTGTCGAGTCGCTGAAGGCGCACGCGGCCTACATCGACGGCCTCGGGTGGGAGAACTGGGACCCCCGCGAGTTCCTCGAGGGGATGGCCCGCGCCACCGGTCAGCGGATCGGCACAGCCTTCGCCGCTCCCTTCGAGGTCGTCCCGATGGGCTGGGGCGAGTAGCGAGGCGCTGCTTCAGCCGACGACCTCCTGCGTGCCGTCGGAGCAGTGGAGCCGGTCGGCCGCAGAGAGGACCCGAACTCGTCAGTCGTCCAACAGGTCGCGAGCGTCAGCGGCCATCGTCGGCGACGGGTCGAGCAGTGCCCGCGACAGCGGTGTGAGCTCGTGGTCCGGCTCCTCGTCGCCGTAGACCATCCGGGCCAGGCCAAGCGCAAGGCCCGCCATCTCGTGGTCCGCCAGGCCCAGCCGGACCGCGACTGCGAGTGCGTTGGGCGGCCTGTCCGCCGGGTCCTTCGCCAAGAGGTCGCCGACTATGGTGGCGAGCGCGTCGGGCACCGACGCGGGCAGCGGCGGCGGCGGCTCGTGGACGTGCAGGAGGGCCGTCGCGATCGGCGTGAGGCCCTCGAACGGACGCTTCGCGGTGAGCAGCTCGTGCGCGACGACGCCCAGGGCGTAGAGGTCGCTCGCGCCCGAGGCCGGCTCACCCAGCGCCTGCTCGGGACTGAGGTAGTGCGGCGTGCCGAGCAGCTCCCCCATGCGGGTATGGCCCGCGGCGTTGACGGCACGGGCGATGCCGAAGTCGGTGAGCTTCACCAGCCCGTCGGGACGGATCAGGATGTTGGCGGGCTTCACGTCTCGATGCACCACCCCCGCGTCGTGCGCGACGCCGAGCGCAAGGGCGGCCTGCCCGACGATCGAGCGCACGCGGTCAGGATCGACCGGTCCCTCCTCGCGAACGAGCTGGCTCAGGGACCTGCCCTCGACGCGCTCCATGACCAGGAAGGCGAGGCCGTCGTCCTCCCCGTAGTCGAAGACCGTGGCGATGTTGGTGTGGAGCAGCGACGCGGCGTGCAACGCCTCGTCCCGGAACCGGAGCCGGAAAGCCTCCTCGTGCTCGGTGTCGGGCCGCATCACCTTCACCGCAACTTGGCGTCGCAGGGTCTGGTCGGTGCCCTCCCAGACGTCGGCCATGCCGCCGGACGCGATCCGATCCCCGAGGAGATAGCGCCCCGCGACCACGAAGCCTGCATGCAGGCGCCTCATCGACCCACCACCACGACACGACCCGTCTCCAGCGAACCGACAGGCACCTGGCACCTGGGACGCCCGAGCGTCCACCCCCGAAAACACAAACCCTAAGCCCTGTTACCCGATCGCGAGGCACGGATGCATCGGACGCAGAGTCCAGGACGGGCCCCGTACGACGGTAACGGACCTTCTCAGGGTTGCACGGCCCCCTCGGTCGGCTCGGCCGACAGGTCCGGCCCGGGGGCTGTCAGAGGCTCGCTCAGCCGTTCCCACGCCTGGTGCTCGACTCTGGCGCGCAGTCCGGGTGAGCGCTCCAGCACGCGCTGGAACCCGCTGCTCGGGAGGCTCAGTGCACGCACCTGCGAGGTCGCAACGACCGTCGCCGTGGTGCGTCCGCCGAGCACCATCGCGATCTCCCCGAGGAAGTCGCCGGAGCTGAGCGTGCGCACGCGGCTGTCACCGACGAGCACGTCGGCGGTGCCCTCGAGCACGAGGATGAACCGGTCTCTGCGATGGCCTTCGCGGACGAGGTGGTGCCCCTCCTCGACGCTCACCTCCTCGGCGAGGTCGGCGAGGTGCGTCAGCTCGCCCTCCGCGCTGTCCGCGAACAGCGGCACGCCGCGGAGCAGGTCCGTCATGACGCGTCGTCGCTGGCTCATCAGGCCAACGTAGGACCGTCGACCGCGTACCGCATGACCAGAAGGGGCCACGGGGAGGTAGTGCCACCGGGAGGCACCGGGGCGGCTCGTCCGGCGGCGACGACAGAACCCCGCCCGACCTGTCGTCGCAGGTCAGGCGGGGTTCGGTGGCTCCCCCGGTTGGACTCGAACCAACAACCCTCCGGTGTCAGGCGTTGAATTGCGGGCCGACCACCGGGACGGCTTGCGGCGTCGTGACGACGATTGATTGCGTGTGCGCTTATGTGCTCTGGCCTGCGGAAACGCAGGGTCGAAGCACCCGCCACGTTGTCATCTCCGATCTCCACAACCGACTCACCCCTGATCGCTCTTTTGCACCCGGGCGCACACTCCTGGAGCCGAAAAGTGGCACAAAAGTGTGAACGCTTGAGTCCCCGCACGGCTGACACCGACCATAGCCGCCCTCGTCTCCCATGAGCGCCGTGGATGTGGACGGCGTTGGATCTGGGCGAGCGATCTCAGGCTGGGACCGAAGACCTGCTGCACAGCGCCCACTAAGACGCGGCACTTCGCCCACTGTGAGATCGAAGCTCCCGACCTTCCCGGCCAGCTTCTGCGCAGTGGCCATGAACCGCGTCGTGGGTGGGCTCGAGCACGCAGTCCAGGCGGAGGAGGACCACCAGTGGCAAGATCAACCGGCCGCACGCGGACTGCTTGTAACGCCGCGCAACTGGTCAGCGACTGACCAGATGACGCCGCATGGCACCGAGCGGGTCGTCGCCATCCCCGATCACGTGTCGCCTTCACTGGAACCCGCCATGCTCCGCCGAGTGGGCCTCGCACTACACCCTTGTCGCGCGGGCGCCTGGTTGTCGCGGAAGTCAGTGTTGGCGGTCGCTGTCCGCCGCTCGTTCCCGGTTTCGGATGCCCCGGGAAGAGCGAGCACAACGGCCCGCCCCGCACCATCAGGGACAGCGGGGCGGAGCCTAAGTCCAACGCCAGCCGCCGCCAACGCTGGGCCTATCGACCTAGATACCCGATGCGTCTATGCCCACGCAGAAGTGGGAGGCAGGCGGACCTTTCGCTGAGGCGCCGCATGGCACGGATCTTTGCACCCATCTGGTCCGCAGATATCCCGACGCGGATGGGACTCGGGTCTCGTGACATTGGGACAACGTGCGCGGGACCGTCGTTGCGTCAGCTCGACAACGATTTGAGGAGTGGAAATGGTACAGACAGTTGCGGAACAGGGTCGGATCAGCGGCAACGGTGGTCGCGCACGCGCAGCTCGGGTCGGGGTGGTCGCGACACTGCTCGCGATGGCGTTGATCGTCTACGGCACGTACGGGGATTCGCAGGCCAGCGATTCGCAGAAGTCCGGGATGCCGTTCGTCCTCGTGATGGCCCTGGTGGTGGCGGTCGTGACGTTCGGAGTACTGGCGCCGCTTGCCCTACGCGGGGTCTCTGCCGGTGCCGCGGGCGGGCGCGGGTGGGCGATCGGCCTGACCACAGTGTCGGTACTGGGGTTGGTCGTCTTCTGGAGCGGTCTGCCGCTGATCGCGGGGAGCGCCGCGGCGCTGGTGGGCCGGGCGGGCCGCGAGAGCGGGCAGGACTCCAGGGCGTTCGCTAGCGCGCGGATCGCCGGGGTGGTTGCGGCTGGTGTGTCCATCGTGGTGACGCTTGTCGGCAACCTCGCGCACTGAACGGAAGTTGGCGCAATCTTCCGACGGAGGCCGCATGACCGGCGAAACTGGGACGGCGGGGTGAAGAGAGAAGACTGGTGGCAGAAGCACGAGGGCACATGAAGGTGATCGGTCGGGCTGCGACGGCTTCGGCCGTCGCCGTCACGGTCGGCAGTTGGGTGCTCGCGCTGGTGCTCGGCGCAGCCGGCGGCCATCTCGTGGACGCGCTGACGGGTCTGAGCGCGGTCGCGCTCGCGGTCGTGGGTGCGCTGGTGGTCTGGCAACGTCCGAGAAACGCCATGGGTCCGCTGTTCTGCGCCGGCGCGTTGTCGTTGACGGTGCTCGGGGTCGGTGGCCTCTATGCCCGGTACGCCGTCGCCCACCCGTCCGCGGGTTTGCCCGCGGACGTGCCGATCTCCTGGCTTGCCGACGCCGCCGCATTGCCGACGACGGGCATCTTCGCCGGCATCATCCCCCAGGTGTTCCCCGATGGTCGGCCCCTTTCTCGGCGATGGCGGCCCACCCTCTGGGCCGGTTGGGCGTTCATCGCGCTGGCGACCGTGGGGAACGCGTTCACCGCTCAGGACCTCGAATCCGTGCCCGGTCGGGACAACCCCTACGCCGTCCCCGGCCTCGCGTGGCTCTGGACGGCGATGATCGCTGCGAGCGCACCCCTGGGTCTGCTCGCGCTCTGCGCCGGGCTGGTCACGCTGGTGCTGCGGTGGCGTCGGTCGGCCGGCGACGAACGACAGCAGCTGAAGTGGTTCATCGCCGGCATCTCACTGCTGCCGGTGCCATTGCTGGTGCACGACGCGACGCCGGTGTTCAGCGACCTGATGATCTCGGTCGCGTTCTTGGTGATCCCTGCTGTGCTGGGTGTTGCGGTGCTACGGTACCTGCTCTACCACCTGGAGCTGGTAGTGCGGCGCGCCGCGGCCTATGCCGTGGTCAGCGCGCTGGTCGCCGGCATCTACGTGGCCATCGTCGCGGTGGTCGAGGCTGCGGTCGGAGGGCGTGCGACGCAGGCGGAGCACGTCCTGGCGGCGGTCCTCGCTGCCGCCGCATTCCAGCCGTTGCGAGCACTGGTGCAGCGCATGGTCGATGAGGTGTTCTACGGTGACCGCCTGCGCCCCTACGAGGCGGTGAACCGCATCGGACGCCAGCTCGAGCACGCGATGCTGCCCGACGCGGTCCTGCCCGGTGTCGTCACCGCGGTCACCGACGCATTGCGGGTCCCCTACGCCGCCGTCGAGCTGCTCGACGAGACCGGATGGTCGATGGCGGCCGAGCACGGCCGGCCCGCGGGGCCTGTCGAGGAGTTCCCGATGACCTACCAGGCCGAACAGGTCGGACGGCTCCTGGTCTCGCCACGCTCGTCCGGCCAGCCGCTGGACACCTCCGACCGGCGGCTTCTGGTCGACCTGGCACGTCAGGTCGGCGTCGCGGCGCACGCCGTCCGCGCCAGCCTGGCTCTGCAACGCTCGCGCGTCGCGCTCGTCAGCGCCCGCGAGGAGGAGCGGCGCCGGCTGCGCCGGGACCTGCACGAAGGACTCGGCCCGACCCTGGCAGGAGTCACCCTCGGCCTGCACGCAGCCCACAGCCAGGTGGCCTCTGCGCCCGAGGAAGCTGAGAAGCTTCTCGAGACGCTGGAGGCGCAGGTCGAGCAGGCGGTCGCGGACGTACGTCGGGTCGTCTACGGGCTGCGACCGCCGGCCCTCGACGAGTTCGGCCTGCTGCGCGCCCTCCAACTGCAGGCCGCGCAACTGGAGGCGTCCGCTCCAAAGCTCACGGTCGCACTCGACCTCCCCGAGCGAGCGATCGGCCGACTCCCCGCAGCCGTCGAGGTCGCGGCCTACCGCATCGCCTGCGAAGCCCTCACCAACGTCGTCCGACATGCAGGCGCCTCCACATGCACAGTCCGGGTGCACCTCGACGGCACGCTCGAGCTCGACATCACCGACAACGGCGGGGGGCTGCTCAAGAACCAAACCGCCGGCGTCGGAATCCTCGGCATGAGGGAGCGGGCCGAGGAACTCGGTGGACAACTCACCATCACCTCCGACCAATGCGGAACAACCGTTCGCGCACACCTACCAGTGCCCGAGGCGACATGAACGACCGAGTCCAGGTGCTCATCGCCGATGACCACCCCGTCTTCCGCAGCGGACTGCGCGCGCTGCTCGCCACCGACCCCGGTCTCACGGTCGTGGGCGAGGTGGCCACCGGGCTCGAGGCGGTCGCGGCCACGGCCAGCGAGATGCCCGACGTCGTCCTGATGGACCTGAACATGCCCGAGCTCGACGGGGTCGCCGCGACCACGCAGATCCTTCAGGTCAACCCTCGGGTCGCCGTACTCGTCCTCACGATGTTCGACGACGACGACTCGGTCTTCGCCGCCATGCGCGCCGGTGCCCGCGGATACCTGCTCAAGGGGACCAATCAGGCAGACATCCTGCGTGCAGTTCACGCGGTCGCGACCGGAGGTGCGGTCTTCGGGCCCGCAGTCGCTCAACGAATCCTGGGCTTCTTCGCCCACGGCGCAGCCCAGAGCGCGACAACGTTCCCGCAGCTCAGCGACCGCGAACTCGAGGTCCTCGACCTCCTGGCCCAAGGCGACTCCAACAGCCGCATCGCGAACAAGCTCACGATCTCGGAGAAGACCGTGCGCAACCACGTCTCGAACATCTTCGCCAAGCTCGCCGTCGCCGACCGCGCCCAGGCCATCATCCGGGCCCGCGAGGCCGGCTTGGGCGTTCACAAGCCCTACGAGCGCTGAAAAGCTTCCGCACCACCGGCGCGTCACACCGCAGCCTGGAGGCGCACGCACGCCAACGTCGCAGACAGATCGTGCTGCTGAGTCGCTGCGCCTCTGACACCGACCATCACCAACGTTGTCTGGGGATACGCGGAGCGTCAAGATCGCCCTAGATGGACTGGCTGCGATGTCCCGGGCTGGCTCGGGACCGTGCTGAACAGGGCTGCCAACGCGCGCACTCGACCTGTGAGACGTCAAGGGTCGGGAAATTCAGCCCCCGACGGGTTCAGCCCAGCCAACGCAGGAGGTGCCCATCTCCGTCGGAGAGCAGCTCACCTTCCTCCGCCAGCTGATCAGCGGCAGCGCTGAGGGCTTCCATGAGCCGGATCAGATGCACCCGGTCGGCCTCGGACATTCGCCGCATCACCTGGTCGAGCACGGCCCGCCGGTGCCTGAGCATCCGCTCCAGCGTTCCAGTGCCCTTCCGCGTGAGGCTGAGGACGACATTGCGACGGTCGGCGAGATCCTCCCGACGATCGAGCAGGCCCATGCCGACGAGGCGGTCGCAGGCGCGGCTTGCGTTCGAGGGGTTCACACCCAGCCCCTCGGCGACAGCGGCGAGGTTCAACGGGCCCTTTGAATCGATCATGGCCAATGCCCGCAGCTGACTCAGGGACAGCTCTGGCTCCACGCCTTCGAGGGACAGCGCGATCGCTGCGGAGATCACCTTGCTGCCTCGGATCAATGGGTCCGACTTCACAGCGACTTTCCGACCAGTGGCCATGCGGTCAGCCTATCGATCGATATGATGGTGGTCACGCAATGATTGCGCGTTCCGATGACGATTTGGCGCGCTCGTTGGCCCGATCAAGCGACGCGATGCTGGGGCAGTGCAGATGCCCGCAAGGTGAGCCCGTGGCCGGGGCGGTCGGGTTCGGGCCGGAGGACGCCGTCGAGGGGCTGGGGGCAGCCCGCGAACAGCTGGCGCTCGATCCGGACGTGATCGTGGAACCACTCCAGGTGGCGCAGGTTCGGTATCGCCATGAGTGCGGCGAGGTGCGCATGGGGCGCGCAGTGACCCGAGATCTGCAGACCGTGCGCCTCCGCCACTGAGGCGACCCGCAGCAGCTCGGTGATTCCGCCACATCGGGTCACGTCGACCTGCAAGCAGTCGACGGCCCGGGCGGCGCACATGCGTTGGAAGTAGGCGAGGTCGAACCCGTACTCGCCCGCGGTCACGTCGGCCCGGCACCGGCTCCGCACGTGCCGCAGACCGCCGAGGTCGTCGGACGAAACCGGCTCCTCGAACCACACGACATCGTGCTCGGAGAGGCGTTCGGCGATCCGGACAGCCTGTCCCGGGGTGTAGCCGCCGTTGGCGTCGACAAAGAGCTCCACCGCTGCGCCCACGACGCTGCGCGCTCGGGCGACTCGGCTCAGATCGCGCGTCACCCGGGTTCCCGAGCTCTCCGCGATCTTGATCTTGACACGAGGAATGCCGCGATCGACCCACCCGGTGAGCTGCTCGGCAAGCTGACGGTCCGTGTACGTGGTGAAGCCACCGCTGCCATAGATGGGCACTGCGTCCTGCTGTGTGCCCAGGAGTCGGTGCAGCGGCAGCCCGAGGATCCGGGCAGCGAGGTCCCACAAAGCGACGTCGACCGCTGAGAGCGCCATCCCGGCGACGCCGGGCCGACCGATGTTGCGCAGCTGCCGGACCATCGCGGACCACGCGGCGGGGACGGCGAGCGCGTCCCGACGGATCACCACCGGTCCCAGGTCTTGCCGGACGACGGCGGCGCAGGCCGGTGAGCCGTAGGTCCAACCCGTCCCGACCTGTCCGCCCCCGCGGACCTGCACCACCACGATCGTGGTGTGGTTCCAGGCGAAGGTGCCGTCGGCCTCGGGCAGGTCGGTCGGGATGGTGTACGCCGATGCCTCGACGCTCTCGACCAGCGGCCCCTCGCTCATGGCCGATCGGTCAGTGGACGTCCGGGGTCGACCTGATCGGGGTGGTCCTTGGTGCCGGGCAGCATCTCCTGCACCTTGGACCGCAGGCCCTCCACGACCATGTCGATGCGGTCGGTGTCGCCGCGGATGATCGACTCGGCCGCCTTCTCGATCTGCTCCAGCGTGGCGTGGGGCGGGATCGGCGGGACAGCGGGGTCGGTCGCGAACTCCACCACGCAGGGGCGGTCGGCTGCGAGCGCCTCCTCCCAGGCCGGCGCGACGTCCTCGGGCTTCTCGGCGAGCACGCCGTGGAGACCGAGGCTGCGGGCGTAGCCGGCGTAGGGGAAGTTCGGCAGCTGCTGCGACGGCAGGAACTGAGGCGAGCCGCCCATCGCGCGCAACTCCCAGGTGACCTGGTTGAGGTCGTTGTTGTGCAGCACCGCGATCACCATTCGGGGGTCGGCCCAGCTGCGCCAGTACTTGGAGATCGTGATCAGCTCGTTGATGCCGTTCATCTGCATAGCGCCGTCGCCGACGAGGGCGAAACAGGGTCGGTGCGGGTTGCCCGTCTTGGCGCCGATCACGTACGGCACCCCCGGGCCCATCGTCGCCAGCGTGCCGGACAGCGACCCGCGCATGTTGCCGCGCAGCTTGATGTGCCGGGCGTACCAGTTGGCCGAGGAGCCGGAGTCGGCCGCGACGATCGCGTCGTCGGGGAGCCGGGACGAGAGCTCGTGGAAGACCAACTCGGGGTTGATCGGGTCGGCGGCGGTGAAGGCGCGTCGTTGCATGACCTCCGACCACCGGCGCACCTTGCCCTCGATGTCCTCACGCCAGGATCGGTCGGTGCGACGGTCCAGCAGCGGCAGCAGCCGACGCAGCGTCGCGGCGGCGTCCCCGACGAGGTTCACCTCGAACGGGTACCGCAGCCCGACCATCGTCGGGTCGATGTCGATCTGGACCGCCCGGGCCTGGTCGAACTCGGGCAGGAACTGGGAGTAGGGGAAGTTCGAGCCGACGACCAGCAGCGTGTCGCAGTCGGCCATCATCTCGTACGACGGCCGCGTGCCGAGCAGCCCGATCGAGCCGGTCACCCACGGGAGCTCGTCGGAGAGCACGTCCTTGCCGAGCAGCGCCTTGGCCACGCCGGCCCCGAGCACGTCGGCCGTCTCGGTCACCTCCTGCGCGGCGCCGCGGGCTCCCTGACCGATCAGCATCGCGACCTTCTGACCCGAGTTCAGCACCTCTGCGGCACGAGCGATCTCCACGTCCGGGGGCACCGGCGCGGACCAGCTCATGTCCAGGCTGGACGGCACCATCTTGAAGGCGTGCCCCGGCGCGACGTACTCGAGCTCCTGGACGTCGCTCGGGATGATCAGCGCCGTGACGGTGCGTCGGCTCATCGCGATGCGCATGGCGCGGTCGAGCACGTTCGGCAGCTGCTCAGGGACCATCACCATCTCGCAGTACTCGTGCGCGACGTCCTTGAACAGCGTGGTCAGGTCGACCTCCTGCTGGTAGTTCCCACCCATGGCGGAGCGCGCGGTCTGCCCGACGAGAGCGACCACGGGCACGTGGTCCAGCTTCGCGTCGTACAGGCCGTTGAGCAGGTGGATCGCACCCGGTCCGCTGGTCGCGGCGCAGACGCCGGGTCGCCCGGTGAACTTGGCGTACCCCACCGCCTCGAAGGCCGCCATCTCCTCGTGCCGGGCCTGGACGAACTCCGGCTGGTTGCCGGCCCGCTCCCAGGCGGCGAGCAGCCCGTTGATCCCGTCCCCGGCGTAGCCGAAGACGTGCTGGACGTCCCAGTCCCGCAGTCTCTGCAGGACGTGGTCCGCGACGGTCTGGCTCATGACTCCTCCTCGAGGGTGATTGATGGATCAGTAGTGGCGGTGGCTCTCGGGAGGGCTGCAGCGAGCAGCTCGGCGACGTGCACCGCCTCGCGGTCGATGCGCGCCTGGTGGATCTGGGTCCGGCAGCTGAACCCGTTGGCGAGCACCGCGGTCGACCTGTCCGCGGCCCTGAGCCGGGGCAGCAGTACGCGCTCGGCGGAGGCCATCGATATCTCGTAGTGACCCCGCTCGAAGCCGAAGTTCCCGGCCAGCCCACAGCAGCCGGACTGCAGCAGCTCGGCCTCCACTCCGGCGCGTTCGAGCAGCCGCATCTCGCTGTCCTCGCCGAGCACCGCGTGCTGGTGGCAGTGCGCCTGGACGACGGCCTCACCACCGACGTGCGGCGGCTTCCACTCCGGCGCCTTGCTCTGGAGCAGCTCGGCGAGGGTGAGCGTCTGGGAGGCCAGGCGGCGCATGTCCTCGTCGGTGGAGAGTAGCTCCGGTCCGTCCGAGCGGAACACCGCGGTGCAGGAGGGCTCGAGCCCGACCACCGGTACGCCGGCGCGGATCGGCTCCTGCAGGACCCGCAGGGTCCGGCGCAGCACGCGCTTGGCGACGCCGAGCTGGCCGGTCGAGATCCAGGTGAGTCCGCAGCAGACCGCTCGGTCGGGGACCTCCACCGTGAAGCCGGCGTCCTCGAGCACGGCGACCGCGGCGCGACCGACCCCGGGGTGGAAGGTGTTGGTGAACGTGTCCGGCCACAGCACCACCCGGCCACGCGTCCCTTCGGGCGACGGTCCGCGGTGCCGCCACCAGGTGTCGAAGGGAGTGTCGGCGAACAGGGGCAGGTCGCGTTCCGGGGCGATCCCGCCGGCTCGCTTGAGCAGCCCGGAGAGGCCCGGTGCGCGGGCGAGCGCGTTGACCGGGCCCGGGCGCCGACGGGCCGCCACGGAGAACAACGGCAGCCAGCCCATCGAGTAGTGCGACCGGGGTCGGATCCGGCGGGCGTAGTGGTGGGCCAGGAACTCGGCCTTGTACGTCGCGACGTCGACGTTGACCGGACAGTCCACCTTGCAGCCCTTGCACGCCAGGCAGAGATCGAGTGCCTCGAGGACCTCCTGGGACCTCCAGCCGTCGGGCACCGTTTCGCCGCGCACCATCTCGAACAGCAGCCGCGACCGGCCGCGCGGGGAGTGCTCCTCTTCGCGGGTGACCATGTACGACGGGCACATCACCTGGCCGTTCTCCGACCCGGACTGCCGGCACTTGCCGACGCCGACGCAACGCATCGACGCCTTGCTGAACTTGCCCTCGTCCTTCGGGTAGGAGAACCAGGTGTCCAGCTCCGCGGGGGCGAAGGCCGTGCCGAGTCGCAGGTTGGCGTCGAGTGGCAGAGGATCGACCAGCTTGCCGGGGTTCATGCGGTTGTCCGGGTCGAAGATCCCCTTCAGCTCGCGGAACGCGATCATCAGCTCGGCCGGGAACATCTTGTCGAGCAGCTCGCCGCGGGACTGGCCGTCCCCGTGCTCGCCCGACAGCGACCCGCCGTACTGCACGACGAGGTCCGCCGCCCGTTCGACGAAGGCGCGGTAGTGCGCGATACCGCCGGCCGTGCGGAGCTCGAAGGGGATCCGGGTGTGCACGCAGCCCTGGCCGAAGTGGCCGTAGAGCGACGTCTCGTCTTTCGCGAACTCGAACTCGTCGAGGAGCGCCCGGAAGTCGCGCAGGTAGTCCCCGAGCCGGTCAGGTGGGACCGCCGCGTCCTCCCATCCCTCCCAGGTCTCGTGCTTGGCGGTCGGGTGCGCGGTCGCGCCGAGGCCCGCCTCCCGGATCTCGATGAACTCGCCCTCGCGCTTCGGGTCGTCCACGTAGCGCACGCTCGGCCGGGGATCCCACGACTGGGCCCGGTCGCAGAGCTCCTTGGCCGCCCGCGCCACGGCGTCGGCGTCGTCGCCGGCGAACTGCGCCATCAGCCAGCCGCCGGCCGGGGGGAGCTGGCTGACGGCGGACTCCTCGATCCGGGCCGCCTCCTCGAGCTCCATGAGCACGTGGTCCATGGCCTCGAGCTGCCAGGGGTCGTGCTCGAGGACCTGGGGCACCGCGTCACCAGCGGCGGCGATGTCGGGGAAGCCCAGGATCACCATCACCTTCGTGGCGGGGACCGGCACGAGCTCGAGCTCGGCGTGCAGCACTGTGACCAGCGTCCCCTCGCTGCCGACGAGTGCCCGGGCGACGTCGAAGTGGTGCTCGGGCAGCAGTGCGGGGAGGTTGTACCCCGAGACCCTCCTCGGGATCTGGGGGAAGCCCTTCCTGATCGCGGCCAGATGGCGGTCCCGCAGGTCCCTGAGGCCGCGGTGGATCTCGCCGCAGCGGTCGTCCTGCGCCGCGACGGCGTCGAGCTCGTCTCCTGGCAGCGGGCCGACCCACATCCGCGTCCCGTCGTACGTGAGCACCTCGAGCCGGCGCACGTTGTCCGCCGTCTTGCCGTACGCCTGGGCGGTGGCTCCGCACGAGTTGTTGCCGATCATGCCGCCGAGGGTGCAGCTCTGGTGGGTCGACGGGCGCGGGCCGAACATCAGGCCGTGGTCTCCGAGCGCGCGGTTGAGGTCGTCCAGCGCGATGCCGGGCTCCACCACGCAAGTGCGGGCCTCGGAGTCGACGGAGATCAACCGGTTGCAGTACTTGGTCCAGTCTAGGACGACCGCGTCGTTGGTGGTCTGTCCCGCCAGGCTGGTGCCACCCCCACGGGAGAGCAGCGCGGTCCCGTGGCGGTGGCAGGTGGCGACCGCCTGCACGGCGGCCTCGACGGTGCGTGGCACCACCACGCCCAGCGGCACCTGGCGGTAGTTCGAGGAGTCGCAGGAGTACGCCGCGCGGCTGCCGGCGTCGAAACGAACCTCGCCGTCGACCGTCGCCGCGAGGTGGTGCTCCAGCGAGGCCGTCTCATGCAACGCCGTACCTCCTGGGTGGCAGATCGGGAACGCGCCTGCGGGGCGCTCTGCAGCCCGTACCCACTGGGATCGGATTCATTGCGTCCCCGCAAGGAAAATTTGACGCTCAGGCGGCCACCGGTGCCTCCATGGCGTCACGCAACTCGCCCAGGATCCGGGTCAGGAGCCTGGACACCTGCATCTGGGTCACGCCGAGGTGCTCGCCAACCTCCCTCTGGCTGAGACCCTCGAAGAACCGGAGTCGGAGGACCTCCCGATCCCGGTCCTTCAAGGTCCTGACCGCGTCGCGCATGAGCAGAATCGCGTCGATCCGATCGAATCCCTCCTCACAGGCGCCGATCCGTTCCATCAAGGGCAGTGAGTGACTGTCGTGAACCGGCGCGTCGAGAACCGACACCGTGAAGCACTCGCGCAGTCCCAGGGCCTCGTCCACGTCCTTGACATCGGCACCGACCGCGGTCGCCATCTCCCGAAGAGTCGGGGGGCGTCCGAGAGTGCAGGTGAGATCGTCGCGGACCACCCAGATCTTCGCCTGGAGCTCCTGCAACGTCCGCGGTGGCCGGATCACCCATCCGCAGTCCCGGAAGTGCCGGCGGATGTGTCCGCGTATGGTCACCGACGCGAACGAGACGAACGGCTTGCCGCGATCCGGGTCGAAGCGTCGGACAGAGTTGACCAGGCCGAGGTAGGCCACTTGCTGCAGATCCTCGGTGGGCACTCCCCGACCCGCGAAGTACGCGGCGATCCGTCGTGCCAGCGGCATGTGCCTCCGCACTACTCTGGCCTCGATCTCATCCCGGTCGCCCGGGCCCAGGCGCCGAAGCTCACGCAAGAGCACCTCAGTACTTTCCGACTCGCCTTCGGCTCCGGTGTGCGGGTGGTGCGCGGTGTTGTCGGTCGTCATGGCTCCTCGCAGGGATAATCCGGCATCCTGGATCGCTGCTCCTTTGGATCGCGTACCCGTCCATCGGCGGTCTAATGCGTGCGCGCAAGCATTGAAAAGCGCGTGAGGGGTACGACGCCGCCCATGGCTTCCACGACGACCCACATCCCTGCGCCCACGTCCGACCGGCCTCCGGCCAACCAGATCGGCCTGCTGGAGTGCGTTGCCTTCGCCGTCGGCACGATGGTCGGCGCCGGCGTGTTCGTTCTCTCCGGGGTTGCCGTGGGCAAGGCCGGACCAGCGGCGCTCATCTCGTTCGTGCTCGCCGGCTTGCTCGTGCTGCTCTCCGCGTTCTCGTTCGCCGTGGTCGCGAGCCGGGCACGGGTCGGCGAGTCCGGTTATGCGTACATCGGACGGGCGCTCAACCCGTTCTGGGGTTTCCTCGCGTCCTGGGCGTTCTACCTCGGCGGCGTTATCGGTGTCGCCTTCGTGCTCAGCGCCTTCGGCACGTACCTTCACGACTTCTTCATTTCGGCGTGGAGCGGCCTTCTGCTCGCCGTCATCGCGGCGGTGTTGATCACCGCACTCAACCTCGGTCCGGCGGACCTCGTCGGGCGCGCCGAGATGGCGCTGGTCGGGATCAAAGTGGGGGTGCTCGTGCTATTCGTCGTCTTCGGCGTGGTCCACGCCCGACCCGGCCAGTACTCACCGTTCGTACCCCACGGCGGACTGTCGGTGGTCACAACGAGCGGCCTGCTGTTCGTCGCCTACCTGGGGTTCAACGTGGTGTGCAACATGGCGCCGGAGGTGAGGGACGCGCCGCGAACCATTCCCCGGGCGATCATGCTCAGCATGGGGGTCGTCGCCGTCGTCTACGTCGGTGTCGTCGTCGCGCTCCTCGCGGGCAATGTCTCGCACTACACGGACTCGAGCGTCGGCACGGCGGCGGAGCACCTGATGGGCCAGTGGGGACAGGTCCTCATCCCGTTGGCGGCGCTGGTCTCGACACTCTCCGCTGCCAACGCGAACGTGCTGGGGTCCTCGGAGATCATGGTGCGGCTTGCATCCCGCCGCGAGGTTCCCACCGCCCTCGGGCGCATGTGGCACGGCCACCCGGCAGTCAGCGTGCTGGGGGGCGCCGTCGTCTATGTCCTCCTGCTCCTGTTCGGGAGCACCGAGGCGGTCGTGTCACTGGCGAACGTCGCCGCGATCGTGGCGATGGCCCTTGTCAACCTCGCTGCCGCGGTCGCGATGCGCGATCGGTCCAGCACCGGTCTGCGAGTCCCGCTCGGCATCACCATCCCCGCCCTCGGCGGACTCACCGCCGTGGCCCAGCTCGCGTTCATCCAGTGGCAGCAGCTCCTGCTCGGCCTCCTCATGCTCGGCGCCGGCTCGGCGATCTACCTCCTGCGCAACCGGTACCACCAACCTGAGCAACACGCGGAGCTCGAGCACAAGGTGTCCGTCGGCGACACACCAGGAGTACGTGCAGTCGGCGGTCGGAAGAAGCAGAGCGCGGCCGCGAAACAGCGCGCGACGAGCTGAACATTCGTCTGTCCGGCCCGAGGTCACTGGGACTTTCGCTCGGTCGGACTGGTCGGGTCCGGCCGCCGGTCGACCACTTGCGGGTCAGGGCCATCCTCGGCCTCCGGCTGAGCACTCATCGAGGCCACCAAGGCGGCGAAGATGCCTAGTGACCCACACCCGAGCTCAACCGCCGTCGCAGCAGCTCCGTCGTGGGGCTCGAACACGCCCGCGAGGATGAGAGCGGTGCCAGCAAGAGCGGCAATGATGGCTGAGATCCAGTGCGAACCCCGGCCGATGCCGATGCGGAGTCCGCACAGTCCCAATACGACGAGCAAGACGGTGTCGCGAGAGCTCGTTGTGTGTCCGGTCGAGCTCCGCGCAACCCAGTCCCACTGGGACGAGGCGACGACCACCATCGCCAGGACCAGCGACCAACCCGCGACCGGTGCGAGCGGGGGTGGCCGCGTAGCCCGCGCTGCGGCAAACAGAGCCTCTGACCTGTCGGTGACCGCTCGGGCGGCGGCGCGAAGTCGAGGGTCCTCGGCCATCTGACCGGCCCTCGAGCCCCGGTGTGCGCCGCCGACAACGACTCCCCGCACTTCCGTGCGCACTGCCAGTTCGGTCACGCCGTCGTAGAGCACCCCACCCCACAATGCCAGCGCGGCCCCCGCCAGCACCAAACCTGCACCGACTGCGGCGAGGGTCCACGACAGAGCGGCAACACCCAGGCCAGCCAGTCCCACACCAACGAGGGCGACGAGAAGTCCACCCCACACCCTTCGCGGCCGGACCAAAGGACGGTCGATCCGCTCCGGTTCCTCTACAGCCTCCACGATGTCTCCCCGGTCCAACAGCTGTGTTTGGAGGCCCGGTCGGCCGCTCAGAGCACTGGCTGACGCGGGCCCGGCGACAGTGTACGCGCGTATGTTGCGTGTACGCAAAGGTTGCGCACCCGCGCATAAGACGTCGACGAGCGGGTATCGAGTCCAGCGGAGGTGTGCCATGAGTGTCGATCAGCGCGGAGTGCGAACGTCGCGGGCCATCACGCCCCCAGCGGGGTATCAGTTCCGGCTCCAGAGTGGAGGCCAGAGGGCGACCGTCGTCGAGGTGGGCGGCGCAATCCGGGAGTACGAGGTCGATGGCCGTCCGGTGATTGATCCGTTCCCGGTCAACTCGATGGCCGACGGTGCCCACGGAACACCTTTGGTGCCCTGGCCGAACAGGCTCGACGGTGGTCGATACCGCTTCAGCGGGATTGATCATCAGGTGGCGCTGACCGAGCCGGACAGAGGCAACGCGATTCACGGGCTCCTGCGTTGGCGGACCTGGCGGCCGATCGAGCTGTCCAGTGGACACGTGGTGCTCGGCGTCCGGATCCACCCGATGCCCGGCTATCCGTTCACCCTGGACGTCGTGGTCGAGTACCGGCTCGGCGCAACCGGTCTTGAGGTCGCCACGACGGCGACGAACATCGGTGACATGCCCTGTCCGTACGGCGCTGGCCACCACCCCTACTTGTCGCCGGGCCCCGCGGCGGGGGGCTCCCCGATCGACGGTTGCGTCCTGTCCCTCGACGCGACGACCCGGATCACCACCGACGAACGTGGACTGCCTCGGGGCTCGGAGGACGTCTGGGGCACGCCCTTCGACTTCCTTGACGGCAAGCAGCTCGGCTCGTTGCGGGTCGACTCTGCCTTCACCGACCTCCGCAGGGACGATGCGGGTCGGGCGTGGGCGAGGCTGACCGGAACCGACGGCCGCACCGCAGCACTCTGGGTCGACCATCACCATCCCTACCTGGAGATCTTCACCGGGGACACGCTGGCGCCCGATCGTCGCCGGCACGGCGTCGGCTGCGAGCCCATGACTTGCCCCCCGAACGCCTTTGCCACCGGCATGGACGTCATCGTTCTCGAACCGGCCCAGTCGGTCACCACGACATGGGGAGCCCAGCTGACATGACCGCGGCCCCGAGATCGGTCGAGGCCAGGAGCATCCAGGAAGGAGCAGCATGAGCGGGAATCCGCAGACCGTGGTGGTCACAGGCGCGAGCGGGGGAATCGGCCGCGCGAGCGCGATTGCCTTCGCCCGGCGGGGTGCAAACGTCGCGCTCCTGGCCCGCGGCGAGAAAGGGCTACGCGGCGCAGCTGAGGAGGTGAAGTCCGCCGGGGGCACGCCGCTCGTCGTACCGGTCGACGTCGCTGACTACGACCAGGTCGAGCACGCCGCGCAACGCGTCGAGGACGAGCTGGGCCCGATCGATGTGTGGGCGAACGTCGCTTTCACGACCGTCTTTGCGCCGTTCAGCCAGATCGACCCGAAGGAGTACAAGCGCGCGACTGAGGTGACCTACCTCGGTTACGTCCACGGCACCCGCGCGGCCTTGGACCGGATGAAGCCACGCGATCGCGGGGCCATCGTGCAGGTCGGGTCAGCGCTCGCCTACCGGGGCATTCCGCTGCAGTCGGCGTACTGCGGTGCGAAGCATGCGGTCCAGGGGTTCCACGAATCGTTGCGCTGCGAGTTACTCCACGACAAGTCCAACGTCCACGTCACAATGGTCCAGATGCCTGCGGTGAACACGCCGCAGTTCTCCTGGGTACTCTCGAAGCTGTCCGAGCACCCCCAACCGGTGCCACCGATCTACCAACCGGAAGTCGCGGCCGACGCAGTGGTCTATGCCGCCGAGCACCCGCGCCGACGGGAATACTGGGTCGGCGGAACCACGACGGCCACACTGATCGCGAACAAGGTCGTTCCCGGCCTTCTGGATCGATACCTGGCACGAACAGGCTTCAGCTCCCAGCAGAACGACCAGATCCACGACGCCTACCGCGCGGCGAACCTGTGGGAGCCCGCCGACAGTGACGATGGCCACGACTACGGTTCCCACGGCGTCTTCGACAACCGGTCGACCGACCGGAGCTACCAGCTCTGGGCATCGCAGCACCACGGTGTTCTCGGCCTGCTCGGCGCCGGAGCGGCGCTGGTGGCAGGCGTCGTAGCGACCCGTCTACGGAATCAGTGAGGTCGCACCGATGCCGCTGCGACTGGAGGACTACGCGCTGATCGGCGACACGCACACGGCGGCCCTGGTCGGCTATGACGGCTCCGTCGACTGGCTGTGCCTCCCCAGATTCGACTCCGGCGCCTGTTTCGCCGCCCTGCTGGGCGACGAGCGCCACGGGCGGTGGTTGCTGGCCCCGGCCGGTGGCCATCGGGCCACCGATCGCCGCTACCGCGGCGAGTCATTGGTGCTCGAGACCGACTTCACCACCGCGGACGGCACTGTGCGGGTGACCGACTGCATGCCGCTGCGAGGAGATCGACCGGAGGTCTCGCGACGGGTCGAGTGCCTGAGCGGTCGTGTCACCATGCGAAGCGAAGTCGTCATCCGACTCGACTACGGCAAAGTGACGCCCTGGATCCGCGATGCGGGTCGGCGCAGTACCGCCCTCGCAGGTCCGGACACGCTGACGCTCGACGCTGAGGTCGACCACGCCCGCCGCGACAGCGACCTCGTCGCCGAGTTCGAGCTCGGAGCGGGCGACGATGCGGGGTTCCGTCTGACCTGGTCGGAGCCCCGAGAACAGCCACCAGCGTCGTTCGACGTCGGGAAGGCGATCAAGCAGACCGAGAAGTGGTGGCAGGAGTGGGCATCGCAGTGCCGGTACGACGGCCCCTACCGCGACGCCGTTGTGCGCTCGCTGATCACGCTGAAGGCGATGACCTACCAGCCCAGCGGGGGCATCGTCGCAGCACCGACCACGTCACTTCCCGAGCAGCTCGGCGGCGTACGCAACTGGGACTACCGCTTCTGCTGGATCCGCGACGCCACCTTCACGCTCCTCGCACTCCTCCAGGCAGGGTACGGAACCGAGGCGAAAGCCTGGCGGGAATGGCTGTTACGAGCGCTCGCCGGCCGACCCGAGCAGATGCAGCTGATGTACGGCGTCGAAGGAGAACGCCGGCTCACCGAGCACGAGCTCGACTGGCTGCCAGGCTACGCCGACTCGCGACCCGTGCGCATCGGCAACGCCGCCTCAGAACAGTTCCAGCTCGACGTCTACGGAGAGCTGATGGATGCGCTCCACCAGGCTCGCACCCATGGCATACCGCCCGACGAGACGGCCTGGGGGGTTCAGCGCTTGCTCATGGAATTCCTCGAGGGGCACTGGAACGACGCGGACGACGGCATCTGGGAGATGCGGGGGCAACGCCGGCAGTTCGTCCACTCCAAGGTGATGGCGTGGGCAGCCGTGGACCGGGCAGTCCGCGGGATCGAGGACTTCGACCTTCCCGGTCCTCTGGACGACTGGAAGAAGCTTCGCCAGGAGATCCACGACGAAGTGTGTGATAGGGGCTACGACGCCGACCGCAATACGTTCACCCAGTACTACGGCTCCCGGGCGCTCGACGCCTCGGTGCTGCTGATCGGCTCGGTCGGATTCCTGCCGAGCTCGGACAAGCGGTTCCGCGGCACCATCGACGCAATCAGCGACGAGCTGTGCCACGACGGGTTCGTCCGCCGCTACACCATGACGCACCGATCCGAGCAGGTCGACGGACTGCCGCCCGGCGAGGCCACGTTCCTGCCCTGCACCCTGTGGCTGGCCGACAGCTACCTCCTCACCGGGCGCAAGAGGCAGGGTCGGGAAGCGTTCGAACGGGTCCTCGGCCTGAGCAACGACCTCGGCCTGCTGTCGGAGGAGTACGACACCGACCAGAAGCGTCTGGTCGGCAACTTTCCGCAAGCGCTGACTCACCTTGCGGTCATCAATACGGCCATGGACCTGCACACGGCCGGAGGCCCCAGCCATCGTCGAGCCAGCACGGGGCGCGCCCGATGAGCGACCACCGAGCATCGCCCCGCAAACCTGGACAGGTCACGAGGCTGTTCGACAACCGAACAGACCTGTCCGCCTTCCGCAGGCGAATACCGGTGATCTTTCTGTCGATCTGCGGCGTGGTTGTCGCGGCCACTCTCACCTTGTACCAGCTCCATGTCCTTGACTCGATCTGGGAGCCGTTCTTCGGCGATGGCAGCCGACGAGTCCTCACGTCACGGTTCTCGCGAGCCTTGCCTTTCCCGGACGCCGGCCTCGGTGCCATCGCCTACGCACTCGAGGCCGTCCTCGAATCACTCGGCGGACCTCGCCGGGTACTGGACGCCCCCTGGACCGTGATCGCCGGCGGTCTCGTTGCGACCGGGCTCGGCGCGGCTGCACTCGGACTAGTTGTCATGCAGGCTGCCGTGATCGAGGCGTTCTGCACCTTGTGCCTGGCCTCTGCGGCCACCTCCTTGGTGATCGCTGCGCTCGTGGCGCCGGAGCTCCGCGTGGCGATACGCACAGTTCGAACCCGGCACCGCGACAATTGAGGAGGAACCGCGGCCCGTGCCCGGCGTGACCACGGCTGAGGGTCAGACCGTTGCCGCGCCGGAACACGCGGTCCACGGTTTGCAGGATCGCGCAGGCGCCTGGACCGGCGCACTCTTCATGCCGCAAGACCGGATCCGCCCGCTGCCTTGTCGGTATCCTGATCGACTCCAAGACCTGACGTGCAGGCTGAGCTCGCCGGGGCCGGTGCCCCGCCGCGCTGATCGCGACCGCTGTCGAGCGCCTCGGCGGCCTCGACGTTGCGTGGGTTTGAGCCAGCCGCGCAGTCCGCCCCAGAACAAACACGCATACCGGCCTCGGTTCAGGCGACGAACTCCTCGGCCCCATCCGTTTCACGTCCGGTCTCCCGGCTCGATGAGGCCGCGCTCACAGGTATAGATCACCACCTGCACGCGATCTCGCAGGCCGAGCTTCTGCAGGATCCGAGCGACGTGGGTCTCGGCGGTCGCATCCGAGATCACCAGCGTGCCACTGGGAATTCAGGGACGACACCTTCGTCAAGACAAGCGATGCACAACCACCCGAACGGGCCAGGCCGAATGCGGCGCCAATGCCGGGCCTGGCGGGATTTTCATCGGGTGCGGCCCGACGACAACCGCAGGCAGCACATCGGCACCCAAAGTAGCGGGCCTGAACGTTGGCGTGGCGCAGTGCATCCGTTAGGTCCACCGGGGCGTCGTCCGACTCACGCGTAGGCCGTGTGGTGTCCGCCGTCGTTCCAGGCCGCGCATTTGCCGGACGGCCGCCGGTATCCCGGGCCGCCCTTCTCCCCGCACTTGTGGTGCTTGTGCTTCGCGCACTCCTTGGTGCGTGCGCTCTCCGCCTCGGCGACGCGTCTCTGAGCATCCTCGAGCTCGCGGTGAGCCTCGCTCTGGCGGTCCTGGTCTTCCTCGTACCTCTCGTGCTGCTCCCACACCTCATGGAGCTGCACGGTCCCGCACGTGGCGAGCAGGCCGGTACCGATCGGGGCGCCGATGACAGTGGCGTCGAGGAGACCGGAGCCGATGCCGCAGGCAAGGAGGGTGGCAGCGTTCCAGAAGAAGTCCGGCTTGTCACGAGCGGTCTGCTCACGAGCCGACTCGTACTTCTGCTTGGCCGCCGATTCGGCGATCTTCGCCTCGAGGACCCTGTCCCGCGCGTCGTCGCACTTCGTCATGGTTGGTGCCTTCCTAGGAGAACCAGCCGCAGTTGGTGACCTGCGCGATCGCACCGTCCGGACCGCGCTGCCAGCTCCAGGCGACGGACAGTCCGAACGGGATCGGGTTGTACATGCCCCGGATGCGCTGCCGGACCGAGCTGCGCCAATCCGGTCCGGCGCCCGTGATGGGTACGTCGACGAGGTGGTCCTCCGTCGCTCGGCGACGTGCCCCGGCGGGCGTGACGAAGCCGGTGCCGGTGAACCCGAAGTAGCCCAGGTCGACGTTGTGCACGCCCAGTCTGCATCGCTCGCCGGCCCCCGAGTCCGCGTCGATGTGCGTGCCGGCGAAGGCGCACCGGGCCGACCTGACCCGCCACGCCGCTGTCTCTCGACCGCCATACCGATGGGCTCCGAGGGTCGTCTCCCATGCGGCGTCCGACTTCTCGAAGGGAAGCTGTGCGAAGGCACGCAGGCCGTCGTCGAGGCCGAGGTCCTTCTGCCAGCCGAGGAACCACGCGAAGTAGCGCGCCAAGACGGTCCCCTCGAGAACTGCCTCGGCGTCCAGGGTCGCATCGAGAAGCTGCTCCACGTCGTCGGGCAGTGATCGCAGTCGCCGCACGCAACGCGTCAGCTCCGACCTGGCCGCCGAGGCGTAGGCCTCGACCTCGTCCTTGGCGACGCCCTGCGACTTCAAGGCCCGCCACACGGCCCGCTCCTGGTCACGCAGCGGGTCGTGAAACCCTCCGGGATCGCTACCCGTCGGCTTGCCGTCGTTGAAGCGCGCCAGCACCTGGCACAGCGAGGCCCCCGCCCACCGACGCAGGTGGCTCCGCGCGAGTGCGTTGAGCTGCTGCCCCTGCTCTGACACGACAACGCCGGTCTGGTCGCCCAGATCGGCGATGTCGATCCGGACCTGCCCCACCCCACGCGCGTAGCTCGCCGCGAATCGATCGTCGACTCCGCTGTCGGCCGCCGCGGCCAGCAGTCTCTGCCGCACGTCGCGCCAGTTCGGCAGCTCGTTCAGCTTGAATCCGCCCGCGGGTGGAGGGGGAAGCTTCGTGCGTTCCGATGCGATCCGCCCGACGGAGACCTGGGCCTTGGCGAGCGCCCGCAACGCCTCCTCGGCTTCCTCTTCGTCCGCGACAGCCTTCGTGTGCAGGTCCTTCCAAGCCCCGGCGTCGCTGAGTTGCTCGTACCGGGCAGCCTGTAGCAGCGGGTCGACGCCAGAGCTCAGCGGCGGCGGGTCGGCCAGGGCGGCGTTGAGGCGCTTGATCAGTCGGGAAGCGTCCTCGCGGTACGCGCGAAGGACCTCCGCAGAACCGTCCGCATTCCACGTCATGTCGCTCTCCTTGCTTCGCAGGGGGACGTGCGCGCATGCCCGTGCGGGACCAACGAGCCGGCCGTCACCAGCGCGGGCAGTGCGCGCACGTCGATCAGCCGATCGTCAGTGCTGCACGACCGCGGTCACGTTGATCGTGAAGTCCACGACATCGTCGACCGACATGCCCGGGGGTAGCTCGTCACCCGGTTCGAGCATGGAGCCGAGGGTTCCGACGGTCGTGTCGGAGCACGAGATCGTCTGCTGGTTGTGGTTGCCGTTTCCGTTGCCCTTGAACTGTTGGAAGGAGAAGATTTCCTGGCCAGCGGTCTCGTCGTACGCCGAGCCGCTGAACGAGGTCGGGACGAGGACACCGGACCCACCGTCGATCACGACGCCTGCGCTCCAGCCACCATGATCGGAGCTGTTGTCCTGGTTGACGCGCACGGTGATCTGGTGGCCGTCACACTCCAACGGCTGCAGCTGCTGGGCAGCCA
>Ga0105239_10002201_pt1 | contig 25067 bp, 12 predicted proteins | sample KBSC44metaG_FD_92761 | JGI IMG/M metagenome (GOLD analysis project Ga0105239, IMG submission 92761) | Corn rhizosphere microbial communities from Kellogg Biological Station, Michigan, USA - KBS C4-4 metaG | ecosystem: Host-associated > Plants > Roots > Rhizosphere > Soil | place: Michigan, USA...
CAGCAACGATCTTATAAAACAGTCAGTGCCACCCATACATTCCGCGAAACTTTTTTTAACCATATATTTTTGGGAACCAATTACAGAAGCGAATGGAGAAGCAGCGTAGCCGTTCCTGTATTAAATTTCAAAACCGATTTTAATGGGCTTACTCCAGTAAAAGAAGGGGGTGGCAAAGAAACACATACACTGCATTTAAAAGACGGTAATGGTAATGAGTGGGCTCTTCGATCGGTTGAGAAATTTCCCGAAAAAGTAATTCCACCACAGCTCAAACACACACTTGCCGAGGATATCATACGCGATGGCGTATCAGGTTCGTATCCCTATGGTGTTTTGTCTGTTGGTACACTGGCTAAAGCAGCCGGTGTTCCTTATTTATCCAATACGATAGTGTATATACCCGATGATCCTGCACTGAGGCAATTCAGGGAGAAATTTAAAAACACGCTGTCCTTTCTTGAATTAAAAACATGGAAAAATAACAATGGCAAAGAAACTCTTGAAACAGACAGTGTAGTCTATCAACTGCAAAGATCTGGCAACAATAAAGTTGATCAGCAGGCTGTATTGAAAGCCCGGCTTTTAGACAACTTCATTATGGATTTCGATCGCCATGAAGGACAGTGGGACTGGGGCGAAAAAGATTCCGCTGGAATGACCTGGTATTATCCCATTCCGAAAGACAGGGACCAGGCTTTTTTTAAAGCAGATGGACTGATACCGAAATTTCTGAGCCATAAAGTTGAAACCGGTCCGCTGCAGGGCCTTCGTGTAAAGGCAAAGAACGTCCGCACTTTTAATTATTCCGAAGCTTCGTTCGATCGTACCTTTTTATCGGAACTTGATGAAGCAGACTGGAACAATGCAATAAAACAATTCCTTTCTGCAATGACCAACAGCGTTATTGAAAACGCAATGCATAAACAACCCAAAGAAATACAGCCATATCATGTGGAGCAGATCATTAATGTACTGGAAAGGAAAAGAACTTATTTTGAAGCAGACATGATGGAGTATTATCGTTTTCTGTCACGCACCGTATCTGTCGTGGGTAGTAATGACCCTGAAGTATTTACTGTCACAAAACATGCAGACGGAAGTGTAATTGTGCAGGTGCAGAACGCTAAAACCTTACGAACAACCTATATCAGGTCGTTTAATCCTTCCGTTACCAAAGAAATAAGAATATATGGTTTAGGTGGCGACGACAAATTTGTGGTAAGTGGTAAAGACAGTCGGATTATAGTAAGAATGATCGGCGGACCAGGTAGTGACAATTTCAGTAATGACGCCGGTAAAGGAAAGGTGATTGCCTATGATGTTCCTTCTGACAATAACAAAATAGTTGGCAAAAACATTATTAACCACATATCAGACGATACAACCAATAATCAGTACAAAAGGACCAGTAATGAATATAATTCGCATGGTTTTGGCATCCAACCTGAATTTTCGCTTGACGGTGGTTTCTATATAGGGCCTTCTTATAAGATCATTACAAGAGGTTTCAGAAAAGAACCATATGCATCCAGACATCAGTTTTTTGTAACAAAACTGATCGGGGGTGATTCCTGGCATTTTCACTATGAGGGCGAATTTGTGAGGGTAGCACAAAATACAGACATTATTTTAGAGGGCGATGCCCTGCTACCGACCACGCGTACCCGTTTCTTTGGATGGGGCAACACGACCGTTTTCGACAAGAACAAAGGTCTTTCTTATTATAAAGTACTATACAACGTTACAGAAGCATCTGTAAAAGCAAGATATTGGGTTAGCCCTTCGTTTCAGTTGCAGTACGGACCCATTCTGCAGAATTTCAATGTCTTTAGACCCGGTGATAACGAGAAATACCTGATGGCGCTGTATCCGTCGCAATTAAACAGTACGATGTATGATCGCAAGTGGTATGCAGGCTCAGAGTTCAGAGCAGTATACAATACAAAGGATGATAATCTGATGCCATTGCGCGGCATCTACGCCACCGTTTATTCACGAAACTTACTAGGTATTTCCCGGTCAACCAGTAAGCTCAACCAGATAGGTGGAGTGCTTTCTTTATATACCGATATACTGCTCGAAAAACGTATCGTTCTTGCTACCACTTTTGGATTTCACACCAGCCTCGGCGATCTGGAATTACCACAGGCACAATATCTCGGCTTTAAACAGGATTTAAGAGGCTACAGGTACCAGCGTTTTGGCGGCAGATCAAGGGCCTATAATAATACTGAAATAAGAGTAAACTTGGGCGATGCCAACTTTTATCTTTTTAAAGGTCCCATAGGCATACTTGCCTTTCACGATATAGGACGCGTATGGATGAATGGCGAACGTTCCAATAATATCTGGCATACCGGCTATGGTGGAGGCATTTGGTTAGCTCCGTACAAAAAAATTGTGCTGGTAGCCACGCTCACTTCTTCAAAAGAAGAATCTATATTCCCAATGGGTACGATAGGGTTTCAGTTTTGAGCTTATTTCCCCGGAGGCACCCGTAGTAAAGCTGCAATCGCCTGACGCAAGAAATAAAATTGCATTTGCTATCTCTTCGGCTTCGCCCCCCTGGTATGATTGGGGTAACAAAGGTTTTAGCCTCCCTAAACATCCCTAACACTTTCTGTGAATTGTTTATGAATTTAGAATTAGCTTAATTAAGTTATTGTTGAAAATTTCTTCAACTATCTTTTGGGAAGTTACAGGCTCTTGTAGTGGATGATGTTGAAAAATGTCTTTATATAGATCTTCAACTGTCTCTGCAATTGAAACGGCTTTCTGTCCTGCTAGTTCATAGATTTTTTTCTTGTGTCGGGTATTGAATATTAAATTGTTTGGATCAACAACGCCTGCTTCAATATATCCTCTTGTTTTTTTAAAACATCTGCAAGGATTTTCTTTATTCACTAAACCACAGCGTTTATTCATCCAATTATAAAGGTCTTGTCTTGCTCTCATCAAACGAATACGGAAATTCCCTGCTGATATCCCTAAAATCTCAGCGCCTAAATTATGGTCAATATCAAACATTTCTCCAAGAATGTAAATTATTCTTTGCTCTTTGTCCAAACAGAGTAACATTCCTGCTGTACAACTAACCCTTATTTCCTCAATCGTATCTGTTAGTTCATTTTGTTCTACTGTGGTTAATTCTTCAATTGGCACATTGTCGATAGAATTGAAATAAGTCTCAAAGTCAATTGTTCGTAATTCTGCTTTACTTTTTTTTGCATTTAAAAAATGATTCACTGTTATTCTATACAACCAGGTCCTGAATTTACTTTTTCCTTCAAATTTTGTCAGGGCTGTTATCGCTTTGATAAAAACTTCCTGGGTTAAATCTTCTGCATCCTCTACACTTCTGGTCATTTTCAAGGCAAGATTATAAATGAACAATTGATGTCTTTGAATAAGATTTTGCAAAGCTTTCTTATCTCCACCTATTGCTGATTTTACCAGGTCACTATCTACCTGATCAGTATAATTAAGTTGAAAAGGATTGTCCATATTTGCGCAATAAAACCAACTGCAAATCAAAAGTTTGCAGTTGGTAAACTTACCAATTAAATTTGATTAATACCACCATCAACGGCTATTTCGTGGCCTGTGATATATGAAGCATCATCAGAAGCAAGAAATAAAACAGCTTTTGCAACTTCTTCTGGTTGCCCAAATCTTTTTAATGCAACCTGATTTGTAATTACTTCAGCAGCTCCTTTTAAAATATCATCAGGCAAACCAATTTTACCCCAAAATGGTGTTCCAATTGGTCCCGGACTAACTGCATTAACTCTAATGCCTTGTGCTGAAAGCTCTGCACTTGCTACTCTAACAACAGAACGAAGTGCCGCTTTACTGGCACTTAATAAACTACTTCCACTAAATCCAATTTCATTAAGCCAGGAGGTTGTTATTATAACAGAAGCGTTGGGGTTTAAATGTGCAATAGCTTTTTGCAATGAGAAATAAGCACCTTTGAAGTTTATGCTAATCATTTCATCGAAGAACGTTTCTGCTGTATCCGCAATGGGGGCTAATTTTCCCTGACCTACGTTTACAAAAACAATATCTATTCCACCAAATTTTGATTTAGTTTCGGTGTATAACCTTTCTAAGTCTGAAAGCTTATTAACATCACCTTGAATTCCATAACTCATAGCACCAAGTTCCTTTGTAGCTTCGTCAAGAGCTTGCTTACTTCGTCCAAAAATTACCACTTTTGCACCATTTGCAATAAACTCTTTGGCTGTTGCTAAACCAATTCCACTACTCCCGCCAGTTATTACGGCTACTTTTTCTTTTAATTTGTCCATTATATAATAATTTTAATAGTAACTCCATTGTTACTATTATTTGGACAACAGAAAATTATCTGTGTTACAAAAGTCTCAGCTTTGAAATTTATGAAGAACGTTTTCTTAAGCTTGTGGACAGGCAAGTAAAATTTCCTAATTTATTGCTTATTAAGTAATTGCCAACAATAGGCCTTTTGCAAACAACGGGCGAAAGCTGCTAAACAACGGGTACAGATCCTCTAACAACGGGTGCAGAAGGAGATTTACAATATTTAATAAGTTTGTTCCAGGTGAAGATCATTCTGTACGCAATGATTTGACCGGATTAGCCATTGCCGCCTTCATTGCCTGCAAACCCACTGTAAGCAACGCTATTCCAATAGTCGCCGCTCCTGCAGCTATAAACATCAGGAAACTGAACGGCGTGCGGTAGGCATAGCTTTGCAGCCAATTATACATAAGGTAAGACGCCATCGGTGTAACGATCAACAGGGCGATCACGATCAGCAGCACGATCTCCTTACAAAGCATGACCATAATACCCGGCACCGTGGCCCCTAATACCTTCCGGATGCCGATCTCTCTGCACCTTCTTTCCGTAGAAAAAATGGTCAGACCGAGCAGACCTAAACAAGAGATAAAAACGGTGATGCCCATTGCCACATTGATCACCCTTTCGGCCCTGAGATCATCTGCATACATACCGGCGATGATTTCGTCCAGGAAAGAATAGCTAAACGGCTTCCCGGGGAAGACGGTCTTCCAATCCTTTTCAAAATTGCCAATGAGGGTCTTCAGCTCGCCGACAGTCATATGTTGAGCGGCAATTTTAACCGCAATGACGATCTCCTCTGTGGGATCGTGACTGATAATGATGGGCAAGCTCGCCTGATGAAAAGAGTGGTCATAAAAATCGGCTACCACGCCGACTACGGGACGAACTTCAAGCTCGCCTACGAACACCTCCTGGCCAATGGCCTGGCTCACATCGGCAAAACCCAATGCGTGGGCACATTTCTCACTGATCAGCACTTCCCTGCTACTGTCGCCCGGAAGCAGATTTCGCCCCGCGACCAGCTTCAGCCCATAAAAAGGCACGTACGCTTCGTTGCTGTTATGCAAGGATACCTCCATCTTCTCGTCGCTGTATCTCAGCCCACTGCCACCGAAATCTTTACGCATAAAACCTATCGGCGGCGCCCCCTCTTTGATCACCTGCTCTACGCCAGCATGTTGCCGGATCTTATCAGCCAGTACCGCCATCTTACCCGGCATCTGGGAAGGCTCTCGCCGCACTCCTTGCGACTCCAAAGTTATCCCACCACGTGTTTGGTTAAGCGGAGCAGTAATTGTGATGATCGCATCCGTTTTGAGCCCCAGGTTTATATGCAACATGTACCGCAGCTGCGCCCCCATGATGAAAGACGATATGATAAACAACAGCGAGATGGTAAATTGGAAAACGATCAATCCTCTGCGCAGTTCACCTTTTCCGCCGTCTGGCACCGCGGTGATCCCTTTCAGGGTCACAGTGGGCTGATATTTCGCCAGCACTTTCGCCGGATAAAACCCTGCCAGGAGGGTAGACGCAGTGATTACCAACAACAAAAACAAAAGCGTACCACCATCCATTCGGAAATGGACACCTGCTGGTATCAAATCGGGGAACACGTTGAACACCGGCCTTATCATCAGCACCGCAAGCCCTGCAGCAGCTATCGTTACCAACAGGGTTTCGGTAAAAAATTGAATGGCGATGCCCGACCTGCTGCCGCCCAGCACCTTTCGAACGCCGATCTCTCTTGCTCTTTGCATGGATTGCGCGGTAGACAAATTGACAAAATTGACGATGGCAAGAAGAAGGATAAAAACGGCCACAACACGGAGCACTTTCAAAATCCCCAGGTTGGCTTTTCTGACCACAAAACCGCCATATTCCTTATGAAAATGGATGTCCGACAAGGGGCGTAAAATGGCGGCAACCTCCGGGTTCTTGCCGAAGTGCCGTTTGGTTAAGGCAACAAATTGCGTATCGATTTGTGAAGGCGCTACGCCCTTTGCCAGTTTGACCATCATCTGGCTGGAACCGTCTATTTTGTCCCAATCGTCCAACTTTATCTTACGCTTAAGAAAACTAACGGGGATAGTGGCAAAAGAGATCCATTGGTTAAAATTAAGATCACTATTGCCTGTAAGATCGGCGACAACACCTGTTACTGTCACCATCAGCGAATCCTGGTAAATGATGGAGCGGCCGATGATCTTGTTCGGGTCAAGATTCCCAAAGTATTTTCTGGCCTTTTCCGCGGTAAGCACCACCGAGTTGGGTGGGGTCAGGGACGTTGCGGCATTGCCGCTTAACCACCGGTATTGAAAGATGTCGAAGTATTGTGGCTCGGCGATAACGAGGCTACCGTCGTCGTTAAAATGCAGCGGTGCTTTATTCCGGTCACCTGGTATCGTTACGTCGGCTTCATAGGTACGAAAGGCGGCCACCGTTTGAAGACCGGTCATTTCCCGGCGCATGGCGGCCGGCATGGGAACAGGTACACATCTAAAATGACCACCATGCGCCCCGAAGTCCACACAAAAAATGCGGTCGTGGTCTGGATGAAAGGTATCAAAACTATATTCGTACCGGGTAATCAGGAAAATGACCAGGCAGGCACAAATACCCAACGATAAGCCCAGCACGTTGACGAGGCTATAAACTTTATTGCGAACAAGACTACGCCACGCGGTTTTGAAATAATTTTTAAACATATACTTGCGGTTTAATTTCATATCAGCCCACCTACTCGTGGTTTGATGGCTTGAAATTACCGCGGCAGTACGTGAATAGGGTGTCAAATGATAAGATGACCCTCTATTTTCCATGTCGATCTTAAATTCAGCAGGGGTTTTCCCGGTTATTTGCCTGAAAGCACGGTTAAAAGTAGATTTCGAGTTGAATCCCGCTTCAAACGCAATGCCCAGGAGAGTGATGCGATCATAGGCGGGATCCTGCATCCTGGATACCACATCGCGCACCCGGTATTCATTAATAAAGTCGTTAAAGCTCTTTTTAAACACAGTATTAATGATCCGTGACAATTCGTGCGAAGGCAGCCGGAGTTTTTCAGCAAGCAAGCTGAGGCTTAACTCCGGCTCCTCGTAATACCGGTTTGCTTCCATAGCCTTCTTCAGCCACGCACCTTTTGCTCTCAACTCAGCAGGGATTGGCGGCTTAACAGGTGCAGACGTTTGGACCATTGCTCCCGCTTGCGGCTTTAAGAAGGCCGCCGCAGCCGTCCATATCATAATCACTGCAAAAAAGATATAGAAAGGGTAATAAACCTGTATGCCTGGTTGACTACGATAAACAAAATGCCCGGTGGCGGCGCAAGCTATCCATAAGCACCATAATAAAGCGGTAGCTGCCAGCAGACGGCGCAGCCACCGGAATTCAACAAGCGGCCTATCCATCAAAACAGGTTGCAGCCGCCGGTAAAAACCCTGTATAAGCCTGTTACACTTGTACAGGTAGGTTATCATTGAAATAAATACCAGTAACTGTAATAGCGGGTTCAGTTGTTGAAAAGCTTGTGTAACATAAGTAGCCGCACCTGTTTTGTTGCTTTCACTTATTTCAAACAACAGCGCTCCCTGTTCAAGCAGCAGAGGGCTGAAATGTAACAGATCCCTCCAACTAAACTTATACTGCCGGCGTGTTATTTTAAGTACATAAAAATAGATCAGAGGCCCGAGTGCCAGTAAAAACTGCATCGGAAGCCTGTCCCAATGGAGCACGTAGCTATTCAGCCGGACATCAATTGCCAATATGCGCGTCATCCACAGGATAATGGTAACCAGCGCCAGGGCAAGAAACCGGTTTGCACTACGGTTAATGGTTTTGGTGAAGAATAAAAGCAAGGCAAAAGTTAGCCCTATAAATATGGCCCCCAAAAAGGCAAGGTCATACAGGGTAATATGGAAGGTGTAGGAATTCAATCAACAAAATTAATCAATCCCGATTCCAAATCGCTAAAATACTGAAACGCAAACCTTACTACTTATTACTTATGACCTACTGCTTTACAACAGTAATCTGCTTATTGATTGAATTGCCTTTTACCGATAAACGCGAACATACCTGCTTCTCTTCAATAATTTATTTTAAATAGTAGGCATTCCCCCTGTAACCTGAACAGTTGCTCCAGACATGTAACTTGCTTCTTCCGAAGCCAGCAACACATAAACCGGAGCAAGTTCTGCTGGCTGTCCCGCCCGTTTCATAGGTGTTTGCTTACCAAACTCCTTCACCTTGTCTGCTTTAAAACTGCCGACTATCAATGGTGTCCATATAGGGCCCGGAGCTACGCAATTTACACGAATGCCTTTTTCGCCCCATAATTGAGCCAATGTTGATGTGAAGTTTTGAATAGCTGCCTTGGTAGCTGTATAGGGTAATAGTGTTTGATTGGGCGTATAAGCATTTACTGAAGTGGTGTTAATAACCGAGCTGCCTGGTTGCAAATAAGGTTCAGCAGCTTTACATATATAGAACATAGCATGCACATTAGTTCTGAAAGTATATTCCCATTCTTCAGCCGAAATCTCCTGTAAAGACTGGTGTTGCATCTGGTAGGCTGCATTATTCACTATTATATCCAGTTGACCAAATTCCTGAATTGCTTTTTCTACCAGTTGCTGGCAGTGTGCCTCGTTGCTGATGTCGCCGGGCATTAATACCACTTTTCTACCGGCCGCCTTTACATATTCAGCTACCTCATTCGCATCTTTGTCTTCATTCAGATAAGAAATCAACACATCTGCCCCTTCCCGCGCAAAAGCGATAGCGACTGCTTTGCCTATGCCAGAATCCCCTCCGGTAATAAGCGCTTTTAAACCGGTAAGTTTGCCACTTCCCCGATATGTGGTTTCCCCATGATCTGGTTTGGGGTCCATTTGCTGTTCTGTACCTGGCATTTTCTGCTCCTGCGCCGGAAAAGGTGGCTGTGGATATTTGTCCACAGGGTTTTGTCTGGGCGTTTTTACTGTACTCATAAATGAAGAGTTTGTTTATACACTTGCAGATATTATCATGCCATAGCTAACAGAAATGGGCCGCTTACCGCGTTCTTACCTCTATTTCCCCACCCGTTTTAAATAAATCATGCGATACAAAATAACCGCTGATCTTTTTATTATTCACCAGTATATCAGTCATATTACGACTATTACCCGATCTTTTTATCGTAAGCACCTTGCCATTGTTTTGCTTCCATTGCACCTCATCAAAAAGAGGAACAGTAACGAGATACTTCGGATCAGTAGCCGAAAACGGATACAACCCCAATGCACTGAACACAAACCAGGCCGACATTTCACCGGCATCATCCATGCCGCTCAGTTCAAGTCCCTCTTTGCCAATACCATACAGGTTGTTCATAATGTAGTCCAGTATCTTCTGCGACTTCTGTGGCTTATCAATAAAATAATAAGCGAACGGCGCTTCATGATCGGGCTGGTTACCCTGACAATACTGACCCACCATCGTTTCTACATTCCTTGCAATGTAATGCGGGTTCCAGGGTAATGTAAAAAACGAATCCAGCTTGGCTTCAAACTTTGCCGGGCCGCCATATAACGCAATCAATCCCGGCATATCATGCGGCGCATAAAACGACACCTGCCACGCATTGGCTTCGCGGTACATATATTCATAATAGGGATACTGCGGATTAAAATGCTGTATCCATTCACCATTTTCCAATCGGCCACGCATAAAGTGAGTGGTAGTATCAAATACGTTTTTATAATTTTTTGACCGGGCCATGAAGATGCGGTAATTCGCGGTATCGGCCAATGCTTTGGCCAGCTGCGCTACAGAATAATCATCATAGGAATATTCCAATGTTTTCGACACACCGGCTTTTGCTTTTGTTTCCACCACCGGTTCTGCAATATCAGGATCAGAGATATATCCCTTCTGAATATATTCGGTTATATAAGGCCGCGTTCCGCCTTCTACATTGGCATTCTTTAACAGCAGTTGATAAGTTCCCTGCACATCAAAATTATTAATGCCTCTCAGATAAGCGCCGGTTATAGAAGAAGCCGCATGATCACCATGAAAAAAGGTAGGTATAAAGCCGGTTTTGTCGCCCATATCTTTTAGTGACTTAATCACATCTAAAGTAACCTGCGGCGACACAATGCCCAGCAATACATCTTTATTGCGATACGTATCCCATAAAGACGGAACGGTATAATAATTAAAATCAGCTTTTACTGTGTTTTGTTTTGCATCGATATACTCACCGTTTACATCACTCCGTAATGCAGGCCATAACAAAGAGCGATAGAAACAGGAGTAGAACATCGTTTGCTGCTTTGCAGTGCCGCCTTTCACTTTAATTGTAGATAATATATTTTCCCATTGCTGTTCGCCTTCGCGATGCACCTGTTCAAACGATTTATTGCCTATTTCGCTGGCAAGGTTTTGCTTTGCGTTTTCTGTGCTTACAAATGATAAAGCAATTTTCAGTTCAACCGGTGTTGGGCTACCATTATTGATGTGTACCAATGCATAACCGTCTTTAGTACCTTCTGCCTTCTTTTCAAGGTTGCTGATGGTATTGTTCAGAACAGCATAAAAAAATATTTTCTCTTTCCCCAACTGCTGATATCCTTTCAACACTGAATTACCTTCCTGTTCTATATGCCAGTTGGTTACTTTGTTATTGGCTTTCGCCAGATCAAAAAGTATTTTGCGGTTGGTGTTGTTTTTATACTCATAGCGGTGGTATCCGCAGCGAAGGGTAGAGGTGAGATGTACGTTGATCTTATAATCATCCAGATAAACCTGGTAGAATGCAGGGGAAGCTTTTTCGTTTTTATGAGAGAAATGAGAGAAGAAATGGGATGCTGTATCTGTCTGATTCGAAACCGGTAATATGGGAATGTTACAAAAATTCCAGTGGCCTTTATTGGTATGGGTAAAACCATATATGATATCATCTTCATATTGATATCCTGCACCTGAGCCATAGGCCGTGATCGCACTTAACTGCACCATGGCATTCGGCAATGAAGAACCGGGAAATACCAGTCCGGCCCATGAGCGCCATCCCTGAGGTAACCGGTAACCAAGAATAGCAGAGTCGTTAAGCGGCGCCGTACCAATAAAAGGATTCACCAGAGCGGTGTAGCGTTTTATTGTTTGCGCGTTGGTAATATGTGAGGCGATAAGAACGATGAAGAGTAAACGGAATTTTTGTTTGAACATCGTAGGGATAAGTTGAAATTTTTAGCTGATATAGTCGTATGAAGATACAAGCCAATTTATTTATGACGAATGCTAAAAAATATTTGCATATGAAATTCTAAATCAACAGGAGCAATCGTCATGGGCGTCAAAATTCACTGGTTGCCGGCGGATAGGAAGCTTGTTTTCGGAGGACGCTGATAGTAGTTTTAAAAGGGCTTTGAGAACTACTTAAATAAGTGCTTTCTATTATGTGAATTGTCATGCAATTTAGGTGCCATCAGTACTTGTGTTAAAAGATGCCTTTTGGGGAGAAGATTATAATTAAAAAGCTATTAATTGCGTAATTTTAGTTCGCAATAAACCTATGATGAACGGGATTCTTTACTGGTACATTTTTGTAGTACTTGCTCTAATTATATGGTTTGTACTGAGGCGATTTTACGTGGGTAACCGTCCGCGTTTGCCTGTATTGCTGTATCACAAGGTTTCAGGCAATGGTAATTCTGATAATATAACAATTCCTGTAACCAGCCTTGAAGCACAATTCAATTACCTGCTGAGCCAGGGCTACTCGCCTGTATTTTTAAACGAACTGATCAAATATGTTCATTTAGGAAGATCACTACCGGTTAATCCGGTGCTGATAACCTTCGACGGTGGATATCGCGACAATTATACCATCATGTATCCACTCCTGAAGAAATTCGGTATGAAGGCGAATATTTTTCTGGTACCTTCTTTCTTACAAAACGACACAAACGTCTCCGAAGGCGGTAATGAGTATTTGCGGATCCAGGATCTCAACGCCATTGACCCGCAACTGGTTGAATTTGGCTTCCAGTCATATGACAATAATAACTACTGCAAACTGCCGGTTGAAGAAATAAACAACGACATCGGCAAAAGCAAAGAACTGCTGCAGGAACTGAGAGTTCCTTTTCAGTCGTGCATTGCTTTTCCGCAGGGAATCCTTCCCTCATTGAACCCATTCAAACGGAACCGGCTTTTCGAGACCCTTGCCGCCAATAAAATTGCACTCGCGTTTTGCACCGGCAACCGGGTAAATTACCTGCCCATCCGCAATCCATATCTTATTCAACGGATTGAAGTAGATGGCGACGGTTCTCTGGAGAAGTTTATAAAGCTGCTAAAAAGCTAATTACAACTTCTGCTCCGCCCGTTTCTGATTCAAATAATTTGTTGGTGTTACCCCAAACTGCTTCAAAAAATTCCTTGTAAAATTACTTTGAGAGCTGAAGCCTACCATATCTGAAATTTCATATACTTTATACTGGCCTTCCGCCAGCAGCGAAGCTGCCTTTTTCAAACGCGTTATATTGATCAGTTCTATCGGTGTTAAGTCAGAAATTGCTTTTATTTTCCTATATAACGTAACCCGGCTCATGTTCATGGACTTTGCCAGATGCTCAACATCCAGCTCGTGATCTTCCATATGGGCCGATATCGTTTCATGCAAGGCTTCCAGAAAAACTTCATCGGCCTTTGTATGCGCCATGCTGTTGATGTTCACCAGTGGCGACCTGGCAAAATAATCCCGTACCATATTCCGGTTTGCCATCAGGCTCGCTATCTGTGCCTGCAGATGTTCCTTCGAAAATGGTTTTTCAATATAGGCGTCTGCACCCAGTTCAAGCCCTTCTATTTTTGACTGCAGGCTGTTTTTGGCTGTTAACAGAATAATGGGAATATGGGAGTGTCTGAAATCTGATTTGATCACTTTGCACAATTCAAACCCATCCATATCGGGCATCATTACATCGCTGATGATCAACTGAACGGCGTTTGCTTCCAGCACCTGTAATGCTTCCTGCCCGTTTTGTGCAGTACAAATCGCATACTTTGTATGCAGCATTCTTTCCAGAAATTCGAGTATCTCTTCTTCATCATCTACCAATAAAATCAATGGCAACATATCGGTAAGCTTTATTTTATAATGACTCTGTGTGTTTTCTCTCCGCGTCCTGAGCGAAATTGAAGGATCACGTTCCTAAAATTGTCGTTCCCGGTAACGCAAAGGGCGCTAAGAAGACGAAAAGGACACTGAGTTTTTCTTGTTAACAGTAGTAGCCTCGGGTTGTAACGGCAAACAAAGTACAAAGGTGTTTACGGGGACTTGTTCATCTTTCAGATACAAAGCGCCGCGATGCAACTGCACCAGTGAACGCGCCAGTGACAAACCGATACCCGTACCTTTTTGTTTCATCGTTTCTTTAATTCGGAAAAAAGGTTCAAAGATCCGTTCTTTTATAGCAGCAGGAATTTTATAACCGTCATTCGAAATTTCAATGGTTAAAAAATGATCTTCCTTTTGTACGGTATGAAATGTCACCATCACCTCCCGGTCGGCATATTTAATGGCGTTGCTAAAAAGATTACTGAGGATCTTTCTCACCGCATCTTCATCGGCAAAAGCCGTTACAGGCGAAGCCGGCATATTAATACCATAGCTCAGATTCTTTTTCTTTGCCAGCGGCTCAAAGTTCAGCCAGGCTTCCTGTAAAAGATCGGTCATGCTTACTTTGGTAAAATCCAGACTAAACCCTTTTGCTTCTGTTTGTCTGAAATCGAGGATCTGCGTAATAAGCGTCATCAACCGATTGGTGTTTCTTTCCATAGTGGTCACATCATCTTTTATTTCGGGCAGCTCATCAATTTTTTCAAGCAGATTTTCTACAGGCCCTTTTATGAGGGTAAGCGGCGTTCGTATTTCATGCGCCACATTAGTAAAGAAATTAAACTTCGCCTCGTATATTTCTTTCTCTTTTTTATTCTTTGCTCTTTTATGATAATTAGAAACTACATAATAACCGATGGCCAGTACCAGCATCGCATAAAAACACCACGCCCATGGCGTAGCCCAGAAGGGGGGTAGAATAATAACAGTAAGTTGCTTCTCATGCCCCCAGTGACCGCTAACAGCGGCCATTAATCTGAACACATATCTACCGGGCGCCAGATTCGTAAAGTATACTTTCCGGTTTTCCCTGATGCACGTCCAGTCTTTTTCCAGTCCCTCCATTTTGTATTTATACTTCGTTATCTCAGGCGTGGTATAGCTCAGGGCAGCAAAGTCGATGCTGAATGACGACTGGTTATATGGCAGCGACAATTCACCCGTGTACATAATTGATTTTTGTAAGGGCGACTTGTCTTTATTAATAAGCAATTCCTTATTCTGCACCTGAAAACCGGTAATGTATACAGGAGGAATAAAATTGTTTGCAGAGAAATTACCCGGCTTAAATGTGATCATACCTTTGATGCAACCAAAATACAGCAGACCTGTTTCATCCCTGAAACCCGAGTTATAATTAAACTGATCGTACAGCAGTCCATTCGTTTTGGTATATACAACCATATGATGTGTTGCAGGATCGAGATTTACCAATCCTTTCGATGTGCTCACCCATAAGCTGCCGTTGTCTTCTACTATTTTAAAAATATAATTACTCGGAAGACCGTTCGCTGTAGTATAGCGGGTAATATGTTTTCTGCTGGCATCCAGCGAACACAATCCGCCTCCCTCCGTGGCGATCCATATGGTATTATGACTATCTTCCAGAACGGCATTGATATCGTTCATCGTCAAACTGTTGGTATCGCCCTCATTTTGTAATTGCCCGTGCTGTTGCGTAACGGGATTAAAATAACAAACACCTATTGAATGGGTGCCTGCCCATATAGTGCCTGCGTGGTCTTCTGTTAAACACGATACAGTTATCCCTTCCGGAAAGGATGGCACTTTTTCAAATCCATCTGTTTGTTTTATATAGCGGTATAAAGAGCAGCCGGTTCCTATATAAATATCGCCGCGGCGTGATTGCAACAGCGACACCACGAAGTTGTTCTTGAAGTCGTTCGCGCCATTGCCACCTGAATAATGCTTTTTTACTTTACCGGTTGTAATATCCATAACATCCAGCCCATGTTCATGGGTGCCGATCCACAGGTCATTACCGGTTGCCAGCAAACCGTGAATATTATAATAGGCAATGCTGCCGGGTGCGCCGGTAGGTTGAAAGTGAGTGATAGCGCCTGTTTTACGGTTCAGTTTATTCAGTCCTGCATCTTCTGTTCCAATCCATATATCACCGTTATGGTCTTCGCAGATCTCGCGCACGGCATTTCCGCTGATGGCGCCAGTAGTACGGTCGGGAAAATATTTCTGAAAAGGCGTGTATTGTTTGGGATAATAATTCACACCGCCAAAAAAGCTGCCTGCCCAGATCCCTCCTTCCTGATCTTTGCAGATGGTGTAGATCGCATTGTCAGAAAGAGAGTAGGGGTCAAGAAATTTCTTTTTCAGATTGGTGATCTGTCCGTTTTCCATATTCAATACAAAAAGCCCCGATTCAGTGGCAAACCAGAACTCGGTAGAGGAGTATTCCAGAATATCGCGTATGTAGATCGTTGTTTTATCGTCGTTATAAGTGAGTATATCTTTACAGTTGCCGGTAGTTATATCAAATAATTTCAGTCCCTGACAGGCGGTGCCGATGAAAAGAGATTGTTTACCTGCAGGATGAAGCTTTTTAATAGTACAGCCATCGATAAGCCCCGACAGCACCGAATACTTTTTAAACGTTTCTGTTTTGGCATCAAACTGTTGCAGCGAGCCATCCATTTCAGCAAGCCACAATTCATCTTCCTGAGTGAGACAGATGGTAGACGCTTTGAGCCATGAAGGAAAAACTTTTACACTATGCGAATTAAGATTATATCGTCCTAAGGTTTGTCCTGATATAAACCACAGATTCCCCTTCCGGTCTATTTGTATGTTGTTGATCTCTGGCAGTGAATCCAGAAAACGTACCAGTCTTTCGTGTACAGCATCAAAGCGATATAATCCGTTCTGTGTGCCCACCCATAAGTTTCCCTGCTGATCGTTGCACAGGCAATAAATAAAATCGTGATTTAGTTTTTGTACATCATCCTCCAGTGTAAACAGTTTAAACCGGTAACCGTCGAAACGGTTCAGTCCTTCTTTTGTTCCAAACCACAAAAAGCCGTTTTTATCCTGTATGCTGCAAAACACAGTGTTATTGGAGAGTCCGTTCTCAACCTGATAATGTCTGAAATAATATGATTGGGCTGATGCTTCGTATTGAGCAAAGCATAGCATAGCTATCGTTAGCAATGGCAATAATCGGATCACGCGATGCTGGTTTTAATTACTGTAATATTAATTATTTCCTGCATTCCAACATGCTCTCTTTCTCAATCCCCGCTTTCTCACAATCCGATACAAAAATTGCTGTTACCGGCCTTATTAAAGACAGTACCGGCGCAGGTATCGCCAATGCAACCATCATGGAAAAAGGAACGAAGAATGCTGCCACTACCAATGCAGATGACGCTTTTTCCATAACAGTATCCGGCCCATCAGCGGTACTGGTATTTTCTTCTGTAGGATTTTACACGCAGGAAATACGGGTAGGCACGCAAACCTATTTTGCCATATCGATGCTAAAACTTCAGCAGGACTTGGGCGAAGTAGTGGTGATAGGTTATGGCACTCAAAAGAAGGCCTCACTCATTGGGTCAGTAGCAGTTGTAACTGCTCAGGATATAGGGGATGTGCATGGTGGCTCTACCGTCAGCACCAGTCTGGCCGGTAAATTGCCCGGCGTAACTTTTCGCATGCCCGATGGCAGACCCGGCGCCAGCGCCAATATACAGGTGCGCAATATGGGTGATGCATTATTTGTAATTGATGGTATTCAACAGGATGCCGGGCAGTTCAATAACCTGGCGCCGAATGATATTGAAAGCATTACGGTACTGAAAGATGCATCTGCCGCTGTATACGGAGTGCGCGCCGCTAATGGCGTTATTGTCGTTACCACCAAAAAAGGAAAATTAGGCGCACGCAATACCATCAACCTCGATGCCTATACCGGAGCCCAGAACTGGTTCCGCTTTCCCAAAGTGCTCACCAATTCATACGATTACATGCGCTATCGCGCTGAAGCAGAAATTAACCGCTATGGCAGCACTACCATTACTCCGCAGGAACTGGAAAAATACAAACAGGGCACTGAGCCGGGTTACCAGAGCTTCGACTGGAAGAGTTTTATCATTGAGAAAAATGCACCGCAAAATTCAGTCAATGTAAATGTTACCGGCGGATCAGATAAGATAAATTATTACCTGTCGGGTACACACCTATATCAAAACTCAGTATTGGGGCGCGAATTCAAATTCAACCGCACCAACATTCAATCGAATGTTACAGCCAAAATAGCCAAGCGGTTAAAGGTGGGTGTGAATATCAACGGACGTATCGAAACAAGAGATAACCCCGGCGTGCCGGGAGGCGACGACTATTGGCTGGCACGTTTTGCCATTTTGCGCAATACACCACTCGAAAGGCCGTACGCTAATGATAACCCTGCTTATCTGAATGATATTAAACACAACGAAACCAACTGGGCCTATCTGAACTATAAACTCGCCGGTAAGTATCATAACGACTGGCGCGTGTTGCAAACCAACTTCAATGCTGAATATGAAGTGCCCGGTATAACCGGATTAACCATTGGCGGTGTATACTCGTATTATATAGCAGATTATCTGTTGAATAATCATGAGTACACATATAACACTTACACTTATAATCCTACCGATGATACCTATAAAATTACCGGTGGCAGTACCAATCCCTGGCGCGAACGCGAACAGACTAAAGTGATAAATATTACCCAGCAGCTAAAACTGAATTATAGCAATCATTTTGGTTTGCATACTGTTGGCGCTACGTTTGTTTCGGAAAGAATCAAAAACGACCGGCTGCGTAACTGGATCCATTCAGTGCCCAGCACCAATGCACTCGAACTCATCTATTTTAATACAGCCGATACCTATCAGGACAGTGATGATAAGGAAGCCCGTATAGGATACATTGGCCGTGTAACTTATAACTACGATAACCGGTATTATCTGGAGCTGTCTGCCCGCCGCGATGCCTCGTACCTGTTTGCCCCTGATAAACGCGTTGGTTATTTCCCATCTGTATTTGCGGGCTGGCGTGTTACCGAGGAATCATTTATGAAAAAATTACTCGGCGACAGAAGCATATTGAACGATCTGAAATTTCGTGGTTCATATGGTATTCTCGGTGATGACGGTACGCAACTGGGACTGCCTGCCTTTTCTTATGTAGAAGGTTATAACTATAATCAGGGCATTGCGATTTTAGACGGTCAGCCTATTGTAGGTTCCAGAGACAGAGGCGTACCTATTACCAATATTTCCTGGTTAAAAAGTCGCATCACTGATATCGGCGCCGACTTCAGCTTGATGAACGGTCGCCTTACCGGTACCGTGGATTATTTTTATCGTAAACGCACAGGCTTACGCGGACGCAAATCAGATGTGCTGGTGCCTTCAGAGATCGGTTATACATTGCCCGATGAAAACATCAACAGCGATGCTCAATACGGCGAAGAAGGTTCACTTACCTATAACGGATCAGTAGGAAAAGTAAATTTCAGTGTAGGAGGAAATATTTCCTACTCACGCTCTAAATTTTTATCATCCTATAAACCCGTATTCTTTAACTCCCTCGATCAATACAGAAACTCACAGGAACGCAGGTTTACAAAAATTGACTGGGGTTATGAAACCATCGGACAGTTTACCTCACAGGAGCAGATCAATAATTATCCGGTGAATATCGACGGACAAGGCAACCGCACCTTATTGCCCGGTGATCTCATCTATAAAGATCAGAATGGAGATGGCAAGATTGATGGCAACGATGACCGCCCCATTGGTTACGGAACAGGTACACAACCGAATATCAACTTTGGCATCAATATCTATGTCGCTTACAAAGGTTTTGATGTACGGGCTGATTTCTCCGGCGCAGCCGGCTATACCTGGTTTCAGAATTATGAAATGCGCTGGCCGTTTCAGAACGACGGAAACCTGAATACCATTTTTACCAACCGCTGGCATCATGCAGATCCCTATGATGTGAATAGTGCGTGGATTCCCGGAAAATATCCTGCTTTACGGTTCAACGATGGCGGCCACAGTAATTATAATCATAACTCTACGTTCTGGGCGCATAATGTAAAATATCTCAGAGCACGCACATTGGAAATAGGGTACTCTATTCCATCGGTATTGCTGAATAAAGTGAAGATCGAGAAAGCGCGTTTTTATGTGAATGCCTACAATCTTTTCTCTATCGATAATCTGAGGGCCTATAATACCGATCCGGAAATTACAGACGACAATGGCTTGCAATTTCCGCAAAACAAATTTTTGAACATTGGTGTGAACCTTTCTTTTTAACGATTGCCACAAATGAATGCTATGAAAATAATTACCACTATAATAATAACCGCGGCGCTGTTCTGCGCCACCGGTTGTAAAAAAGACAGTGATTTCCTGAATGTGCAGCCAACATCGATCCTTACGAATGAACAGGCTTTTTCTGATCCTGCACAGGTATTATCGATCCTTGCTGATCTGTATAACCGCCAGCTCGATTTCTCCAGTCTGGATGACGGCTGGGTAACCTTCGCTGATTTTAGTGAAAGTTTTCCTTCCGAAAACGGACAGGCAGGCATTGTACAGCGCACTCAATGGGATTTTGGTTCGTGGAGCACCTGGGACTATGGTTATATACGCGATCTGAATTTATTTCTTGAAAGATGTACCGAAGCCAAGGCATTATCAGATGGAGATAAAACCCGTTTTCTCGCAGAAGCCCGCTTTCTGCGCGCCAACTATTATTTCGAAATGACAAAACGCATGGGTGGCGTACCGCTGATCTTAAAATCACTTCAATACGATTTCAAAGGCGATCCTACCTATCTGCAAACTGCCAGAGCAAAAGAATCGGAGATGTATGATTTTATAATCAGTGAAGCAGAAGCTATCAAAGGAAGTTTACCGGCAGACGTAAATGAAAAAAGCCGCGCTAGCAAGGGCGCCGCATTGGCTATGGAAGCAAGAGCGGCACTGTACGCCGGTTCCATTGCAAAACATGGCGTTAGCACACCTCTGGTAACTTTACCCGGTGGTGAAGTAGGCATTCCGGCAGATATGGCAACAGGCTATTACACCAAAGCACTAAATGCGGCAAAGGAAATTATCAATGGCGCCGCAGGCGCTTATGCCTTGTACAATAAGAAACCCGATCTGCAGGATAACTTTGCCAATATCTTTCTCGACAAAGGCAACAACCCGGAAACAATATGGATAGAAGATTTTAAATTGAAAAGCGGCAGGGTGCATGGCTTTACCGTTTCAACCCAGCCACGTTATGGCGCTGAAGAAGAAGAGGGCGGACGCATGAACCCATCATTGAACCTCGTAGAATCTTTTGAAAAACTCGACAATACCTATGCGCCCATTCCCGTAACAGATGCTTTGGGCAATCCCATCTACTACAATGATCAGCTGGATATTTTTGCCGGTCGTGATGCAAGGCTGGGTGGCACCGTTATATTACCCGGGTCTTTGTTCAAAGGAAGAAAAGTAGACATCTGGGCCGGATACCAGCTCGCCGATGGCAGCATTGTTACCGGTGATGACCGCGGCGCACAGAAAACATTGCCCGGTACTTCCACACCTGTACAGGTTGTTGGATTTGATGGGCCCATTAATGCCAAAGAGTTTACAGCACAGTCGGGCTTCTATCTGCGCAAATATGTTGATCCCACGCCCGGCGCAGGATCACGCGGAACCAACAGTGAAGTGCCACTCGTAAGATATCGCTACGCCGAAGTATTGCTCAATGCAGCCGAGGCCGCTTTTGAACTCGGGCAAACAACTGATGCAGCCAATTATATGAACATGGTGCGTACGCGCGCCGGATTAACCATTCCGCTTACAGCAGCTGATATTACTTTTGACAGAATTGTACATGAGCGCCGGGTAGAGCTGGCCTTTGAAGGTCATATACTCTTCGACATGAAGCGGTGGAGGCTGGCGCATGTTGTGTGGGACGGTAACAAAATGACCGTAACCGATCTGCTCAGCAATATCGGACAGGCCACCAAACGAAACACACAACCCTGGGGTTTATGGCCATATAAACTATACGATCCATCAAGCCCCAATAACGGCAAATGGACGTACAAAATAGTTTTGCCTGCACTGGTCACCGGTGCCAATCGTTTCAGACTCGGCAATTATTATTCATTTATTGATGATAATACACGCGCCAATAATCCGAAGATCGTAAAACAACCTAATCAATAAATAACTCATTAAACAAACAGGTTATGAAAATAGCATGTTTTTATATAGCACTGCTGCTGGTAATGATAACCGGCTTCTCGTGCAAAAAAGATAATTATAGCGGACCCGGCAGTACATTAACCGGCCGGCTCGTATATAAAGGCGACGCCATTAATGTGGAATATAATCAGGTACCCTTTGAAGTTTATCAGTATGGATTTGGAAAAACTGGTCCGATTACCGGTACCTTTGCGCAGGATGGCAGTTACTCACTGCTGCTGTTCAACGGAGATTATCATTTCACGGTGCCTAACGGACAGGGACCTTTTAAGTGGAAGCAAACCGCCGCAGGTACGCCCGATACAACTGCCATTACAATGTCTGGCAACCAGTCGCTGGACCTGGAAGTAACGCCTTATTACATGGTCCGTAGTGCTCAGATAACGGCGGCTTCAGGAAAAGTATCAGGCTCCTGTAAAATAGAAAAGATTATAACCGATGCATCGGCTAAGGACATTGAAGCGGTGCGGCTGTACATCAATAAAACGCAGTTTGTTTCGGGCTCTGATAATATAGCTCTTACCACTATAGCCGGTAGTTCGGTCACCGATTTTAACAATGTAAATATCAGTGTTACTATACCTGCACTCGTGCCGTCACAGAATTACATCTTTGCCCGTATCGGCATAAAAATAGCAGGAGTGGAGGATATGATCTTTTCGCCTTTGGTGAAGCTGAGCCTGTAAGCACAGCAAAATACTAAATCAGATATAATGAACAGGAGCTTTCTTTTGTTTGCCGTGCTGTTGCTATCGTTGTTTAGCAACGCACAAACTAACTGGAAAATAACGACAGACAGGATTGTTACGCCGTGGGCAGAAAAAGTGAATCCGGCCCAGCCATTACCAGAATATCCACGTCCGCAAATGGTCCGCAACAGCTGGATGAACCTCAATGGCCTTTGGCAATATGCTATTCTTCCGCAGGCACAGCCTGCAGAAACAATACCGGCTTCTTTCGACGGAAACATACTCGTTCCCTATGCTGTGGAATCTGCTTTATCAGGCGTATCCAAAACCGTTGGCAAAGACAGTGTGTTGTGGTATAAACGTAGTGTAAGTGTACCAGCTTCATTTAAAAACAATATTGTATTGCTACATTTTGGTGCGGTTGACTGGCTGTGCGATGTATATGTAAACGGAAAAAAGGTTGGCACCCATCAGGGCGGATATGATCCTTTTTCGTTTGATATTACCACTGCCTTACGCAAAAGTGGCAATCAGGAAATAGCTGTTCGCGTATGGGACCCCACCGACGGTGGCCCGCAACCCCGCGGCAAGCAGGTGAAAAAACCGGAAAGTATCTGGTATACTTCTGTAACAGGCATCTGGCAAACAGTATGGCTTGAAGGCGTTCCGCAAACATATATCAGCAGTACAAAGCAAACGCCCGATGTAGACAAAAGCGCTCTGCATATAACTGCACATGTTGAAAATGCACAGCCCGGTGATCAGGTAAGTATTTCAGCATGGAAAGGAAGTGAAAAAGTGGCTGAGCAAACAGTAGCCGCTAATGATGAAGCCGTGCTCCCTGTTGCGAATCCTCAACTATGGTCGCCCACACATCCCTTTCTATATGATTTGAAGATCGAATTGCTTCGCAAAAATAAAAAGGTAGATGAAGTAAGCAGTTATTTCGCCATGCGTAAGATTGCTATGTCGCCCGACAAAAACGGCATACAACGCATGCTGCTCAATAACGAATTTGTTTTTCAGTATGGCCCGCTCGACCAGGGATGGTGGCCCGATGGATTGTATACTGCTCCAACCGACGAAGCGCTTAAATGGGATATAGAACAGATAAAGAACATGGGTTTTAATATGATCCGCAAACACGTGAAGGTAGAACCCGCCCGCTGGTATCGCCACTGCGATGAATTAGGTATACTGGTTTGGCAGGATATGCCCAGTGGCGATATGGGTAATCACTGGGAGTCTCGGCCGGGTGTGTGGGGCTGGCAGACTGATAAAGACCGTTCACCCGAATCAGAAAAAGCGTATCGTACAGAGTGGGATGCCATCCGGCAAAGCCTGTATAATTTTCCCTGTATTGTAGTGTGGGTGCCTTTCAATGAAGGATGGGGACAATTCAAAACAAAAGACATTGCCACCCGTACCATGCAGCAGGACCCTTCACGACTCGTAAACAGTGCTAGTGGCGGCAACTTTGAACCTGCAGGAAATATCATCGATCTGCATAACTATCCGGCACCCCTAATGCCTGATCCGGCTTTGTTTGGTGCAAAGGAAGTTCTCGTATTGGGTGAGTTTGGCGGTTTGGGTTTGCCGGTAGAAGATCATACGTGGCAGAAAAAGAACAACTGGGGATACCAGAGCTTCACTAACGGTGATGATCTGTTAAAGAAGTATACCGAATTTGTCAATCGTATTCCGAACCTCATTCAACATGGATTGTCAGCCGCAGTATATACACAGATCACCGATGTGGAGGTGGAGATCAATGGTTTAATAACCTACGACCGCCGCGTGATCAAAATGCCGGAAGACAAACTGAAGCAGCTGCATGAGCAGTTATATCATACATCACCAATGTAAAGTGTACGAATGAAGAAGATTTTCAGTCTATTCGTGATATGTACCTGTTGTATTGTTACGCACGCACAGCAGAGCAGGATCGTGGCCGTTGTTGTACAACGGCCACCCGATACCTGCATCAATCATTTTTATGTTAGCAATAAAGCCCCGTTACAACCATCATCATTTATTAAACTACCCGTTACCAGCATACAACCTGCCGGCTGGTTATTGTATTGCCTGCAGGCACAACGGAATGGATTAACCGGCCGTCTTGAAAGCATCAGCGCCTGGTTATCAAAAACCGATAATGCATGGCTGCAGCCGGATGGCAAAGGCAAATGGGGCTGGGAAGAATTACCCTACTGGTTAAAAGGTTATGCCAACATAGGATACATGCTGCACGACGACAGCATGATAACAGAAGCAAAATGGTGGATTAACAACGTATTACATAACCAGCGAAGCAATGGCGATTTTGGCCCCATGCAACTAAAGAACGGCAAACGCGACGTATGGAACAATATGCCCATGCTGTGGGTACTGCAATCGTACTATGAATATACCAATGATGCAAGGGTATTGCAGTTCATGACAAATTATTTCAAATGGGAGCTATCCGTACCCGATGAAGACTTTCTCGAAGATTATTGGGAAAACAGTCGCGGCGGAGATAATTTATACAGCGTATACTGGCTGTACAATCGC
>Ga0105239_10002202_pt1 | contig 25065 bp, 22 predicted proteins | sample KBSC44metaG_FD_92761 | JGI IMG/M metagenome (GOLD analysis project Ga0105239, IMG submission 92761) | Corn rhizosphere microbial communities from Kellogg Biological Station, Michigan, USA - KBS C4-4 metaG | ecosystem: Host-associated > Plants > Roots > Rhizosphere > Soil | place: Michigan, USA...
AAGTCAGAGGTCCGAAGTCGGAAGCCAGAGACCGGAAATAATTCAAGCATCTGACTTCAGACATCAGTATTCAGACTTCAGCCCAGCCATCGGATCAAAAACAGACAACAAATGAGCAAACAAGTGATTGCTGTCATTCTGGGAGGAGGAGCCGGTACCAGGTTATATCCTCTCACAGCCAGCCGATCGAAACCCGCTGTGCCTATTGCCGGAAAATATCGTTTGGTAGACATTCCCATTTCAAACTGTATAAATTCCGGTATAAACCGAATGTTTGTGCTGACGCAGTTTAATTCGGCTTCGTTGAACAAGCATATTAAAAACACTTATCACTTCAGCATTTTCAGCAGCGCATTTGTTGATATTCTCGCTGCTGAACAAACGCCTGATAACCCTTCATGGTATCAGGGCACAGCTGATGCGGTACGTAAATCACTGCGCCACCTGAGCCAGCACGATTTTGAATATGTACTCATTTTGTCGGGCGATCAGTTGTATCAGATGAATTTTCAGGAGATGATCGACCGCCACCGCGAAACAGGCGCCGATATTTCTGTAGCTACCATTCCTGTTACTGCCCGTGAAGCATCTGACTTTGGTATTCTTAAAGCCGATCACGACGGCCATATTACTTCTTTCATTGAGAAACCCAAGCAGGACCTGCTGCCTGACTGGAACAGCGAAACCAGCGACGAAATGCAAAAGCAGGGCAGGGTATACCTGGCATCGATGGGTATTTATATCTTCAACAGAAAACTCATCTTTGATCAGTTAACTGAAGAACATAAAAGCGCTACCGATTTTGGTAAAGAAATTCTTCCCAAATCGATCGGTATACATAAAATAATGAGCTACCAGTACAATGGATACTGGACCGACATTGGTAATATTTATTCTTTCTTCGAAGCCAACCTAGCGCTTACATCAGATATTCCGCCTTTCAACTTATTTGATAATTCCAATGCGGTATACACGCGTGCGCGCATGTTGCCGCCTGCGAAAATAAGCGGCACTACGCTCGAAAAAACCATTATTGCAGAAGGCAGCATCATCAACGCCAGCCGTATCGAAAACAGCGTAATTGGTATCCGCAGCCGCATAGGTCATGGCACCACGGTAGTGAGCAGCTATGTAATGGGTTCAGATTATTTCGAGACTATTGAAGAAATGGAGCATTCCGTTGAAAGAGGGTTGCCGAAACTGGGTATTGGTGAGCGTTGCTATATCCGCAATGCCATCATCGACAAAAACTGCCGCATCGGAAACGACGTACGTATCAACGGCAGCAATCACCTCGAAAATACCGATCATTCGCTGTATACTATTAAAGATGGTATTGTGGTAGTGAAAAAGGGATCTATACTGCCCGATGGGTTCGTGATATAGATACAAGTTACAGGTTACAAGGCATAAGATATACGGCACAAGGTTAGCTTACAAGCTCCTTGTGCCTTTTTTGTGTATGTAACCTGCAACCTGTAACCTGTAACTTGTGCCTTAAATCGCGTAACTTGTGTTACTCAAAGCGATTGCATATGGAACCATCCCCCATAGTATTGGATACCGAGAAAGCCATCCAGTCAAAACCCAACGTCAACTTCTGGCAGATCTGGAATATGTGTTTCGGCTTCTTTGGAATACAGTTCGGCTGGTCGTTACAAATGAACAACATGAGCGTGATCTACGAGTATCTGGGCGCTACGGCCAACCAGATACCCGGCTTATGGCTCGCAGCTCCCATGACCGGCTTACTGGTTCAACCCATAATCGGTTACCTGAGCGATCGTACCTGGCATCCCACATGGGGGCGAAGAAGACCGTACTTTCTGATCGGCGCTATTTTAAGCTCTCTCGCGCTTTTTGTTATGCCCAATGCATCCGCGATATGGATGGCCGCCGGAACCCTTTGGATCCTCGACTCCTGCATTAATATAAGTATGGAACCTTTCAGAGCCTTTGTAGCCGACAACCTCAACGAAAAGCAACGGCCTTTTGGTTATTCCATGCAAAGCATGTTCATAGGCGCCGCCGCTTTTATTGCCGGTTTTTTGCCGGGGTTATTGGTAAGCTGGCTGCATGTATCACGTGAAAAAGTTGCAGGCGGCATTCCGAGAAATATCATGCTGTCGTTTTATATCGGCGGTATTATGTTCCTGGGCGCTGTAATATATACCGTATTACGCAGTAAAGAATATCCGCCAACAGATCCCAACTGGAAACAAAAACTCAATGCCGAACATGGCAGCGGTTTCAGGGGTGCTATTAAAGAAATTACTTCTTCGGTTTTTAATATGCCATCGCAAATGAAAAGGCTCGCGCTGGTACAGTTTCTTACCTGGCCCGGCTTATTTCTAATGTGGTTTTATTATTCAACAGGTGTGGCCCGCGACATATTCAAAGGCGATCCGCAAACTTCCTTTGAACAGTATACCAAAGGCGTTGAGGTAGCGAATGCAACATCTTCTATATTAAACCTCGTTACCTTTCTTTTTTCGTTAACGCTTTCATTCTGGGTGGCTAAAGTGGGTAAAAAGATGACCCATACTTTTTGTTTGCTTATTGGTGGTGTTGGTTTATTTATGGTTCGCTATGTTTCAGACCCCTCGATGTTATACGTTGCCATGAGCATGGTAGGTATTGCATGGGCATCAATTTTATCAATGCCCTATTCCATGCTCGCTGGTTTTTTACCTCAGAACAAGATCGGCATTTACATGGGCATCTTTAACTTCTTTATCGTATTACCTGAGATCATTGCATCCTTATTCTTTGGAAAGATTATGGAAAACGTTCTGCACAACGACCGCTTACTGGCAGTGCAAACCGGAGGCTGTTTACTGATTATAGCAGGTATTGTATGCGCTCTTATCGTAAAAGAAAAAAAATATGAAGATCTGCTGTAAAAAACTCATTGCTTCCGCTATCTTCTCTTTACTATGTCTACTCGCTACTGCGCAGGACAGCCTGCGGGTATTTCCCACAAACTGGTGGACGGGCATGCACAATCCCAAACTGCAATTGCTGGTGCATGCAAAAAATATAAAGAATGGCAGCCATGTTTCCCTTAAGCCGTATACAGGCGTAAAAATTACCAGCGTACATACTTTCCAAAATCCCAATTATCTGTCCATTAATCTCGAAATAAGCAGTACCGCCAAACCGGGTAATCTGTTGTTCACATTTCAGAATACAGGAACACCGGCCACGACGCTTACTTATGTACTAAAACAGCGCAGTAATCAGAATGGCAAAACACGCATAAAGGGCATCACCTCTGAAGATTTTATTTACCTCATCATGCCCGATCGCTTCAGCAATGGCGATCCTTCAAACGATCGTATTCCCGGTATGAAAGATCAAAGCCTCGACCGGTCGGACTATTATAAACGACATGGCGGCGATCTGAAGGGTATACAGAATCATCTTGACTATCTGCAGCAACTAGGTGTAACCACGCTGTGGCTGAATCCCGTTTTAACCAACGACATGCCTGATCGTACAGAACATGGCTATGCATTTACCGATCATTATTCCATCGATCCCCGGCTGGGCGGTGCATCAGCTTATCACGAATTAATTGATTCATTGCATAACCGCGGAATGAAGATCATTCAGGATGCCGTATATAACCATGTGGGCATTGAACATTTTCTGTTCAGGGACCTGCCCGACAGCAGCTGGTTCCACTTCTGGCCGGTATATACCAACACTACGTATAAAGATCAGGTGCTAATGGACCCTTATGCTTCTGCGATAGACAAAAAGGAAATGAGTGATGGCTGGTTCACTACATCTATGCCCGATATAAATCAGGGTAACCCGTATTTCGCCAACTTTCTGATCCAGCATGCTATCTGGTGCACAGAAGAATTTGGTATCGACGGCTGGCGTATAGATACCTATGCGTATAACGATCTGGATTTTATGAACCGTTGCAACAAAGCCTTGCTGGATGAATACCCGCAACTACATATGTTCGGCGAAACATGGGTGCATGGCATTCCCGACCAGAGTTTTTTTACCCGCAACGTATACAACATTCCCTTTAAAAGCAATCTGCCGGGAGTAACCGATTTTCAGCTGAACCTATATGGAATTGTACCGGCGCTTACTCAAGCCTTTGGCTGGGTCGATGGTGTTAATCGTTTGTATTTAACGGCCACCAATGATTATGTATATAGCAATCCTTATAACAATGTTATCTTTCTCGATAACCACGACCTGAGCCGTTTTTTAAGTATAGTGGGAGAGGATATTGCCAAATTAAAAATGGGCATCGCCTGGCTGCTCACTTTTCGTGGTATACCACAACTGTACTATGGAACAGAAGTATTAATGAAAAATTTTTCCAATCCCGACGGATTGGTGCGTCTGGATTTTCCCGGCGGCTGGCCCGGCGATAATCCAAATAAGTTTGAAGCGGTCGGTAGAAGCCCTGTGGAAAATGATGCAGTCAATTACGTAAAAACCCTTGCGAATTTTCGCAAATCTTCTACTGCCCTTAAAACCGGTAAAATGATGCAGTATGTTCCCCAGGATGCTGTGTACGTATATTTCCGGTATAATGCGAATCAAACCATACTGTGTGTAATGAATACGAATGATGGTGAAAAAGAAATTGATATGCACCGGTTTATAGAAAGAACAAAAGGTTTTACACAGGCTAAAAACATTATAGACGGCTCTGTATCAGACATTACTTCAACCCTTAAAATCCCCGGAAAAACAGTACTGGTGGCGGAGTTACGGTGAACGCTTAATGCTTAAGGCTGAATGCTTACCGCGGTATTGTGTTTTTTGCGTTAAGCATTGCGCGTTCAGCGTTGAGCGTTCGGGAATTTTTATTATTTTCACCGGTTACTAGTCAGGTCTTTAAACTCCAAAAACCTTTCATGATCGACATCGAATTGATACGGCAAAAGTATGCCGCCATGAGTGATGAAGAATTGATATTACTGGCAAGCGCCGATGATTTTCATTTTGCTGAAGAAGCATATCCGGTTTTTAAAGATGAATTTTTAAAGAGGAATCTGGATCTTACTATTCTGGAAGATCTGGAAAACAAAATTGCCATTCAGCGCAACAGATCGGCGCAGGTGCTGCAAAAAAGTATCGCACAGGAATATACTAACAGCGTATGGACCTATGCGATAAAAGCAAAATTAAAAAGCAAAACAAATTACGAAATTTACAATGGGCTGCTAAAAAGAGGCGTTGAACCACAATCGGCTTTTTACATCACCAACAGTTTACGCTGGAAGCTGGAAGAAATGCGCGACTATTGCTACAACGGCATCTTTAAAGGATTATTAGTAGTTGGTATCGGTTTACTATTGATTGTTTTACCTTCTGTAATTAATCAGCTATATGCATTTGCCTGGTGTTTTATGCTACTGGGCGTTTTACGGTTTTTTATTTCCTTGTTCAGATGGATCAGGATTAAACACGCTCTTGGCGATACCCCAGATGGGGATTAACTTTTTATGGAAAAAGCAGATACAGGAATCATATTGTAAAGTTTGCATGAAGTCGCTTTTAGTAATTGTAGTATTTGTAATGTCAGCCAAGGCAGTTTTTGCACAAACAGATAGCATTGAAACATTTCGGGGAGTGGCCTGGTGTGATGAAGTTCAACCGCTATACCGGGGAGGACCTAAAGCATTACAAAGCTTTTTGGCTCATAACCTTAAATACCCAAAAGAAGCAATAAAGCATGGTGTTGGAGGAACGGTGATTATTCGTTTTCAGGTAGATACTTTAGGATATACTTCCAATTTTTCAGTTTCCAAAAGTGCATGTTACGAACTCGACCAGGAGGCTTTAAGAGTTGTGAAGATGTTAAAGGGCTGGTCGCCTTGTACATTGCATGGCAGAAAGCATTCTACATATATAAGCCAGCCATTGTTGTTTAATATTGATAAGTAATGTTCTATAGGACAAAGACTATGTTAGTGAAGAAAAATTCTGCGGCAACCTATATTTTGCGACGATTTATCCTGTATTTCAAAATCAAGCTGAACTTTGCCCGACCTAATTTCTCAATGAATTTAAAAAATATACTCTTGAAAAACATTACTTACCTATTTTTAGTTCTCTCTTTGCACTCCTTTGCGCAATATTCTGTTAGCAAGGAACACTTCGATTTATCATTCCAGGGAAAAGCCAATAGCCATAAATGGATTTTTAAAGGCGTTGGTCATTCGTTTTTTGTTGTAGTAGAGGCAGACAGTGTTAAAACAGAGCAATATCCGAATTATATATCCGTGAAGAACCAGATAGTACAATGCTCAGCCGTCCCGCTTCCTGAAACTAACCTTGATTTGGCCAAACTTACTTTGGCGCAACAAAAGGAAGGGCTAAGCGGTTATGTCGATTATGAAATAGATTATTTTAAAAACGAATTGCACCTGCAAGTTCAAAATCTGAAAAAAGAATGGATAACCATAAATGGTAAAACCTGGCTGCTGTGGTGTTTTGACGTACCCGAGCAGCAGGCTACGAAAAAGGCCGCGATTCCGGCAAAACAACAGATATATGTATCTACAATTTGTTTTAATCAGGTGCTTGATCTGAATACACCTGTGTTGAAAGGAGATAGTTTTACCAATGCAAAAGCCCTGCTTAAAAAGCTAATGGCAACACTCAAATTGGCTAATACCGCTCATTGATTCCTGAATAAGCGGTATCCCTACAAACAACTATCCCATAACATCTTCAGATACGCTTCTCCTTTCTCCCGCGTAAATTGAATATTGCGTTCGGGAATGCCTGCGGCATCAGGAAAAAATTGCAGGGCTTTACGAATATGATCTTCGCGCAGTAAATGCAGCATGGGATAGATTGACCGGTTGGTATAGTTTGCCGGATCATCGAACGAACTGTTTTCAAACTGATACAAAGGATGAAAGCTCGCTATCTGGTAAATGCCCTCATATTTCTTTTGCTTCAACAGGTTTTCTGTATAGGCAACCAGCTTCAAATAATCATCAAACTCAGTAAAGGAATCAGGAAAAATAATGAGCGTAGTGCCAATGGACCTATCCTTATCAAGGCGTTTGCATTCCTGTAAAATAACCTGCCTTATAGTTGACAATGCAGCGCCGGTTTCAACCTGATAGTGTATGCTGTTCTGCTTAAATTCCCTTGAGGCAAACGGACAAAAATTACATCCTATCACCAGTGTGTTGATCCAGTTCTTTGTTTGCGTAATAACCTGTTGCGCATCGACCATGAAATAAAAGTACTATTTCTTTTTCACTTCGGCCCCGGTGTCGGCGCCGCCCAGTACTTCATCGATCATACCAAATTCTTTTGCTTCATGCGCTTTCATCCAGTGATCGCGGTCAGAGGCTTCATGTACTTTCTGATAATCCTGCCCGCTGTGCTTTGCAATAACCGAATACAGTTCCTGTTGCAGTTTTTTGATCTCATTCATGGTTATTTCAATATCACTGGCATTACCCTGAATACCACCCGATGGCTGATGGATCATTACCCGTGCATGTTGTAAAGCGGCGCGTTTGCCTTTAGCGCCCGCACACAGCAATACAGCGCTCATTGATAAAGCGGTGCCGGTGCAAATGGTGGCTACCTCAGGAGTAATGTATTGCATGGTATCGTAAATGCCCAGTCCCGCATATACCGATCCGCCGGGTGAATTGATGTATAACTGAATGTCGCGTTTGGCGTCGGCGGATTGCAGGAATAATAACTGCGCCTGAATGATATTGGCTATTTTATCATCTACAGCTTCGCCTAAAAAGATGATGCGGTCCATCATAAGGCGTGAAAAAACATCCATTTGTGCTACGTTTAGCTGCCGTTCTTCGGTGATGTAAGGCGTCATGGCCATGGGCGTAAAGCGATCTTCCACGCGTGCAATAAACCTGTCAACATGCATACCGCCAATCTGATGATGATGTACAGCATAGCTTCTGAATTCATTGGTAATATTCATATAGTATGATTTTTACTTTTTCCCGTAAAGGCATAAAAATTCCCTGACGACCTGGCGCCGTTGAATTTTCTGTGGGAATATTCCGTATTAATGTTTAGAAAAGAATGCCCGTATTTTCCGGCTGAATGAGTGATGCTCCGGTTCGTTAAACAGTTGCTGATGTACTGCTTCTATCTCGGCTTTTAGTTTACGCCGGCTGTATTGGCGAATAATATCGTGGGTCCTTTGTTGCCACAAGACTTTTTCCTGTAATGTGGGTTGCAGGATCAGTCTGGCTTCAAAAAGCAGCCTGTCTGCCGGGGCGGCATACTTAAAAAGATAGTCGTCTATCTGCTTTATGTCATTCAAGGAAGTCCTCATACGTCAACGATTTTTCTTTTACGGTATCTCTTATTTTTTCAAGGCATTTATATTTCTGAACCGTGGCCGACCGCGTGCCTGAAAAACCAAACATGCCTGATATTTTATGTAATGGCAATTTGTCGTAATAAAAGGCACGCAACAATTCCATACATTTTTGCCCGGCGGTATTTAATAGCTCCATGAGCTTTTCTGTGGATGATGCCGGATCATTTTCTGCTGTAGCAATACCTTCCAAAGAATCATCGAGTGTTGTATGCCGCTGTTTATTATTGTTTTTCCTGGCCCATAAATGTTTTGCTATACCCAGCAGATAGGCTTTTTCGCTGTATTGCAGTTCTACAGGGCCGCTGGTAAGTTTTTCATAATAAATAACCAGCGCATCCTGAAAAACATCTTTTGCTTCTTCAAATGATCCGCCCATGCTGCTTATATACCGCGCCACCAGGGGAAAAGCCTTTTGATAGAGGTCCATAAAAAAGGCTTTTCGTTCTGCGGCCACATCTTCTATTACCATCATTTCAGCCATATAAACGCTTTATTAATAAGTGCAGGTTGCAAGGCAAATATCACCCAAAAGGTAGAAAAAAAAGTCCGGAAGTCCGCAAGCCAAAAAGTCCGAAAGAAGCGTGTTGTGGCTTTTCTTCCGGACTTGCTGACTTTTCCGACTTTCGGACTTTACAAAAAAAGCTGCCATCCAAACTTGGCTCCCTGCTCACCCCATTGTTTAATGAGGTCCGTGACCTGTTTGTGATAGTCGGCGCCGGTCATTTTTCTGCCTTTTTTAGGCAGTGTAAAGTCTTTATCCGTTACCTCGGTCATTTGCAGTTTGGTTGCGTACCAGGTAGTGTGTAAGCGGGGGATGGCAAGACCGAGGATCATACCTGGCAAACCGGTAAAGGTTTCAGGGCCGCCGCTGGGTACAATGTCATCTGTATAAAAAGCGACCACGATAACGGAGTCCATTATTTTGCCCACTGCTTTGCGGCAGTCAAACCCTGCAATTTTTCTTATTTCCGGGGTAATGCGCCATTCAATTTTACGTACCGAATCGCTTACCGTATACATGTCATTAAAAATATTTCTTTGAATGATGGTGGTGCCGCTGTCGAGATTGGTAAGGATCTTATTTTCAGAAGGAAGTACCGACCAGTATTTATTTTGTTTGATTTCAGGATCGCGCCCCGGCTGGTAAAACATATTACCATTTTTGAAAGTGAGGTCGTAGTAATATGTAATAAATTTTGAAGAATTCTTTTTCTGAATATCATCCCAGATATTACCCTCGTCCATAAACGAATACTGGTTTGTTTTTCGCTCGTATTCAATTTTTCCCTGTGTTATGAAGATCTGTTGCGACATAAGATTACCGCAACATAATATGGCTGTGAGTATAAAGGTGCCTATTTTGAGAAGCATAGATTGATATTTGAAATTTGTTTTTTTTATTTTCAATTGCCTACCATTCTTTCGGTTTACCGTTTTTGCTGAAGTTCCAGATGAACGACAGCATAAAGTATCTTCTGATGGTATCATAAGTACGCTCAGAAATAAAGTTGCTGTTGATATTGCGGTTGAAACCGATATTTTGATCGAGAATATCAAAGGCGGAAAAACGTATGCGGGCCACATCTCCTTTCATTATTTTCCGGTCGATACGGGCATTCCAGCGAATGGAGTTATTGTTTTTGTCGAATACACTGGTTTTTTGCCGGAAATTTAAATTGGCGGAACTGTTTATCTCCAGTTTCCAGGGAAGGAAAACGTTTCCTTCAATCCAGTGCTCCTGCGTCCAGTATTTTGTTACTACATCGGGGCGCAATGAGGTTTTGGAAATATTGCGGTAGAAACCTGTATAAATCCAGATCGAAAATTTCTTTTCTTTATCGTAACTAAAATTGGGACCGCCACCAAATGTGTAGCTGTTGTTTATATTTTTCTGGTCATCGATATAGTTCGTGTTATGATTGGTATTCATTCTGCCATCTACGCCCACACTGAAATTCCATTTTTTTATTTTTTTCCAATAACCCAAATTTCCGCTTGTGCGATAATTCCCATCTACGTTAATAGGCATGTAAATTTTGCGGCCCGTAGTTATGTCAAGTGTATTAAGCGAAGAGAAGTCGTTTTGAGTAGCATACACATTCAGATGCACGTAAATATTCCTTTCAGATAAAAGCTTATAGTTATTAAAAGCAAGAGAGAGATTGTGCCGGAAAGCCTGTTTCAGATTGGGGTTGCCGGTTCTGATATTCAGCTGGTCCGTAATATCTTTTATCGGCTGGATCTGATCGATAGAAGGCGCCTGTGTACTGCCGCTATAATTAAACCTGATATTACCATTGGCTCCCATATTCCATGTCATGTTCGCCTGCGGGTAAAAGTTGGTAAAGCTGTAGTTGGTGCTCGAATCAGCCTTCAGGTCTTTACGCGTGTAATCGGCATGCGAAACATTCATGCCAAACGATATCGTAAGGCGTTTGGGTTTCGCGTAACGATAGGCAATACCACCATTATGCGTTAACACATTAAAGCTGTAGTCATTGCTTAACGAGTCGATCATGTTTTCATATTTACCTGCTGCATTCGCTTTTTCAAGCGTGGTAATTTGTGATTGCCGTTGATTGTTATCTATGCTGTAGTTGAACTCAAGCAGCGATCTTTTCGTAAGCGGTTCGGTATAGGTAACTTTTGCATTAAAAAGAGAAGAACGGTTTTCGATCAGCTTTTGCTGGTCGAGTATTTTCGTGCTGTCTATTAATCCGTTTTTATAATAATTATTATCTGAAGAGTACACACCACTTGATGAATTTTCGGTATAGTTCTGTTTCGCGGCAATTGAAATGGTCCTTCCGATCTTTTTGAATTTTTGTTTCCACAGCAGCGTTGAGTTAAAGTTTTTATTATCACCGGTGGAGGTAACATCGCGGCTTATACTACTAAGGCGTTGGTTAAAGCGATCAAATGATTCCTGCTCATAATGACTGTTGTTAAGTGTAGTGCCTTTTGATCCCTGGGCCGTTATTTTTATTGATGACAAGGAATCTATCTGGCGTTCATAAATTGCATTCATCCTGTTCCGTTCGCGGCTGCGATAACTGTGGCCATTGTCATTTACATTCAGCGTTACGCTATCGGGCAGCAGATACTGGCTTTGGGTATAACCCTGTGCTTCGGTATTCAGCTTGTTGTACTGGTACCCCGAGTTAAGTGATATTTTATCGTCGTTCCATTTGTTTGCATAAAGCGCACCGGCGGCCCATCCCTTTGGTAAACCTTCTCCCCAATAATTGCCGTTGCCAAATTCATCATCAGTATTGTTGATGGAAATCCACGTTCCGCCCGCATCATTAGTACCCGATTCTACACCATCGCCGGTTCCATAATTCATTCCTTCCTCCCAGTCAAGGCCGGTTTTGCCCGTATTCGACATAATGCCATAGGCTGCAAACTTTCGTTTGCCTTTAAAAGCATTTAGCATAAAGTTATTGTTCCAGTACTTATCGCCATCCGAGCCCAGTTCCAGTTTGCCAAAATATCCTTTCTTTCTGTCTTCTTTCAGTTTCAGGTTCAGTGTTTTTGTTTTCTGGCCATCATCAATGCCGGTAAAGGCCGCCTGATCGCTTTTTTTATCGAATGTCTGCACTTTGTCTACGGCATCGGCTGTAAAACCGCGGGTGACAATGGTGGGATCGTCACTGAAAAATTCTTCCCCGTCAACCAGTACTTTTTGTACCTGTTCGCCCTGCGCTGTTATTTTACCATCTTTATCAACCTGAATACCGGGTAACCTTTTTAAAAGGTCTTCCACAGTAGCGCCCGCAGCCAGTTTAAAGCTATCGGCCACATATTCAGTGGTATCGCCCTTTATACGGATAGCGCCCAGTTTATGTTCTACTACCACGGCCTCCAGTAACTGGCTTTTTGTCGTCATTCTTATATTCCCCAGATCAAGGGTAGCAGCACCGGTTACTTCCACCTGATCGAAATAATCAGCATAGGCCGGGTGCGAAACCATAACAATAAATTTACCGGGGGATAATTTTTGCAGTGTAAAATTGCCGGACTTATCGCTGCGGGTAAAGGAAACCAGCACCGAATCGGTGGGCCGTAATAAAGCAATGACTGAATTGGAAAGGTTCTTTTTTTCCGATGTGTCAATTACTGTACCTTTAATATCAGCGCGTTGGGAAAAACCATGCAGGGTAAATGCAAGTAACAGAACAAGAAATGCAGATAGTTTTTTCATGAGAGAAAAGGGTAAAGCCGTATAGCCGGTTTTTTATTTTAATTAAATCCCTTTTCGCCTTTCTGGAGAAAAACGAATATCTGAATTACAATACGGAAAAATGCAAATCACTATCATAATTTAACGTTAAAAGGACACATAAAGACATCAAGACATAAAGGCGCCCTTCAATTTCGCTGAGGGTTTAGAGACAGTATAGAGGAACTAAAAATAATTAGCAATGGAAACGACGAAAAAATACGAAGAGATCCATTTTGTAGATAGCACCAAACCGGTATGGAATTACTCATTTTTTACGGAAGAGGATGTACGCAATTTTCAGTATGGTACGCATTACCGGTTGTATGAGTTATTTGGATCACATGAAATAGAAGTATTGGGAAGAACAGGATATTATTTTGCCGTATGGGCGCCCAATGCTACGTATATCTCAGTGATCGGCAACTTTAATGACTGGAATCCTGAAAGCCATCCGCTGTTTGTTCGACTGGATAAGTCGGGTATTTGGGAAGGCTTTATTCCCGACCTGCCAAAAGGAGAAGTTTACAAATATCATATCGACGGCTTTAATGGTACCCGCACCGATAAAGGTGATCCATATGCTAACTTCTGGGAAAAAAGACCCAACACCGCATCCATAACCTGGAACCTCGATTATACATGGAGAGATGGCGAATGGATGAATAACCGCCGCCGTCACAATTCACTCGAAGCACCATGGAGCGTTTATGAAGTTCATCTGGCCAGCTGGATGCGCCCGAATAAACATGACGAGGAATCGTATAATACCTACGATCAGATCCGCGAAATGATGGTGCCCTATGTAAAGGAAATGGGTTTTACCCATGTGGAGTTTATGCCGGTGATGGAACACCCCTTTGATGGCAGCTGGGGATATCAGGGAACCGGTTATTTTGCACCCACTTCACGTTTTGGCGATCCGCAAAGCTTTATGGAGCTCATCAATGCTTTTCATGAAGCCGGTATTGGTGTTATTCTCGACTGGGTGCCTTCGCATTTTCCCTACGATGCACATGGACTGTTTATGTTCGACGGGGCGCATACCTACGAATATGCCGATATGCGCAAAGGATTTCACCCCGACTGGAACAGCTATGTATTCAATTACAGAAGGGGAGAGGTGAAGTCGTTTCTCATCAGCAGCGCCCGCTTGTGGTTAGAAAAATTCCATGTCGATGGCATCAGAGTAGATGCAGTAAGCTCCATGCTGAAACTGAATTATTCGCGTACCCACGGCCAGTGGGAGCCCAATGAATATGGTGGCGACGGCAATATCGAGGCCATGTCGTTCATAAAAGAACTAAATGAAACCATTTACCGCGATTTTCCCGATGTGCAAAGCATTGCTGAAGAAGCCACTGACTGGCCCGGTGTTTCACGGCCTACTTTTCAAAACGGACTGGGCTTTGGCATGAAATGGATGATGGGCTGGATGCACGATACGCTGGACTATTTTAAAATGGACCCTATCTATCGCCGGCATTATCAGAATAAATTTTCGTTTAGTATGATGTATTATTATGACGAAAATTTTTTACTGCCCCTTAGCCATGATGAAGTGGTGCATGGAAAAAGTCCCATGATCTTTAAAATGCCAGGCGATGAATGGCAGAAGTTTGCCAATCTGCGCGCATTATATACGTATATGTTTACCCATCCCGGAGGAAAACTCTTATTTATGGGTAACGAATTTGGCGACACCAACGAATGGAATTATAAAAGCGAACTGCAGTGGGACCTGTTGCAATTCGATCCGCACCGCCTGCTGAAAGATTGTGTGCGCGATCTGAACCATTTATTACGCAATGAGCCTGCGATGTATGAAAACCAATTCAATATCTACGGGTTTGAATGGGTTGATCTGAATCATCCCGCCGAATGCGTAATAGCGTACCGCCGTAAAGGGAAAAATCCCGAAGATGACCTGCTCGTTATTTTAAACCTTACCCCGGTAGTACGTCATGACTGGAAGATCTATACGCACGGAAAAACGCAGTGGCGCGAAATATTTAACAGCGATTCCAAAAACTATTGGGGAACAGGTGATATATTTAATCCTGAAATATCAACAACCCCTGTGGAGAAAAACGAAGGCATGTACGAAATAAATGTTCACCTGCCGCCGTTGGGAGCTATTGTATTAAAGTAACCGTTAATATTGATATCCATGAAGAACGTAACGATGCTCATCGTAAGTGGGTTTATATCCACGTTAGCTTTTTCACAAAGCGATAGTTCTAATTTTTATTATCAGAAAGGACTGACTGAAAAACAGGCCCGCCGGTTCCGGGAAGCGGAAAAAAACTTTTCCAAAGCCAGCCAGTTTGCACCATCCAATACCGATGTGCTGGTTGAATGGGGGCAATCATTGATGGAGCAAAACAGGTACACCGAGGCTAAAGATAAATTTACCAAAGCATATCAGGCCGATAATAAGAATCCTGTAGTGATCGAAAAGCTGGCTCTGCTGTCGCTGAATACGCGCCAGTGGAATGATGCCATTACCTACGCCAAAAAAATGCAGGAGCTAAAGATCGGCAAGTCCGCCAACTATATTATGGCCAAAAGCTATTATGAACAGGAAAACTATGGCGAATGCCTGAAGTACTGCGAAATGGCTTTTAAAGATGATCCCACACGTGCCGAAATACCATATATCGCCGGCCGTAGCCTGGTTGAAATGAGCAATTATAAAAAAGCAGCAGGTTGTTACGAGCAGGCTATTGAGCGCGACAGTACAAAGCCAAACTGGATGTACGAAGCTGCGCTGGTATACTATGCCATTCCCGATGATAAAAAAGCCATTTTCTGGTTTGAAAAAGCAGCCGCTAAAGGATATCCCCGCAGCAACGATTATATTGAAAACCTCGCGAATGCTTACCTGAATCTTAAAAATTACGAAAAAGGCCTTGCGCTGATGCAGGAACTGCTGCAAAAAAAGCCTTCAGATCAGGAATTACTATACAATATCGCCGATGCCTATTACCAAACCGGCAAATATCAGGATGCGATCGATTACTGGGATAAAATACTGGCTATAGATAAGCAAAACGCCAATGCGTTGTATATGATCGGACTGGCGTATCAGAAGAAGGGTGAAAAAGAAAAAGGCGAGCAACTTTGCGAAAAAGCCATCCAGATGGACCCTTCACTAAAGAATTTGAAGCAGGAAAAGAAACAGCCTGAAGGCATGTAATTTGTAATGTGGGTCATCCGCCGGCTGGCGGATGACCCACATTAATTTAGCTTACATACGTTCCGGAACCTTTATACCCAGTATCGCCATCGATGATTTTATTACATTTACCGTCATCTGGCATAACTGTAACCGCAATTCTTTCTTTTCCGGCGTTTCAGCCTTTAATACGCTTAATTCGGTTAAAAATGAATTAAAGGTTTGCGCCAGTTTAAACACATAACCGGCAACAACCGATGGATTCATTTCTTCGCATGCCTGAGCCAGTATGGTAGGATATTTCTCCAGTTCCAGCACCATCTTTTTTTCAGCCGGTAACAAATCTTTTACAAGGCTGGCAATGGGTTGATTCGTGGGCTTTTCTTTCCGAAGAATCGATTGTGTACGTGCGTACGTGTATTGCACAAAAGGCCCTGTAAATCCATGAAAATCGATTGATTCTTCCGGATTAAACACCATTCGTTTTTTGGGATCAACACGTACCAGAAAAAACTTCAAGGCTCCTAATCCCAGTATATCGTATAACTCCTTTAATTCTTCTTCATTAAAATCCTGCACTTTGCCCAGCTCTTCTGTTTTTTGACCTGCCACCTTTACCATTTCATCAATGATATCATCAGCATCTACCACAGTACCTTCGCGAGTCTTCATTCTGCCCGTTGGCAATTCAACCATACCGTAACTTAAATGGAAAATGCCATCGGCTGAAGGCAGACCCAGTTTCTGACAAATGAGCTTCAGTACCTTAAAATGATAGTTCTGCTCGTCGCCCACCACATAAATGCTCAGGTCGCTGTCAAATTCCTTTTGTTTCAACTCGGCCAGTCCAATGTCCTGAGTGATATAAACAGACGTACCATCACGGCGCTGAACAATCTTTTCATCCAGTCCGTCGGCGGTAAGATCGATCCATACACTGCCATCATCTTTTCTGAAAAATACCTTTCTCTGTAATCCTTCTTCCACCATGTCTTTACCCAGCAGGTAAGTTTCGCTTTCGTAATATACTTTATTGAAATCGCTGCCAATGCGCTTGTAGGTTACATCAAACCCTTTGTACACCCAACTGTTCATGGTGCGCCATAATTCAACTACATCGGGTTTACCGGCTTCCCAGTCAACCAGCATTTGCTGAGCTGCTTTCATGATAGGCGCTTCTTTTTCCAGTTCCTCTTTCAAAGGAGCCTCGCTCATCATTTTCTCTGCTTTTTCCTGTGTAAGCCCTTGTGCCATCAGTTCTGCCAGCTTCTTTTCCTTTATGGGCACCATCTGTTTTTTCAATTCTGTTCCAAACAGCACGTAATAATCACCCACCAGATGGTCGCCTTTGATGCCGGTGCTTTCGGGCGTAGCGCCATTGCCAAACAGTTGCCAGGCGATCATGCTTTTGCAGATATGAATGCCGCGGTCATTCGCAATACAGGTCTTTGCTACCTCGTAGCCATTGGCTTTGTAAATTTCAGCTACGCTCCAACCCAGAAAATTATTACGCAAATGCCCCAGATGCAGGGGTTTATTAGTGTTGGGAGAGGAGTATTCAACCATTACCCGTTTGCCATTTCTTGCCTGACGGCCATAATCTGAATTATTATATTGCTGCTGTAGAAAATGCAGCCACCAGCCATCGCTTACCTGCAGGTTTAAAAAGCCCTTGATCACATTAAAACCGGAGAAAAGAGCCGTATTCTCTTCAATCAGTGCCCGGCCCAGTTCATTCCCGAGGGCTTCAGGTTGCTTTTTAAGCGTTTTAGTAAGGGCAAACAGTACTACGGTATAATCACCCTCGAATTCGGGTTTGGTTTCACTAACCGTAATAGAGGCAGGTGCTGTATCTGCCTGATATAGTTTCTTAATCTGTTCAATAACAGCCGACTGAATAACGGGGACAATTGCCATGCTTCTGATTTGAACCAGCAAAAATAGCACTAAGAGGGTATAAGAGAAAAAAAGAGAAAAAAGAGGCTTTACATTTGATCTTTATAAGTAAAATTGAGCGATCTCTTTATCTCTTTTGCTCTTATACCCCCTTAGCAACAAAAAAGCCACCCGGTGAGAGCAGCTCTTTGTTAGTTGATTTAGGGGTTAAACTGTTCCCAAATATGTGTGTTTTTAGGATATGAAAAGCAATTGTTAATTTTTTTTGACCTGCATCAAATCCACTCTAAGCAAAATGTAGTGAAATCGCTGTTCCGGTCTTTGTTTGCAAACAACTGTTCGCTTAATCGAAATTGACAAAGTTTCCCCTTTCGCAAGATGGCGTGCCGCCATAACCGATATTGAATTAACTTTGTATCGCACTAAATTCAGATTGTGAAGAACCTGATAAATGGAGTTATTGAGTTTTTTTACCCACCCTTCCGAAGATTCATGCCTTTGCAAACCTTTCGGTATGCGGCCTGCGGAGGGGGTAATACTCTCCTTGACATTTTTATTTACTACTTAAGCTATCACTTTCTTTATAGAGAACAGGACGTTCATACTCCCATAATTACTATCAGCCCGCATATTGCCGCATTATTAACTGGTTTAGCCATTACTTTTCCGCTGGGCTTTTATCTTAGCCGTACTATTGTATTTGCCGGCTCAACCCTGCGCGGCCGTATACAGTTATTCCGTTACTTTTTACTGGTAACCATCTGTCTTTTCCTCAACTATGTTTTCATTAAGCTTTTTGTGGAACAGTGTCATATTTATCCCACTATTTCCAAAGTACTCACCACATTCATTGTGGTAACCTTCAGTTTTGTTACTCAGAAGAATTTCACTTTTAAGGTAGAAGGCTCAGGAGTGGTAAAATAACACTAGCCCTGCAGCCATTTCAAAAAATCGCCTGCGCGCGCTTTGCTTACAACCAGTATTTCGGGCGTATCTGTTTTCATTTTGATAACCAGTTTTCTGGCGAAGAATTTTTCAACCGAATGAATCGCATGCCTGTTTATCAGAAATTGCCGGTTGGCGCGATAAAATAAGTGGGCATCAGCCGACGATTCTATTTCATCAATACCCTGGCTAACATGGTAACAAAGCCCGCTCATCAGTTTAATGGTTATTATCCCTTCATCGTAGTGAAAGTAGGCTATGTCTGAATACAGAACAGGAATGATCTTTTCTTTCTCATGCACCAGTATCGACTTGTTTTGAACAGGTAATAATTGCTGGATCAGTTTACCCAGATCAGCGTATGGGGCGGGCGTTTGTTGGGGCGTAAACAGGTCTTTCATTTTATCCAGCTTCACCAACGCTCTTTCCAGTTTGTGTTTGTCTACCGGTTTCAGTAAGTAATCGATGCTGTTCGTTTCAAAAGATTTGATCGCATATTCATCATATGCGGTGCAGAAGATAACCGGACATTCAACGTTGATCTTTTCGAAAATATCGAAGCAAATAGCGTCTGCCAGCTGAATATCGGTAAAGATCAAACCGGGCACTTTGTTTTCTTCCGGAGTACGGAACCATTCAATCGTTTCGGCTGCAGATGGAATAATATCAATGATTTCCCATTCGGGTTTTATCTGTAAAACCAGCGATTGTAATTCCAGTGCGGCTTTTCTTTCGTCTTCTATAATAAGCACGTTCATGACAGAAATGGAATTTCAACTTTAAATGTAGATTCTGTACGGGTGATCGATATATCGCGGCCACCTGCCAGCCGGTATCGTTTTGAAAGGTTTTGCAAACCGGTGCCCGAAGCCGTTTCCATGGTGTGCCTGGGCCTGAGATCATTCTGCACCACCAGTTCTCCGGCCTGATCGTAAATGTCGATCGACAGGGGATTGCGATACGAAACCGAATTATGTTTAATGGCATTTTCAACCAGTAACTGTAACGAAAAAGGCAGGATGACCTGTTGTAAACTGGCGGGGTTTATAGCTATTCTTATATTAATTCCTTCCTCAAATCTGGTCTTGATAATATACATATATGACTGTATAAAGAACAGTTCATCTTCCACCTTCACCTTTTTTTTCTCCTGATAGCACAGCACATACCGGTATACATCACTCAGCTTAAGAATGTATTCCTTTACAACCGCTTCATGCGACAGCGACGACAGGGTGTTTAATGCGTTGAACAGAAAATGTGGACTAATATGTTGTTTAAGCGAAGACAATTGCGCCTGCAGGTTTTCCTGTTTAAGATATTCGTTTTCCTGCCTCGATTGCCGAAGCACCAGTTGCATACGGTAATAGAATACTACAAAGTAGGTTAATGCGCTGATAATGCCGGCTCTGAACAGCCGAATAGCCATAAATTGAGCATCGCGCGGACGCAGCATCATTCTTCCGTTGCTGATGGGGATGAAATTGGTTATATTCAATGCCCATGTTATACATCCAATGATCAGAATGCTCAACAGAATGCTCAATACGGGTTTTATAAAAGGATGTGATAGAAACCCGGCAGTAACCCTGATCAAAATGAAATGATGAAGCCACCAGTAGAAAAGAACTGCTGTAAAAACATGAATAAAATTTATCACTGCCGTCTGTGGTTGATCAGCATCCATGCGAATGAGCCGCGGTACTATCACGGCAATAAATCCCATAGTAACTGAGAAAACTAGTCCGGTCCTGATATTATAGGATTTATTCATACTGAGAAATATCATCTTTTCATGTATTGAAATTAAAGACGGGCGCTTTAGCATCTTCCCGGCAAATGCCCGCTTCGTTTGTCTCTTTGCCCGTTTCGTGACTGATCGTTTATAAAGCCCTTTCTTTTGCTGTCGAATGCTGCAGTGATAATCTGTAAAAAAATACTATATGCTACACACTGCAGACCGGTTAATCCGGATGGTCCCTTTTCTTATGACTTTATTTTTTGCAAATTGTAAAAAGTCTGATACAGATAAAGTGTATCGCTTCAATGCTGTGATGAATGTGAACAACCAGGCAAGGAACTTTACCATCAATCTGCCGCCCGACTATTATGACACCTCCAATATTCCGTTGGTAATTGTTTTACATGGTTTTGGCGGCACGCCTGCTCAGGCCGAAAATGATTATGGGGTAACCGACAAAGGAAATGCGGAAGGATTTATTGTTGTATATCCTGCGGGTATTCAAAGTAATGGTCCCGCACATCTGGGCAGCTGGAATGCCGGCAACTGTTGCCCTGTTGCGACTACCAGTAATGTAGACGATGTACAGTTTATTAGTCTTTTGATCGACAAGATGATTGCTGATTATAAAGTGAACCGCAAAAAAGTATATGTAGCCGGTATGTCAAACGGGGCCATGATGGCGTATACACTTGCGTGTACTTTATCTGATAAAATTGCTGCTATTACTTCCGTGAGCGGTACACTGGTGAAAACCTCGCCCTGTCAGCCATCGAGGGCTGTGCCTATCCTTCATATTCATTCGGCTATTGATACAAAAGTTCCTTTTAATGGCGGTATAGGTTTGGGAGGATATTATTTTCCGTCGGTTGATTCCACACTGGCTGTTTGGGCAGCGCTCGACTCCTGTGAGGCCGCGCCGCAGGTTACAAACTATTCAGGTTATACATTAAGCGAATGGAAGAACCGCGCAGGAAATACCGCCATTGATTGTTATCTCACAGATGATGGCGGGCATTCGTGGCCGGGCGGATCGAAACCACGGCCTCAGGCAGATCCTGTATCTACCGCTATTAATGCTACCGATCTGTTATGGGATTTTTTTAAGCAATATTCATTGCCATAAACCGGTCCTATAGTATACAATAAAGCCCGCCGTGTTTATCATAGCGGGCTTTACTAAATCTATAACGGCATAAATGCATTACCGGCAGATTCATTGGCAGCATTAAAACCCAAAGGTGTGCAATTGAAACCCAAACTGCCATCTTCATTCATCCACCAGAAAGTGATGAAGCTGGTACTACCTGCAGTTAATTTGATATTGCCAGGCCATGCGTCTGCGAGATACCCGTAGCCATTGGTAGCAGGTGTTGGAAAAATGTCACTGTCTACCGTAATCACCATATGACTGGTGCCGTTGGAAGAAACTGTACAGGAAACTGAAGGTAAAGTGATGGGGCCATAGTCCGGATCATCGAAGGTAAGATCGAGTGTGTAAGTGCCCGACGTAACACCCACGTTAAAACAGGTATTGTCAAGTGTAATGGTGTTACCTGTGTTACTCATGGTTTGTGAAAAGGCTGTTTGTGCGGCAAAGAGGCATAATCCCGACAGCAGGGATAAGGTGAGCTTTTTCATTGATAAAGTATTTGGTTAAAAAATGGTATACTATAAATATCGGTAAAAGGATGCATGGCCGCGCTGAGGAAAGCCTCTTTTTTTGAAAAAACTTAACCTAAACTTAATGCCGGCCGACGCCCTTGATAAGAAGAATACGGGGAACAGAATTATCTTTATCCCGCCCATTTCCCCTGTACTTAATTGTTCCGGTTATGAAAGTACTTATTGTAGAAGATGAAAGCAGCTTGTCAAAAAGCATTACTACCTATTTGGGCCAGAATAATTTCATCTGCGATACTGCCCTTCAGTTTTACGAAGCAAAGGAAAAGATGCACATCAACGACTACGATTGTATTGTACTGGACATTACCTTACCCAATGGCAATGGGCTGGAATTATTAAAGGAACTAAAGCAAACTCAACGGACCGACGGCGTGCTGATCATCTCCGCAAAAAATTCAATTGCCGATAAGATCAATGGCCTTGAATTGGGAGCAGATGATTATCTCATTAAACCCTTTCATTTGGGGGAACTGGCTGCCCGCATAAATTCCATTATTCGCCGCAGGGCCTTTAACGGCAATAACATGATGATAGTTGATAAATTAAACATCAACATTCTTGATAAAAGTGTTCAAACCGAAAAAGGCGTGCTTGACCTTACCCGCAAAGAATATGAATTGCTCCTGTATTTTATCAGTAATCAGAAACGGGTGCTCACCAAAGAAGCCATCATTGAACATCTATGGGGAACTGATGCCGGTATGAGTAATTACGATTTCATTTATGCGCATATCAAAAACCTGCGCAGAAAACTAATCGCTGCCGGATGCGCCGATTATATCAAAGCCGTGTATGGAATGGGCTATAAATTTGTAATACCCGACGCTGTTCATTCATGAAATTAATTACCCGCTATAACCGCTCTTTATTACCCGCTTTTATTTTATTGTTTGCAGCGGCAGGTTTGGCCAGTTATTTTTTTACCAGAAAAGTGCTGCAGGATGAAGTAGATGAAATGCTGAACCGAACGCATACAAGGATCATCACATTTATACATACCAATCAGGCATTACCGGCTGTAAAAACCTTTGATGACCTGAAAGTGAATGCGGAAAAAACATCCACCCCTTTACAAAAACCGGTACTGAAATCTTCAAAGGTGTACATTCCCGAGCAGAAAGAAAATCATCTGGCCCGAAAACTCATCTTTACCGTATGGCTGAAAAATGAGCTGTATAAAATAACAGTAAGCACTCCGCTGGAAGGCACCAAAACCATGACGAAAACAATTGTTTTCATTTTCTCTTTTACCATCTTATTGATCTTTATATGCGTGGCGCTCACCGGCAGGGCCGTGTTGATAAAACTCTGGCAACCCTTTTACGAGTCATTACAGCTGGTAAGAGATTACAGCGTGAATGAAGGAAAGCCATTACAGTTTCCGCACACTAACATTGAAGAGTTCAGGGTAATGAATGATAATTTTAAGCTGGCCGCCGACAATGCTTCCAAAGAATACAGGGTACTGAAAGAATTTACCGAGAACGCTTCCCACGAAATACAAACGCCGCTCGCCATTATTCGTTCAAAGCTCGACCTGTTGGTACAGCATGACAGTTTATCAGAAAATCAAAGCGAGTTGTTTCAGGAAGCATACGGCGCCCTTACCAAATTGTCGAAATTAAATCAGTCACTATTGTTACTCGCTAAAATTGAAAACAATCAGTTCGACAATAAAACAATCATCAACCTCAGTGAAAAGATCGAAAATAAGATTATACAGTTTCAGGAGCTATGGCATAACAATCATATTCACTACAGGGCTGATATCCATCCAGCCGATATACCTGCCGATCCCGAACTGATTGAAATTTTATTGAATAATGTGCTGAGCAATGCTACCCGGCACAATGTGCCTGATGGTGCTATCAATATTAAACTTACACAAAAGCAATTGCTGGTTACCAATACCGGCCCCGCAGAAGCGCTTAAAAACGACAAGCTGTTTACAAGGTTTTATAAAGCCTCTGTAAATACTGAGCACAACGGCCTGGGTCTTTCCATTATCAAACAAATTTGTGAGGTAACGGGCATTACGCCAGTGTATAGCTATAGGGAAGGGTATCATACGTTTGCGTTTAGTTGGTAGGAAGGCTGGCAAATTTTGCATATCCTTGACGCAGATAAATCCCATACCGCAGCCGTGCCGCAGCCATATGAAAACCATATATTAACCCCTCCTTCAGAAAGAAAACAGAATTGCCCGCTACTTTTGTCGTTTTTATAAACGGCTTTGAATGATAAAATGGATTTTTACCTTTCTTTCACTGGTTGTGTTCACTAGAGCAATTTCCCAAAACAGCGCGCCCGTAAAGGGCAGTTTGTCAGGCACCGTCAAAGATTCAGTGTCAGGTGTGCCGATGGAGAGTGCCACCATAAAACTTGCTTCCGCTACCCGGAGCTGGAAAAAAGAAATGATCACCGACAGCACTGGAAATTTCACTATTAAAAATTTATTGCCCGATACCTATACGCTGCGGGTTGAATTTTCCGGTTACAATCCATTCTCACAAAAAAATATTGTCATCGCCGGTGAGCAGGATGTTGTATTAAAAGATATCCTTCTTTCTACCAAAGCAAAAGCGCTGCAGGAAGTAGTGGTAACACAAAAATTATCACCAGTTGATAACAGAGTCGACCGGATAGTTTACAATGTTGATAAAGACCTCACTTCGCAGGGCGGCGTGGCAACTGATGTTTTACGCAAAGTGCCACAGGTTACCGTTGATATAAATGGCAATGTAGAATTACTCGGCAACCCCAGCATCCGTTTTTTAATTAATGGAAAACCGTCTACCATGTTCGGTAATAGTATTGCCGACGCCCTGCAATCTATTCCCGCTTCACAGATCCAAAGTATTGAAGTCATAGCAAGCCCCGGCGCTAAATACGACGCCGCAGGTACAGGAGGGGTTATTAATATCATTCTCAAAAAAAATAAAATGCAGGGCTTCAGTGGTACCATTAATACCACTGCCGGTACCCGGCTTGAAAATGGTTCCATTAACCTGAGCTATAAAAAGAATAATATT
>Ga0105239_10002204_pt1 | contig 25060 bp, 28 predicted proteins | sample KBSC44metaG_FD_92761 | JGI IMG/M metagenome (GOLD analysis project Ga0105239, IMG submission 92761) | Corn rhizosphere microbial communities from Kellogg Biological Station, Michigan, USA - KBS C4-4 metaG | ecosystem: Host-associated > Plants > Roots > Rhizosphere > Soil | place: Michigan, USA...
GTGGTCGGCTTTCCTGATCGCTTCAAACGTCGCACCCCAGGCCCGTTGAGACTCCCACGGGTGCTGCTCGCCCACCGGTTTGATCGACATCGGCGACGGCGCATTTTTGGGGTCTGAGAGATCGAAGACGTCGATTTCCTTCCCGTTGGAATCCCGTATCGTAAATTTCGAACTCCAACTGCCACACACTGTGAAAATCGGTGCTGTGGTGTCTTCCGTGGCATCGGTGTGATGATATATCGAAGCTTCGAAACAATTCCTGTCACCTCCCCAGAAGGCCTTGCCTACAAACCGCATTTCCGCGGTATAGCCACTGGAGCTGACAATTTTGTAAGTGTCGTTCAGCTCCGGCCACGGTACGCCGGACAGGATACTTCGGGCGGTCACATCCGGTAAAGGTAGGAGGTATGTCTCGTTGTATTTGTCGACGGTCAGGACTGCATGGCCAGATTGGCGGATCAGGACCGATGTGCCAGATAATGTCGTGACCTGGGTCGAGTAGGCCTCGGCACGCACGCCTTCGTCGTCGGCCGATAGAAAACATGCTGTTGTGGGCGGGTGGTGGGAGACTTGCTCGGCAATGACCCTGACGCTGGAACTGGAAGCCTTCTCGTCACTGAGATCATGGTCGCTGAACTCGGCAAAGAACAGTTCTCCTAGATAAGGATTCAGCGGCTTCTTCAGCCCCTCTTTCACGGTCCGTCCCACGTAGTACTGCCGTTGAAGACTCGCGAGATACAGCTTCAACACCAGGAGCATGCGCCGCGCAGGGTCTGATTCATGTGCGGCCGCGGTGAATAACGAGGGCCTCTCGGCCCAATATGCGGGAAACTGGGTCAAAGACTGCGGTGCGAGGATAAAAGGTGGGGCGGTGATATGGGAGATGTCCCCTCGTACAGTGGCGAGAAACGAGAGGAAATCTTTCAGGGCAGAGATGTTGCCCAACCTGGCAACCATCATGTGTTAGAGGGACGTGAAAGGCCGGGTTGCTGGCTGCGCGAGACAACGACTGAAGGCAAAGATGGGCACTGTCGAACCACAACGGACGTGTTTACAATGCGGGGAAGAGGGAGCGAGGGTTGCTTTGTATAGGGTATAAGCGAGGATAAGGCCAAGGGCCAAGGATACACTGGACTTCCTTCCAAGAAGGCCCACCAATGGTCGCGAGAAGATGGCCAGATGTTGTGATAAGGCGAGAAGTGACACAAAGCCAGGATTGGTTGGTATGTTTACTCACTATATATACACTTGGGCGGAAGATGTTGTAGGTATATATAAATGGGAATACGAGGTGCTCAGCGGTAGGTCAGAGGATGGAGGAAGCAGTGCCGGCCTACATCGAACCATCTTTATCAGTGTCTTCCGAATCCCTGGTAACTGGGTGGCACTATTAGAGCGTTCTCCTGATCCAAGCTCGACCCGTTTCACAGCCTGCTTGACTTTGTTCATTGTTGAGCGGTTACTGCCCCCGTCCTGGCATGTGCCGCGTCAAGGACTCAAGGGAGGGGACGCACTGGCTCAGCGCCCGTTACGCGGCCCTACGAAAGCTCGTGGCTCTGAACTTGGGAACCAACTCCCTAAGGCGAAAGGAGAGTGGTTTTCGAGTCGAGTACTGGGCTAGTGAGCTTTGCGTGCGTTACAGCGTGTCCCTACCAGTGAGTGCTGGTGGACAAGAGGGGCGTTTGAGAAGAGAGAGAAAGGGTTGGTTTCAAAAATAGGACTGGGAGGTCCTGAAGCACCGACAGGGGTGGCGAGGAGGATGAGGCCAATGATGATGCATTTGCTGCCATCAGATCAAACGTGGCATGTGCGCGTTGAAACAAGCCCCTGATTCATCCCTCCCCCCAACAATTGTGGTTCACTCCCCTTCCCGTCCTTATCGATAACGATTGATAGGCGCTTATCGCACTCAAGGACGCCTGCAAGCACTCACAAAGGCGGTACCAAAGCCTTGTTGAAGCATTCTTTTTTACCCATGGGACCCGATGGCGTTGAACACCGCCTCGAAAGTCGTCGCAATCAGTGACACTACCTCCAGTGTTTCCACTCTGTATACCTCGTATCGCTGTTGAATTGAGACCCGAATGATCACTGCGGCTTCCTGAAGGGGGAAAGGATACGCAACACGAGGCGGAGTGGCAGTGCAACACCAGCCCAACGCCCGGATGATGCCCGCCCCGGGAATCATTGGCTTTATCACAGTGGCAAACCATGTCCAGGTGGCCCTCTGGCAATCAAAATTCTTGCTGACGACATCAAATATGCCTTCTGTTGTTGGACTGGAGTTCGAGCGCGGACTTTCGAGAAGGCACGCACCGCACGCAAGGAGAAAAATCGGAATTCAAGATAGATGAATGCCTCAAACATAGCGTTCATCATATTCACCATTGGAAGACTTGGTCACATCAGCATCTCATTGACAGGTCATCTAGTCGATTTCGCAAGTGATTCTCCCTGTCATGATCGTATGGGATGTCTTCAAATGGCAACCACCCAAAATGTCTGGCGAACTGGTTCATCTTCTGGTGAGTAGTCCGCTCTGCTCTGTCCACTGCCCGACGCTTAGACTTGGTCAAATCCAACTTTCGCTTGGACTGTGTTGGTTCTCAGCACCTCGATCTCCCTGATAATACCAGTAGAGCCACGAATCTAGTCGTCAGTGAGATCGATGCAGATCCGCGGTTGCTTTGGAGGTGGCGCGTGCTCCATCACATCATCTCCCTCCACTGTAGCGATAATCGATCGAGATCGCTTTTGAGGATCTGGAGATGCTAAGCTTTCGAACTCAATCATGACTTCGGAAGTCGAATTACCGTTTCGAGTATCACCAGCGACGCCAATGGCAGGTTCGCTCGTCTCAATTCCCGCTAGCCGGGCCTTGCGGAAAGGTTCAGTACCAGCATGCGATTGCGACATCTCATGAGAATAGACTTACTTCAAGTGCCAGAATACGTAAATTCTGTTCACGGCCCTTCTGTTTGCTGAGACGAAGCATATCCTCGGTGCGCTGAAGCATGGCAGCCGCATCAGGTTCTGGGGATGGGCTCCGTGGAATACAACCAAAAATTTGCAAGGTTTCTGAACTAGTCAATGGGTATTTTCGATTCCACCGGGTCTCATACTTACTTCTATCTCTATATCGGAAAATAAAATTGGTGGCTTGTCCGTTGGGCCCGTCGATGGGTACGTATCTATAGTGCACTGGAACTGCAGCGGACGTGGCAACCTTCGTCCCCAATCTGACAATGTTAGCGTTACTATAGGATGAGAAGGCAGGCGGCCCCGAGTCTGACTTCACATTGTTTTTCAGTGCCTTTCCCTTGAAATCCTTCTCTGGGAGCTCGTCCAACACTTCAGGCGGCTCTCCATCGAATAGCCACGGCACTGTTAGCTTTTTCTGCTTCGCCCGGAATATCGACACACAGATGGAACCTAAACGGTCGAGCTCTGAAAGGGAGAGTATCGGCAGATCGGTTTCAGCATTCTCAGCTGTCCGATCTGTTCAGCAATACGAATATGAAGAGGGTGGCATTTCACTCAATGAGAACAAGTGCTCCGAATGTCAAGTGTTGGAAGAACCACCCACCACTTTCTGGGTCTTTGTAACTTGCTCTGGTGAATGAATCTGTAAGCTGGCCTCTTAGTCGGCGACGAACGATAGTTGCATCACGTTTGAAATCCTTGGTGATGATCCAGCGGTCAGTGCTCTGATCGAGTTCACATGTCGCATTGAGGTGGGATGCATTCTGAGTCCTAAAGCCGGATTCTAGTTTCATCACGACTGAGAATATTTGGCCAGTCTTCGCCTCAACATATCGTGTGTTATTCTGACGGGAGTCATCAGCGTTGTCGGGGTCAGGGCATTCAGTGAGCGGCTGGCCATCTACCTCGATCCTGACATCCATGAACCCGTGACGAGGCATTCTGGGATCGAGTACATGCCAGGACAATGCAGACGGTATCAAGGAAACGAGTAAAGAACCCAAGAAGAAACAAGTGACAGGATGTAATTAGATCAAACGATCGGAACTAATCGACGGAAGATAAAATTTCGAGATGTTGTTGTGGAGGAAGAAGTCGAAGAAGAAGTCGAGGAATAAGGAACGTGGTTGGCAGCAGGTAGGTAACTCACACTTGATGCTTCGTTGCTTTCACTTACATTTTACTTCCAACTTGGATCTGGCTGATATCAAGAAGTGGTCCGTGGGTGATCGGTAAAGCGAGGCTGCCAGGTATGGGAGCTCAAATTCCCCATCGCATTTGGGATTCCGTACCATAGCCATCGCAGACGAGTATTCATCTCAGGAAGCAGCACTTTACTGGGAACATACCAGCTTCTAGTACATGATTGGCTCCAGGTTCTGCTGTTTGAGATATCATCAAAACAGCACGAGAACTTACTGAGAATGCTCCGGCACAGCCACAGATACTGGTCTACGCGCTTCACCCAACTCGACGACAAGGCTGTTCAACACCCACCTTCAATTCATCGAGTGTCACATGAACACCAACTGGGATACCTTGCTAGTGAAAGAGCAGCCGGACGATCCAAAAAAACAAGTCAGTGGCCAAGGGATGCCATGGTCGAGCTTGAAGAACAAAAAGTCGTGCCCAGTCAATAGTGTCATGTGCCAAACGCTCCTGCTGGGGATGCTGAACTCCGTGTCCTCGAGCGAGCAGGGATGTTGAGAAACATGCAGAAACTCTGTGCCAGTCCAAGGGAGACACGGCAGCGAGAGAAAGACATGCCGATGGGCGCAGTCATATCAAATCAAGATCGGCTCTCTGCCCAGTAGCAGCCAATACGTGTCCGCCAATGCGTTCGCCGTTCCATGCCCATTCGAATCCGGGGAAATCACCACGACGCGCCGTGTTTGCGTGCACAAGGGGGGGCGACGCCTCCGTGTCCGTACGTACAAGCCGAGCACCTCGGAGCTGATGCTGCATTTTGATCGAAAACCCTGTCAGGGCGCAAGACCATGTCGGCAGAGCAGGGGCATGACGAATTTCCTCCGTCGAGGTGCGTTAACTTGCGAAAGGAGCGACCCGCGTTTGAGTGCGTGGGCCTTGCGTGCTCTCCCTTGCACGAGCCATTGGCAATTGCGATCAAACAGCCTCGGCGTCAGCACCTGGGATATTCTGCCAGCAGCTCTTTGCCTGATTCGACGATTAAACTGTCAGTCGGTCGGTCGCATTTCCAATTTCCCATATCCCCCTCCTTGCCCTTGGAATCTTGGAGGGGGAACGTGCAAGCCCATCTCGATCTCAACGGCTCAACGGCTGGGGCTGCAGATAAGACGGAAGGACTAATTGATTAGCCGATCATAACACCGAGATTGAGGCGTTTTGCCCTCTTTCCACGTTGTTGCCTCCAGTGTCGGGCACGATGGTGGGGATGTCCAGGGGACCAGAGCCAGCAATCGAGCTAACTAGTTCTCGTGGGCTAAAGAGCATCTAGAAAACTAGTTGGAAGGGGAAAGTCGCATTTCGTTCGTAGCAGACTAGCTGCCCAGGGCGTGGAAAGGCGGCGCTTCGAAGCCAATACTGGAAGCTGGAAATCACAGCCAGGCACCAAGCAAGCATGGGCTCGCTAAGGGATGAGAAAAAGAGATTAGTTGCGAGTCACGACTTACGAGTGGGCAGAAGAACCGTTGGAAGTTTTCTGGCTTTTCTTTCTACGCCGAAAGGCTGCTGCATCTTAAGCTTGCGAGCAGTTTGGGCGAAATTGCATCTTACTTGTTGAAGGCCTGAACCCGGGCGCATCGGTGGGAAAATCTCCATCGTCATTGGTGTACCTCTCCCTTTCTCACGGGAGAGGGGCCTTCCGTGCCCCCCTGGTCCATGTCCATGTTATTAATACTGTTTTATTGTTGCTATTGTCCTTTGGCGAAACCCGGTTCTCTCGGGTGGCCTCACCTACCTGGACACATGTTCAAGTCCTCCATGGCTTGCAACTGGCCGACGTCTCTGTGACCTGGTCATGATATCCTTGCCGCAGAGACCCCGGACTTCTTTTTTATTTTTGACGTAAATTAGCATGGAATCTTGGTGTCTTGCTGGGGTCCCTTCTGTATCGGCCTGGCTTTCCCCCAAGAGCCGATCAACACCTTGAATGGTCGAAGGTACATTGACAATCCGTTCCTACAGGAGTTTGGCATGGATTGGTAGGGGTGGTATGTTTGCTTCAAGTCTCCATTTAATGCTAGGATAAAATCTAGTTTGTATGCACACGACCGTTTATTGCAGCAACGGCAAAGGCCAAAGTGTCGTGGACCTGGTATCCAGCTTGTTCCATATCAGCTAAGGCTGCAAAGCTACAAATCTGCAGGCTCTCCACCCACTCACGTCTGCAGTAGAAAATAATAGGACTTTTGATGCTTCTTGCCGACATTCAGAAAATGTCCCACAAAGGAAAATTTTTCTCAAGCGAGCAATCCTCCCCTCCAATCAAACACCCTTAGAGGCAGAGAGAGCACAAGTCCCTGAGAAAACACCGAATCCTTTTTGACCCTCGTTAAGCAATGTTTCGCTTTCCAGACCTCTCGAGCCTCGTGCTTTGCCCTCAAACCCGCCCGAACTTTTTGTAGGACCCCCCCTTCTACCGTACCCATTATTCGTGCGTTCGAATAACCATGGTAGAATTCCCAAGATGAATTCGTCTAGAAGTCATTTCGATCATAATCGTTCACGGTGGAAAGACCACCCATCATTAGGTCATAACAGTAAACAATAAGAAAATAATGGCGTTGTAGACAACACCAGACCCTCGGCGGAGTCAAGAAGATAGTACAGGTCAATGGCGACTAGTGATCAGGACGTTCCAGCTGAAGGAAACAGTGAATATGACACTCGGGTGTTGCGTCGTGGTCGTGAATTTGCGGTATTTGCTCGTCTGCGACCACCTGGTGTCTTACTTCCCTCCATTCCAGGGATGGATGATTTCCTCTCTGGGATGGTGATTTGTGATGTCGAGGCAACCCGATCATGTTTCTTTGCCGGGATACCAAAGATATCAGAGTGATCAGGCATGCTGGTTGTTGCAGGTGACGATTGAGACTCTTCGCGAATGGTGTCTTGACTACCATCGCGATTACGTGTCTCAATTGAGGAGGTCGACCCACGGATGTCAAGCTTCTCCATAGATTCTCCAAAATTTGCTAGATGAGCAAAATCAGACAAGCTCGTGCTAGAGTTGGAAGATCTTTGTGTTCCAATCACCGAAGAGGCAATGGAGAGGATGATGCTCTCCTGTGAGCTTGACTTGCTCATTGTAGAATTAGGAGTTCGCGACATTGAGGAGGAAAATGATGCCATGGAGTTGAATCGACTCGTATCTCCAGATCTATCAATGGAATCATTGGCAGTCAGAGAAACAGTCGGCACGGGAGGAATAGATGCAATGCCGAGACCTAGCAGTGGCGAGGAAGGTTCTTCGTCATTTCTAGAAGACGACGAACCCAGGCTTGCGTGAGAGAACTCCCAAGTGGCGTTGGGATATGCTTGCATCATGAGAGGAGTCGATGCAGAGGAAGACGCGTCCTCAGCGGTACCTTGTTCAACAATCAAGTACTTCTCACCCAAGCTGGTTGGGGCATTGGCTCCGGAGGTTATCGTTGAATCACTAGAGAGCTCTTCAGCCACTTCCTCCAACTCTGTTGCATGATCCCATGAATAATCAATGGCGTCTTCCCAATCCTCGATGTCAATCGGCTTCACGCCGATAGAAATTCGTTTCCTATTAGTTGCAACTTTTGACTCGGGGCTTACAGCAGCGCCTGACCTTCCCTGGTCTTTCATCATCAGCATCACATTGTTGAAGGCAGCATCAAATTGGATTTCTCCAGATGACTGGCTTCGTCTCCTTTGTGATAGGGGTGGGGAGGGTTTAATATGGCCGCGAGACGAGCGTGGTGTGGTTGTCGGTATAGCCGGTGTGGTAATGACATCGGTAGGTCGCTCCTCCTCTTCAGGAACACCTTCCAACACCTTTGGTGGAGAAGGGAGTGGAGCAGTGGGAAGAGGCAGCGCAATATCATCTATGGTTGAGACTGCGTGAACCATGTCGGGCAGAAGTGGGAGAGGCTTTCCTAGGACACTGGTTCGAGTGATGGGGCTCAGAGCTGACAACCTAGCTTCTGAACCTGAGGGCGGACTAACATCAACTGCAGCGACTGATAATCTTGTTGGTCGGGAGAAGTTCTCCATGGAACGAGACATACGGAAGTCCGAAGGGCTGTAAGGCGACATCAAACCATCTTTCGGTGGCGGTTGAGGTCGAGGTGGTGTCGTTGGTAGGAGTGGGATGGCATCTGTTGTTGGTGATGTTGGCTCAACCGTATCCACGTCAGCAGCAGGAAGAACGGGGTGAATATCAGCCACTGGGATTCCCCGGACAGAGTCTTCGGGTTCCTGCTCAGCCTGGATGTTGTCAAAGTCCGAAACCAATTGGGTTTTTGTGACGGTGTCCAGACTTTGAAACTGGCCTTGGTCCGCATGTGTCAAGTGCTGAAACGCAAACGGTGTTGATATGGTCGTCTTCAGCACAGGCCCTTAAATGAACGTTAGCGCTGTACAAAGATAGTAAGCTCTTTCACAACTCACGCTTCGAGTTGATAGTAGATTGCCGGTGGAGTCTGAAGGTTGGTGACAGCTCTTGGGAACGAGCATCAAATCGTGTAAACGATTCCTGAGATGGGGATGGCAAGAGACTCAGCTTGCTTCCTTGTCGCTTCAACATACGAGTACCTCTTGTCAGCAAGTTTTTGGTTGCATGGTCTTGTTTATCCGCAAGAGGGAAGACTACATCAGCAAAGCTTTGCTGAGAAGCAGGCCTAGACAACACCTCATTTGAAGCATCGGATGCTGATCGTGCGTAGAGAGAGAAAGCCGAGGTCACTGTGTTGGTTCTGGTTCGGCCTCGATACTTTGGGGACCCATCACTTGCAGGTGATTCAAGGCTTGAAGGGTCTTTTATCAATTCATTCAAGGCCTGCCTTGAGGGCTCTGCGGTGTCCTTCGAAAAGATATCTTGAGCGACTGCGTGCAGTTTCTCGCTGCTCTGCTTCGAGTGACCGTGACTCCATGGAAAGCGCCCCATCTAGGCTCTGTCGAAGTTGTCTAGCTGGCAGCTGTCGAATAAATCCGAGGTTCAATATCTCTCCAAACCTTCGAAGGTGGAGGTCTTCTCAATACCGTTGATAGGGTTCCAGTAATAGTGAAGAGAGGGGAGTGGTGCGAGTGGCTCTGAGGATGCTGTTGGGAAGAGAGAGTCGTTTCAGGCTAGACATGCATGTTAATCGTTCTGTTGTGTCAATGAGGCCAATGCCCCCTTATAAGACTGTGATTGCCTCGTACCAAAGCTCGACATTCGAGTATGAGAAAGTTTCAGCAAGAACTCGCAAGCCCGTGCGTTTCTTCAAGTAGCAGGGTGTAGTTTCACAAAAGCTTAGGCACGTGTCTGAGGAATGATTCCTTCACAGAGTACGGAGTATACCTCGGTTGTTGGGTGGTAGTGTCGAGATTGAGGGCAGGTGAAAATAGTTCGGAGGGTCATCTAATGGAGCAAGAGAGAAAAAGAATGTAGGCCCGAAGGAAAATTTTGCAGAAGTGAAGCAAGATGGAAAGACTCGATCTAGATACAGTAGTAGCACAGAGATATGATGTACAGAGGTTGGATATTGATCGAATGTTTCGTCACAGGAGAGTATTAAGAATATGTTCTGGGGGGATTGAGCAGAGATATTTGGGATCCTAACCTGAGGAGCCATTGGCACCGACGAAGGTGGTGGAGTGAGGGCTGTCCTGTCGTTGAGGCGTCAGGATACGGAGCACCTTGAATTTCGAACCAGGGCCAGGAGTGGTCCAAACTGCCGGCAAGGCTTCATAGTGCGCGACGGGGTCGACAACACTGACTAGGCCCAAATGACCGTAGTTGAAGAGTGACATGCTTCCGAACAGACGCGTCTGAGACTGATGGCTTCCAGAGCGAACCCCATACTCGCATAGCGAGTCCGCAGGGGAGGCTGCCCTTACTGATGTGATTTTGGTGGCTGTGGAGAATGAAGGAGCACACCAGGAGATTTGATGGGGCCGACTGTCGTCAAGAACGGGTGGATACAGATGTGGGTCGAGGAGTTATCGTCGATGCGTCAAGTGGGCCATCCCATTGCGTGGGCGGAAGCCACAAGCCGGGACCTTATGCTCGGGAGTCAGGGATGGGTGATCCCAAGGATTGAACTCTCACAATCACTCACGAGTCACGACTTTAGCAGGCATGTTTCGCCATCTTTCTCCGACCCCGAGCTGGGCTAGCTCCTCTGTTAGCCACTGCTTTTGCAGTACGGCCGGCCAAAGCCCCGGCAAGGCTAAGGCAGAACCAAACCAGCATCAACATCTGGTCACCGTCTGCAAGCCTTCTTCTCGAAGCACGGACTACCATGGCAGTCATTCCGACGGCAGTGAAATGGGTTGGCCCACACCTCGTGCACCCAGCGTGCTTGACAGCTGACACCAGCCAGTGGCCGACCGCAATATGACACTTTAACGGCGACTAGGCACTGATATGTCCACCTTCAGAAGAGGGATCCTGTCTCTTGTATCCGGAGAACCCTCGAGATACTACCTGATGAGTTAGCTAGGACGGTTTCCACGTCCACCATCAGGAAGGTGAAGGTGCGGAGGAGATTCCATAGCCTGAATAATCGGTATGCCAGCGATCGACAGCTGCTAGCAAACGATCGGCTTTGGTAGCGCGTCTGCGATAGACCACCATTGGTTGTCTTGACGTGTAGAGTACGGAGTACGGCCTGTTGGATAGTTGAATCCACGCCGCCTAACACGGGTTTGGAGCAAAGTAAGGATGGGTCTGCCTCAACCAGAGAGGAGACGGGCCCAGGGGACAGGAACAGGGGGGGTATTTAGGCGGATAACGAGCACGGATAAGCTGGCTTGAGGAGGTCAAACGCAAAAACAGCTCGGGGGGGGCTTGAGAGTCCAACAATGGACACTAGTCAAGGACCTCGATGGAAGAAGGAGCCCAAAAGACAAGGGCCCAAAGCACGCTTGAGGAGTAACAAGCATCCTGGCGACGACGACAGATCTGCCGAACTGAAGAAGAAAGTGAAAAGAATGGGGGAGGGAGTGGAAGTGAGTCTGTCACTGTTACGAGTAGAAGCAGGAGAGAGGAAGGTTCAAGCTAGCAAGGCCGACCAGTGGAATGCCGGCCAGAGTTCGGCGAGATCGCCAAGGCTAGTCCTCTTACGGCATCTGCTAAGTACCTGCCAAGGTGCTAGCGCCTCTAAGGTGCTGCTAGCGGAAGCATGGCTCTCAGGTCCCAGGCGGGAGGTATGTGGCACCCACTGGGAGCCTCCTCCACTGGGCAGGATGGAATATACTTACCAGTACCCGTGCTACTGATCGTGCATGGTACTCTGTCCATCATTACTCTTCACGTTCCTAATTCCACCTTTTCCACTACCCATACAGTGGGCTGAGTACTCCGTACAAACTCTCAAGTCGACATAGAATAAGGAACCACCGTTGTGGCTCTGTCATTTTCGGGTTTGGTCAAACAATAGAACGAGCTTTGATATCCACAGCGACCTAGGAGGGATCGTCGTCACGATGTCCTGTTCTTCTTCTTCGTGCTCTGTGCTCCGTATAGCATGCCGTATCAGCACTCCGTCCTTCCCCCCTCCTTCTTTCAGACGCCATCTGCTCCTGGCACCCAACCGCATGTCCGAAGTCCAGTCTAGGGTACCCGTAGGCGTCCCCTGCGAGGGGCCTGGTTTCTTCTGAGGTAGCATCATCATCCCTGCCCCTGGCCCCAATTCAGTGGTTCACCTTGTCCTCGAATCAAAGCCCTCAACAGTTGGACCTGCGGGCCTCATTCCCGCCTCGTGCTATAATCCTCCCTTAGTTCAAATAGGGTCTAGCCGCGCACGCTACGGGCTGCTCACTGAGAGATGCTAAGTATTGTGGCGCGCGCCAAAGCTCTCAACTAATTGGCGAATCATGGTGCCCAGAGAGATGAAGGGGTCAGCAAAGCCCACAGCATCTGGTGACAATTGTTTTGATACATAGCTGCAAAGGGAGGAGAGTGGCCTTACACACTCCAAGGTGTCACGTCCAACCTCGCGATATTGAAAGGTTGGAGAATACCCATATACATATCATACTCGCTCCCAGCACAACAATCAGTTGACAAGTGCTCGCTGTTGCAGGCCGATGGCCTCTTTTCAACTCCTATTCTTAGACGTGGGGACCCGAAACTCTGGCTATGAACTCTACTACGGGATGCTGGTAGTACGTAACCGTCCCAACGGAAGCACAGGAAGTTGGGCACCAAAACAGGAAACTTAGGAAGTGTATCCTGTATACCCGAAGGTGGCAGCTCAAACCGCGATCGCCCTGAATGCATCCGGAAGCAGAGGACGAAACGCTCAGAACAAGCCATCATGTCCACTTTCCTTCTAATTCGACCCTCCGTAAAGCCCCAAAGTTGTTTATGATCGTCAATCAGAGCTCTAAAAAAGTGACCAAGAATCAACAACTCCGTACCGCTGCAACGGATCACCGACACGAGGGTGAAAAAGGACTTCGCAGAACTGAATCTCATGATGGCTTTACGGCCCCAAGATCTGGAGCTCGTGCGCGAAAATGATCGTCCTCGTTGCGCCATCAGTCCATAGTACGGGGTGATTCAGATTCCACACTTGTCACTTGAAGCAATGCTGAAGATACCTACATCGTATCCAAAGATTTGCTTACCAAAGTTTTCAAACCTGAAACATTAGGTTAATTGCGTCACCAAAATTGATGTGGCGCAGAAATGGACTGTGTTGATTTCTGCCTGAATTTTGAGGCCGTTTCAAAGAGAGTGGGTGCCAAAGCCAATTCTGCCAATGATGTACAGTATCAAAATACCAGGTACAGGGCAACGAGGATCAGGCTTGAAATCAAACCACGACACCGTGGGCTCTCCATGTTCAGCTTCTGAAGTTTAATCTCATGGGGTCTACTGGTATGTAAACACATAACATTGAAGTAGAAATAACTTGCGCTCATGACACGGTTGAAGTGTTCCTGGTCAACCCGCGGTCCTCGACTGTTCTAGACCTCGGCGTTCAGCCACTTCAGCCACCTACGCTAGCAATATTGCTTTTGCTCCCTCCTGAATGCAGGGCCTTTCTTGTTGACTTTGGGTCAAAGTTGACGACCAAAACCCCCATTCTGCGCAAACGGTTTATGTGCCAGTGCCGAGCGTGTGGTTGATTGAAACTCTTAATTGGGTTGTTTAGGGGCAGATTAGCCGCGTTGTTTGAAGCAATTGATTTCTGGTGTACCCTTGATCCTCGAGTGGTGGCAAATAAAGAGCCAAGTTCCAACCAGGTACAAGGAAGTTGGCGTTGCTTTTGGCATTTTTGATGACAAGCTCGGGCAGATCACTCGCTTATCTGCTTCTCCGGAACCGTCAACCACTGCCAGCCTGCCAGGAAAGCTGATTCGGATATGATTGCGACAGGTACCAGTATGTGATATATTGACAGTGCTAAACCTCAGCTGGAATACGACAATACTAAGGCCATCTTCACCAGCACCTTCACCTAAGGCACAGGGTGCAGACGTAAGAAACTGTAGACAGCTGTCTCCCGTGGCTGTGACCATCCATCTCTCGGAGTTCGACAGAATTTCATGGGGCTTCCCGGTCAGAAGCCCGTGGGATTTTCCCGGGCGATGCGAGGTCGTGTCTGTGCCGCAGTATTGCCTGTCGCTGGCCCGCCGGGCCTTGTAGCTCGGGTCAGAACGTACAGTACTTACACCTTGAACTCGCCTACTCGTCAGAGGTTTGTCTGAGGTTTAATAAAGAATGGCTTTGAACGGAGTATAAAAACCCATCCAAGGGGCAAAGCTCAGATTCTACGTGCTTGAGAGAAGAGAAAATCTAGACCTCGTCGTGAGTGCAAACTGTGATCCAAGCACGAAGCCGATGGGCCAGGGGTCCCTTCAGGAGCAATCTGTGTCGCGACCCCCAAGCTGAACAGGTGAAGCCACTCCTTGTACGGAGTATGGCTGGGCCATGGTATGGAATTGATATCACTGCAGCACAGGCTGCATGAATGATGAAATGTAGCTGCAAGGGCGGAACAAAAGCAATAGCAAGATTCATTTTTCACAAATGAAAATGTCTCTAGGCTCTGACATTGCCAGCGTCCAGCATTACAATGTGTCAGCTCCAGCCTCCTACATATCAACCACGGCTCTAAGTAGAGAGAAATCTGCTCCTGGTGTTCCCCTCCTGTGTCCGTAACCAATAGAAGTTCTACAACGGAACAGATTGATTGAATAGTTAGCCAAGTCTGAGGCATTCCCTCGTCATATACGAGGTCAATAGCTCTGGATTACGGAGTACGGAGTACTCCGTATTTGAGGTCGCTAATTACAAACCTTACGTGCTTATGAACGGAGTAACTAGTCCAAGTATCGTCAAGGTTCCCTCTCAGGCTCTGGGCCGTGTATGTAGTCTCTTACGCGTAGGCCCCCCCTAAATAGCTTCGATCCAGCCTGCAATTAATATCCTGTCCCTTTGCGAAGGAATCAATTGCAGATACGGAGTGTACTCCGTAGAGTATCGTGAAATACATACTAACTAGTTATCCGTACCAAGGCAGTCAGTCCCTGCTTGGGGACCTACCTAATCAGGCACTCGTAACCCCTGGTTCACAAAGGCTCCCTAATCCAAGGAAGTGATGGGGGCATATGAACGGAGTACCTCGTAAGCCAGGACTCAGGACGCGTGAAGCCGAAGGTTGATCCCTGGCCTCGGTTTGGCTGCATGCAGGTCCCAGAACTTTGCATGCTTGGTCCCAGGGATCCAGGATCCTTCGGCCGTCTCTTGGATTCATGATTCTTGCTTCTAGGCTGCCATCCTGTATCCCCGTGTGCTCCGTACCGGCAACGCAACCCCTTGCAACTGCAATGCATTGCAGCGCTGCAGAGTCAGGTATTCAGGCATTCAGGCACGTCCAAGGCCCAGAGGCCCATCGCTGTGGGCTTTCGCATGGAGCTTGTCTCAAACTTCACAACGCGCTCAGCCTACGGAGTACTCCTCTACAGGCTTTCAACTCGGCTCCCCTACCCAGTCTTCGGGTATCCCTTCGCGTTCATGATAGGGGGTCAAAGGAAGAGACATCGCTTTGCAGCAGTCTCCTTTCTTGCACAGTACCGAGTCCTGGTACTTCGAACCTACAGTCAAAGACTAATCCCACATCCTGCCTACCCGAAGGGCAAACCAGGAGTTATTCTGAGTACAATAGGTACACTCCGAAGCACGCCTACGGTTGGATTCCGTGTTTCACTCTGTCCTTTGTCGCAAACTGCCGGCAGGGAGCTGGGGTTTGTCCCAGCCCTATGGCAGTCACTGCCAGTCAGGAAAGCTCCTCGTACATAGATCTTCTTCACCAGACTGCTCGGTACCGAGTACAGAGTGATGGTTCGTGTTTGGATTTACGACGAATGTAGGAATCTATGTACATACGTTCCCGATCGGGTCGTCTGGCTACCCAGGGAGCTGTAAAAATTCTCGCCCCATCTCTGAAGTCAGATACGGATGATAGAGTGTGCAATCCCGTATTTTGTCTTCCTCACCAACTACAACTACCTCAGTATTCTCTGGGCCTCTTTCCAACGAGCAGCAGCCATCTGTCATCTGTCCCTAGACCCTCAGGAAAGCTGTGCTGGTACATAAGTGGCGCGCCTTGCCGGGCACCGGATGTTCAGCCTCAGCTCCTCAAGGGCCAAATGTTCACACGTGAAAACCAAGCCCTGTCAGGAACAAGCCAAATCAGACAAGATGAATGTTGCGGGGCGCATTTGCAGCAACAAGCATGACCGTTGTTGTGTGACGATAATACCAACAAATAATACCAATCCTCACCATGACGGACATTACTATAGCTTACCCACAACGGAGACCTGCACCTTTCAGCACTCACTACCTAGGTTTGGACATGTTGACAGGGCTTCCAATAGGCTTCATACATTTTTTTTACGGATGATGACGCGCTTCTTTCCGAAATTCCGTTTCCACCACAGTCAACTCGCAAGGAATATTATGTAGGGCTTTCAGGAGAGAGGACGGAGTGCTTTATTTTTTTTTCCCCCCTTCAACACTCAACAACAGCCCTCATCGTAAGCCCCGCAAGGCACAGCACGCTGATCCTTGAGGAACTTCCCTTCCACTGACCCTTTTGGCTGTAGCCCTGCTGTCGCTCCAGGCATTCTCTATGCTTGATCCCAGTAACCTCCACCTATTGAGCTGACAACAAGTCAACAAAGAAAGAAAACGAAGCCTGCTTTTTTTTTTTCAGACCCTAAATTTCTAAGCCTGAGGATTCAGGAATCGACACAAGGCTTCGGAGCTTCGGTGCTGACCACCGCTCACCGACATGTGTCATTGTCTCACTACCTAATCCAGCTTCAGCTCTCACACTTCAATTTCCAGGGACCATGTTGATTTTTCTGTGAGTCAAGCCAACGGACCGACTGCCCAGACAGGAGTGCAGAACTTGAATGGGTCGGGATGAAATCGGCGATCTTTTTCTTTCTCCCAAAACTCTGTGGCCCAGTGATCATTATCCCATCCGCCCGAGTGAAGATCAACATCCGATCCGATCAGACAAGACCTCTCATTTCCCACGAGCCCTTTACCAAGGAAACACAGGAGACTCGAAGTCGAGATGGTTGGGATGGGACACTGAGGGCACTCCCGCCCCCTTCCCCCCTTCATCTCTGAGCAGTCTTTCACCCAAACAATGCCCTGTTTCCCTCCTCGATGACTTTTTGCGCGCCAGTGCTCATGCCTGGCTGAATCTCCCAAGGTCGCATGCCCATACCCATGGCCCTCTTCCCCTCCTGGTTGAGCGCACTCCAATCCATCGCGCTCGTGAAGCCGATCTCCCCATCGCCGCCCGCGCCTGGGAAGTCCGGCGGCGGGCTGTATCTCAATGCACTGGAGCGCTGTCGAGCTAAAAACTCCAGGTTGGACTTCGTCATCGCACAGGCCGGTATGTACATGACACTGCTATCCCCGGTCCCTCTGTGCTCCTTATCCACCGCGTGAATCGTATCACAGTGCCACGCGACATAGTCGCCAGGCTCAACCTGTGGCATACTGACCATGGTGGTCTCGAGGTCAAGGTCCGGGTGCGTCACAGTGTTGTATTCCTGGCAAGCTCCCGGCACCGAGTTGGGGAAAACGGCGTCCATGTTCGGTTTCCCCGTGTTGAGGTCAAAGAAGGGCCTCAACATCAGGTATGAGGTGGCATGCCGCAGTAAAGGACAGACCTTCAAGGTGCCCTCCCCGGGGCCCGTCGACGACATGGACAACCAGCCCTGAAACAGCCGGAACATGCTGCAGGCGCCCGCACCATTGTACAAGTCCATGTTCGCCGAGATGCGATGCCGGGCATCAAATGCATCATATCGCTCCCAGCGGCCCTGGAAGATCTCCTGGTACACGCGGGAGTACTCCGGGTCCTCCCACCTCTCGAGGCTGCCGCCGTCGGTATGCGGGCCCAGCGCGAACTTCGCATCGCCAGGCCTTCTGATCCGGAACCGATCCGCGTAGGACAGCGGATACGCCGTCGAGAGCTCGGACGTTGGGTCCGACGAGTGCCAGAACGACGCCATGAAGGACTGCGCCTGCAGCATGTTCGGGTGCGCCCGCGCCTCCACTTGCGATGGCGTCCAGTACAGCTCGTACACGGCCGGGTCGTCGGCGGGGAACGCCTTGACTTGGTCGCCGTTCGATGCGATGTATTCTCGTGCTCGTTGCTTTAGGTCCAGCGCTTGCGGTCGGGGCAGCACGTTCCGGATCACCGCGGTGCCTCGGTGCCGTACTGCGTCGAGACTCTCCTGTGGGACTTTACCGGACACGATGTCCTCGAACTCAATGCTTGGAATCACCTAGGCACCTTCATGTCAGTACCTAAAGAAGCCCTTTTAAGTGCAAGAAAAAGGAAAGAAGACCATTTCATATCTAGCAGATAGCTGGATGCCATAGACCCAGCAGAACGTCACGTCGACAAGGGAGGAAGCCAACTTCATAGGCCCACGGAGGATATACTAACAGTGCTGCCCTTGACCCTGATCTCATCAATCTCCCCCTTTAGCCCGTCCAGCAGACGTTGCCAGGAGTCGGCGACGGCGGCCTCGTTGCCCTTGATCAGGGACCTCTTGATGTCCGCGAACCGTGGTGGCAACGGTTCAGCCGGCTTGCCCGATAGGGACGGGAACACTGAGCTGATGTCACCGGCCTCCTTCGTCATCATGGTCGACGCTGCGCTCCGCCATGCCGATAACAGGGCTTGTTTCATGTCGTTAAGGTATGTGGGTAAAATACAAAGGGGAAAGAAGAAGAAGATATTATGTTAATCAATCACTGCTGGTATCTCGAATGCCATAGCTGGGGCTCTGTTGCATACCCTTCCTTTATGCTCGTGTGCTTCCGACATGGCATCCGGATAGGATTCTGTTTCGGGTTTAGGGTTATGATCTGAAAAAAATATACGACCACGGAGGGTACCGCAGGTGAGGGGAGGCGAAAAAATAATGTTACCTGTCTGGCACCAGGGACTCGTGATTCGCAGAGTGGTGGTTGGGGGCACAGATACCGGTCAGTTCAGCCGGGAGATCTGCGTAGCAGGTATGTACCTCCAAAGGGCCAAAGGAGTCCGTGCTCGGCCTTGCTTGTTAGCCAAGATAACGCTGAGGGCTGGGGTCCATGTAGACAAGCTGATAGGTAGAGATGATAAATATTCATATTGATCAAGTCGGATTTCAAGATACTTTGTCTGTGGTTGGTCTATCGAATCTCACCACCAATTTTCGTGACTGATGATGGTCACAATAATTCCTCATTCATAATAGTAATGATAGACAAACCATTCTCTTGTTCGCCTGCTATACAATGGCACAAGAATACAGCCGTCAAGAAACGCCAGCAACGCCTTACTCTAAAATTCTCCGAAGCATCTAGGTACCCATCGCCATGATCCCGCTTGTTTGGAGGAGAGTCGCCGTCTGCCACGGTTTCTCCTTCCAAGAAAAATTGAATCAATAATAACTGATTTCCACGTGCCTGACCGCAAAGGTGCGTGAACTCCGAGGGCTCTCTTCTCTCAATGTATTGACGGAGCGCGGTGTGCCAATCATGTAAACCGGCAAAGTCGCGCTTCTACCATCTCTTTTCCTGTTAGATCCACAAGTAGTCGGACTTGGTCGTTTTATATGAGTCCGCTGGTCAATATATCACGTTCATCGTGAATTTCGTGCTTCGAAATTATGCTCCATGGCCTTTGAGCCTTAGGATTTGGTAGCATTTTCTCGCGTCTTCATGATCACTGACTTCCAATATCCCCGTCCTGGGCCGAGACTCCTTCAATGAGCAGCGAGGAAAACCGAATTTGTAACCAAACAAGTCACCATGACTATCACGCCATAGATCGCAAGTGCAAGACTCAGCTTTCTCAACAATTGCCGTCGGAAGTTTCTCGTCCTTCTCAATATACTCGCACCGCTAATGCTCAACAATCCCGAATTTGCAAGTAGTGTCTGGCTCTCGCGTAGGGTTTCATCATCGTTTTCGTCATCTTCGTCATCCGATTTGCGTCCTCCTTCATCGCCGTACTCATAGTCGTCTTCTTCCTTCAATAGTTGTTGATGAAGTGGTGAATCGGGAGAGGAAATCTTGTAATAAAACAGTCCTGGCAAGATAAATGAGATTGAAGTACTGCCTGTAGAGCCAACATATGCCAGAACTTTGTCAAGACTGGATACAGTCATTGCCACTAGGTAGCTCATTACAATGATCACTGTCGTTATAGCAGCAAACCGAGTCTCGCCCATTTCAGTATTGCGCTGTCGGCTTGGTTGGAGCAGTGGAATATTGCGTGGTGGACTCGACTCCAAGGAGGGTGTTCCAGAAGTTGAGCGAAGCTTTGACTTGAATTTATCGCTTGGTCGCCATTTGAGGACGGCATCAACACTGGCGCGGCATGGGTGAACCTGCAGAGGATAAGAAAACATGACAAGAATAACAATCATAGCCTGGCCGACAGTTGTGGCCGGCATAGGGGCATAATTTTCGACAATGTTCCCCGACATCTCGTTACCAAAAGAGAGATAACCTGTAATCGCCACGAGGACGTAAATTGATGCCGCACTTCCAATGGAAGCTGTGGCCACTCCTGTTGTACGGAAGTGAGAGTTGTCCTTGATTTCATTCAGAATGCTGAACATGTTCTGATGGCAGGTGTAGGCGAAAACGATGACAGGAAAGGAAGACAGTGCGGGCACTGCACCGGCCCATTTGAAGATTCGTAATGGCGTTTTATATCCCTCTTCCGGGAGGGTGTCGTGTGCTGCAAAATGATAGACGACCAAAATAACCAAATAACCAATTGATATAAGCGCAATGACTGAGGTATATTTTAAAGAATCCAAGCGGCGTAAAAAGGCCAGGGGAATCACGACCAGCATGAAGGCGGTGACCCAAAAGTGTCGGTCGAACATAAAAGGAGCAAGACTGTCTTCATCAGCAAACCCTCGAACGACTTTGGGCATCAAGTCTCCGATGATGATCAAATAACTGACAGCAACCCCGAAGCATTTGATGGAAATTGCCGCGTCGAAGATTACTGCGGCATTCGGGTAGGTAATCTGAGAGAGAGCGAAGAAACTTGAAGAGCCGCGCTCAAGATATGCCGCGCAGCGTGTTTGTAGGTATAGTCCAAAGCCAGCTGTTAATCCAGCCCATAGGATAACAATAGTTCCTAACACTATACCCATGTGAGACATAGCAAGAGGCATGGCGAGGACTCCTGCGCCCACAATTGTGTTTAAAAGATTGATGACACTGCTCGCCCATGATGCTTGACCGATGGTACCGATGAGTTCACGTTTATTTCGAGTAGGAGTATGAGGGCGCCTAAGGATTGTATTAGCGGTGTTATTGGCAGCTGCTTGACGACACATACCGTCGGGCTCGTGAGCTTGGCCTGCCAGATGATGGACCAGGCGCCATGTTGGAAAGTAAATCAAGGGTACCTAGATTATGGTTGCGTGGTATTTGATCAAGGGCACTGCGGTATCATGACTTCCTCGCAGCGACTACATGCAGGATTAACTTAGAATATGTATATGAAAATAGGTTTGATGGGAGGAGATGAGCAATGAAGGGAACAATGTGTATGTCTGAGAGTCTGGTAGTCTGAGAGACAAGTCACAAAAAAGATGAAGGCGCAATTTGCGGCCAAAATGGAGAATGTCGGTGATGAACCCTTGGGCACAGGCATGGGCAGGCGCGGCACAAGGGCAGAACGGAAGGAGCCTGTCGGCAAGCAGCACGAGCCACAGCCACGCCTGAACCTGACTTGACTCTCAGCATACGAGGGCGTCTGCCAAGTTTGCCACCTACCTTCGTATGCGGATAATAGTAGCGCCGGCTACCGAGGATGGCAATGCATGACCATTTTGCGCCCGCCATATCCTTCCTTTGCTGGTGGGCAAGTGATGACCCGCGGCCAGTTTCCTTCTCGAATTGGTGCTCTCCCTGCGGATTTTCTGTTGCAGAAGATGTGACATATGTAAGTTCCCAATTGTGCAGTACATGGATCTTTTTAGTGCTGGGGCGATGGTGCAGGGTCGAGCGTGATGAGAGTCACTGTCGGACTGCAAGTGGTCGATCTTCACACAGCACCATTGACCAGCTCTATGTGGTGTTTCAAATGGCTTTGAGCGTGGGACGCTTCGAATCGGGTATCCTCGTTTCGTGGAAAAGACCCTAGAGCCGACATCAGGGTTGCTGCTGGTCACTTGCGCTCTTTGTTTCGCCTTTGGACCATAGCCAGCAGTTTGTGGTGACCAGCCTATTAAAACAGAATGCTGATCGTCTCTCACCTCACAATACGTTTTGGCTTTGCATTCTCTGGATTCACTGAGGCGAGAATGGAACCTTGCCTTATATTCTACAGCTTGTCACTAATGCCAATTGCATGTGGATGGGGAGGCTGCTGGCAAGGCTCAGGGGAAAGGGAAGAGTTCTTTGATGTCGTCAAGCACAAAGTTGATTTGCGTCTCCGTTCTAACACCCATTCATGCAAAGATTCCCTCACAACCCCAAGCAGAATGTCTTTGTGTAATCCATACTGAAGCCCCTTTTTTCTCTCCATGTTATATAGCCTCTTAAAACTGCCGCCACGCTCACATAGCCCCTGTTCATTTCTTCGTACTATCAATACCCTGGGCGGATGGGCTATGCCCTCCATAATTCCCAACTGGCTGAGAGTGATTGTATTCCCAATATCCACCGAAAGGATCGTGATGCTGCCCAGAGCCACCACTTCCGTCATATTCATGCTGCTCGTAACCTTCACTATGATCATCGTACGCACCGTAGACCCCCATTTGATCATGTTATTGTTGTCCGTAGCCATTCATCTGATCATGCTCTTGACCATATTCATTATTCGGATCAAGCTCTTGTTCATAGCCACCGGTGCCGTCATTATACTGGTCATAACCTCCAGGATGTTCGTCGTAATTACCGAAATCAGTAAATACTTAATGGCCCAACCGATACTTATATTATCGAAGTACCTCGCCATCCAGGAAGGTACGCAGCATGGCAAAAAGGGCTGTAGGGGTTCAGTTGGCGTCTCTTCTCAGATCGGGGCGAAGAGAGTAATGGGTGTCCATCATTCGCGAAAAGGAGTTGGATACTCCCCTCGGAAAGTACTCTGTCCTCGCAGTTCCTCCATCAAGGGTTGCACCATGTCTAGTAGTTCTCAATCATTACCCGTGAACTTGGCCTACCTAGTACATTATGGGAGTTAGGCAAAGAAAAGATGGCACTGCTGTAAAAGTCGTTAGAGAGTTGAAAATCTGGACTGAGATGATTCTCAATGCCGGACGGTTTTGTGGCGAGACAAATAGCATTATATATTTGTATACCAGAAATGTCCGGAACTTTTATGTCGGAATTATGACATAAATAAGCATGAATAGTTTAAGGGTAGAATCTCAGTTTCCCATACTGAGGGCCCGCGTTCGAGGTTGGTACCATCAAGTAAAATGAAGTTTTGCAAAACTCTTACAAATCATGTAGTCGCGGTTCATGCAACCTTACTTGTTTTTTTGCCTATCTTTTGCAATGTACCATTTTTTGCCGATAGAACTGAGACTTTGAATGGCTCAATTCCATGCGTTTCAAATTGCGCACTCTTCGGGCTTCAGTTGGCTCTTCCTCGTATGCCCTCAGTGGGTGGAGCAAAACAGCTCAATGACTTCCCTCGAACTCGAGGTGGGGTGAGGGGTATTCTCACGTGACAAGGAGGAGAAAGCCACGTGATTTGTTGTGGAACGTTCTCCCCCGTGGCGCATGCAATCATTCATCGCTGTTGCGACTTCCGCCTAACATGTCCAACGCCACTGCTTCAATTCGAACATCTAATTGTCCTCCTCCGTTGCATCTCCCTCTCCCTTCGTTTCATCTCCTTGGCTCGAAATCCGTTCATCGCATCAATCTATACTCCGTACATCATTTTCCCTATGGCTTCCACTACCAAATATCAACCCGCGCCACAGCGCGACTCTCTTGACGAACCTCAAACTTACACCCAGGCACCTCCCAGTTACCAGACCGCGGGTCCTAGTACCAATGATGGAGGCTACGGAACTCCACGTTCTGAAGACGACAACGTTCCCGACGACTTCAAGGTGAGTAGTATCCCCTCAGAATTCTCTGACTTTCAAGGCTTGTTCTGATGAGAAGGGATCGATAGTTTGGAGGCTCAGTGGCTGAAGCAACCCTGGATATCCGAATGTCATTCATCCGAAAGGTCTATAGTATCTTGACTGTTCAGCTCCTTCTCACGGCCGGCCTGTCATCGCTATCCTTCTTTTCCGACAACTATCGCAACTGGATACAATCAAATAGCTGGATGATGTGGGTGTCACTATTCGGAGCGATTGGCTTCATGCTCCTCACCTACTGGAAGCGCAAATCATACCCTACCAACATGCTCTTCCTAGCTGGTTTCACAGGCCTGGAGGCATACAGTATCAGCGTCATCACGTCCTTTTATGAAAGCCGTATCGTCCTGCAGGCATTGATTCTCACCGTCGGCATCTTCATTGGTCTGACTCTGTTTGCCTGTCAAACCAAGTACGACTTCACAAGCTGGATGCCATATCTCTTTGGTGCACTGTGGGTTCTTATCATATTTGGGTTCATGGCCGCTTTCTTCCCAGGCGGAAAGACCATCGAACTCGTCTATGGTGTGGTCGCTGCATTGATCTTCAGCGGCTACATCCTTGTGGACACACAATTAGTAATGAGACATTACCACGTTGAGGAGGAGATTGCGGCCAGTATCAGTCTCTATCTTGATATCTTGAACCTGTTCCTTGCTATCCTCAGAATCCTCAACAGCCAAAACAACAACTAGATCAGGCACGAGACGATCAACCAGGAAATTAGGTACGAAGTGTTGGGTTGTTGGGAAGAGGCTCACAGTGGCGTACAGTGGCATGAAGCAAACACATCTGCTTAGCCTGTGTCCTCCTATGGACCTGCCAGGGAAACATTATAAGATGTGCTCACACGGCCCACTTCTCTTTATAAGACATGCTTGATTGTCTCAATTTTGTTCTCAAAATGCTATGCTTTGCAGTTATGGAGCTCAGACGCAGGATATCAGGGGCGTCAAGGAAAGCTGCTTGGATGTTTGTTACGGCTTACGGCGTGCTTACCCATGAGGAGTCTGAGGTTCACAGGTGGCTTCCGCAACACCCTGGTAATGGAACCTGATTATAGCGATAATCGCAATGTACTTCTTTCCCTAAATACTACCTCCTGGTGGTCTAACCATATGCTTGGCTAGGCCTCAGCGAACACCCAGGTATCTTGTTGTCCTAGTTTTGGCCCCCACACCCCCCCCCCCCCCCCCCCCGTACCGACCGCGAAACGCATTTCAGACATCACCAAGCAAAACCAACACCA
>Ga0105239_10002205_pt1 | contig 25059 bp, 16 predicted proteins | sample KBSC44metaG_FD_92761 | JGI IMG/M metagenome (GOLD analysis project Ga0105239, IMG submission 92761) | Corn rhizosphere microbial communities from Kellogg Biological Station, Michigan, USA - KBS C4-4 metaG | ecosystem: Host-associated > Plants > Roots > Rhizosphere > Soil | place: Michigan, USA...
TAAGTGCAGAATTCAAAAACTCGTCTACTTTTTCGTAGAAGATAAATCGAGGTGGTCGTTTCAAGAAGTTCAAGATCGACGATTGTTCGAGGAAACTCTATCACTTCGGCCCATCAAATCAATGAAGGTCGGATGCCACGCTTGGAAATCCGTCCGAAGAAATCCGTGACTTCTGCTTTATTGAGGTGAATGAACCTGAAGTGGTTCAGGATCGTTTAACAAAACTCGTGACAGAGCGAATTTCCAAGCGATTTGCTTTTAATCCCTGGATATTCAGGTTTTAATGCCCAGGAATTGGGTGCGTGATCTTTAAATTTAGAATTGCAAAAGGCATTGAATCCAACACCATGGTTTCGGTTGAGCGCTTTGGAATTTGCTATTGGCGATAAGGTGATGCAAATCGAGAACAATTACGAGAAGTAGGTCTTTAACGAGGATTTAGGCATTATTTAGAATATCAATGAGGTTGAAAAGGAAGTTACAATCGACTTTGACGGGAAATCCATTGTATACGATTTAGATGAACTGGATGAGGTAGTTCTTGGGTATGCCAGTAGTAGCCACAAAAGCCAGGGTTCAGAGCACTCAGTCGTTGTAGTTGAAGCAATGAGACAAGGGAAACGCTACTCATGTAGGGCTTATCGGTTGGGAAAGCTAAGCTAGGCAAGACCAGGCTGAACGCAGGATAAAACTCAACAATATTGATGCATATTAAATCAAAACCTTGACTCATAATTAATGTTTTAAACAACAGATATATTTGGCAACCTTGGAAAATACTCGGTTTACCTGCGATTCAATATAGTCTTTAATCCAAAATTCCTTACTGGTGATAAGATGAATTAAAAGAGTTCATCCTGTTTTAGATAGTCTCTGAAACGTTAGCTGGATGGAGTGGGAAACTTTAAAATTCTCTTTTATACAGTGGGAATAAGCATTAGGTTACCAAATTTATGGAAGTAAAATTTTTATTTGTATAAAAGATAAATGTGAGATGAGGTAGTGAGAAGTTATAATCCAGAGGAAATCATAAACTTCGACTCGTTAGAGGTGCTTGGTAGTTCATGCAAAAAGAATCTGTCTTAAAAAACTGGAGGCTGAAGCTAGCACTTATAGTGTGGTTCGGTGTAATGAGCTATGGTGTAACGATTCTTCTGGAATACCAAAAGAAGCCTGGAATAACTCAAGTCACTTCTAGCCTGTGGCCCAAATCTTCGGAGATTGCCTTAGATAAAAACAAGCCAACAATGCTCTTGTTTATGCATCCCTATTGCCCATGTAGTCGAGCTACCCTCGATAACTTGAGCAGATTGCTTGTAAGAATTCATGACAAAGTCCAAATCTACATCCTCTTTTTCAATTCCGGTAAATTTTCCCCGAATTGGGTTCACAGTGATACGTGGAATGAGGCTGCTCAGCTACCCGGTGTGCAGATATTCGTTGATCGTGATGGACGAATTGCACAACAGTTTCACGCAACAATTTCAGGACAAATATTACTCTATGGGACGAATGGTCACAAATTGTTTGATGGAGGCATTACGCCAAGCCGTGGTCATAGCGGTGATAGTAAAGGCAGCAGCATGATTGAGTCCTTGATTTTAAAACAGACGCAACCCAGTTTCCGCTCAATTGCAGTATTTGGCTGCCCAATTCGACACATTCACGGAGCCGGAAGAAAGGTACTAAAGTAATGATAGGCCGGATTAAATCCTATTTACAGAGATTTTGGCAGACCTATAAGCCTGTCAAGATTGATGAAGAAGCTACGGCGCTTTTGCATCAGCAGCAGGATGAAATTTACCGGAACACGGATGGATTATTTAGTATCCTCTTTATGCTGCAATATATTATGGGGATTGTTTTTGCATTAACGCTTTCACCACGCAGCTGGATTGGTGAAACCAGTCATATTCACTTACATGTGTGGATCGCCATTTTTCTCGGCGCAGTAATCATCAGTTTACCCTTGTTTTTAATCTATAAATATCCGGGTAAATCAGTAACACGACATGCCATTGCTATTGCACAATCTTTGACAGGTGCAATTTTGATCCATTTAAGTGGTGGACGGATTGAAACCCATTTCCATGTATTTGGCTCACTTGCAATTCTGGCATTCTATCGCGACTGGCGGGTATTGATTACAGCTACCATTATTACAGCAGCCTATCATTTCTTGGGAGCATTGTATTGGCCGCAATCGATATATGGGGCAATTACGGTTAGCCAGTGGCGATGGGTGGAACATGCGGCATGGGTTGTTTTTGAAGATGTTTTTCTCATTTATTCCTGCTTTAAAAGTACGCATGACATGCAAAACATTGCCCAACGACAAACCGATACGAACCGATTGAACAAAAGTCTGTTTGCAGAAAATGAAGAACGTAAAAAGACCCAGGCTCAGTTGGAGCATTTACAGAAACAACTCGAAGGGCGTGTAGAAGAAAGAACCATTGAATTAGAAAAAGCAAATGTTACTGTGGAAAAAGAACTCGAAGAACGTAAACGTTTAGAGGCTCAACTGATTCAAGCCCAAAAAATGGAATCGATCGGGCAACTAGCGGCTGGAGTAGCCCATGAAATCAATAATCCAGTGGGTTTCGTTATGAGTAACTTGGGAACCTTGGCTGATTATACCCAAGTTTTCAAAAAACTGTTTGCCTATTATGAAGACCTCACTCAAAGCCTGAGCAAACAAGCACAAGCTCCAGAAGTCACTGAGCATTTATCAACCATTCAAACCTTCGTCAAAGAAGAAGATGTTCCCTTCTTATTAACCGATATTGGCTCACTATTAAAAGAGTCACAAGAGGGTACTCTTCGCGTACAGGAAATTGTCAAGAACTTAAAAAGTTTTGCGCGCCTTGATGAAGCTAAGTATAAGGACGCCAATATTCATGAAGGGATAGAGTCAACCCTCAAAGTTATTTGGAACGAACTCAAGTATAAATGCACCATCATCAAGCATTACGGTGATATTCCTAATATTTATTGCAATCCTGGACAACTGAATCAGGTCTTCATGAATCTTCTGGTCAATGCCGCCCATGCAATCGAAGAAAAAGGTGAAGTTACGATTACAACAGCCTCAACGCAAAAGAGCATTATTATCACTATGGCGGATAATGGTTCAGGTATTCCCCCTGAAAAACTCGATAAAATTTTTGATCCATTCTTTACAACAAAACCCGTCGGTGTAGGAACCGGACTTGGATTGTCCATTTCTTATGGAATCATCCAGGATCATGGCGGTAGTATTGAGGTTGAAAGTACTGTGGGAAAAGGAACTTGTTTTACGATTCAATTACCGCTACAAGCAGATCCTAATCTTAGTTCTCAAGATAAAGTAGTTCCCTCATGAATAATGATGCTACATTTTTATCCTCCTATCTATCCGCATCCAAATCATCCGGGCTTTATTTGTCAATCCGATATGTTATTCGAAAAATCCAATGGAAGTTTATGCTCGTTATGGGCCTGTTTATTTTATTAGCTCTGGGAGAATATCTTGTATTAAAAAATCAAACCCAAACAGATCAGTACGACGGATATCTGATTAATCGAACCGGATACCAGCGAATGCTCTCCCAGCGGATAGCGTTATTGTCTACAAAATTGGTTTATGAGGCGGATCGACGTCAAAAAAGTTCCCTTAAGAAACAATTATTGGTGAATGTTGGTGAATTAGAGGCGTGGCATGATGCTTTAATTTCCAAGTGTAATGAGCGAACTAAACGCTTGGTTACAACACTGTATTTTGAAGCACCGGTTCGTTTAAATTCACAAATTAAAACCTATACTCAAGCAGTGAAAACATTGGCGATTGCTCCTGATACTACTTTAAATCCACAGAATCCTGCTTATCTAAAAATCTCTCAGATCAGTATTAATTCTCTACTCTTACAATCGATTAACCAAGTTGTCGGTATTTTTGAAAAAGATAATTATCAATCCCACGAACGTGTCAATAATCTCATTACAACCCTCATTTTAGTTAATATTTTAATCCTGTTTTTAACATGGCAATTCATTCTTCAGCCCTTAATAGAATTGATTACTGAAAAACAGAAAATGGTAGAAAAAAGCCATAATGAAACACAATTGTTACAAGAAATTATCTTGGAAACCAATCAGGCAGAAAATTTAAGCATTGCTCTAAAAATAGTACTGTCTAAACTATGCGAAATTACCGGTTGGGCGTTCGGACAATCCTGGCTTCCTTCTCCTTCTCCTTCACCTGAAGGAAGGGTTCTTGAATATGCATCAGCCTGGTTTTCTTCCGAGAACAATTTCTTGATGGAATTCCATCAGGATAATAAAACCTCTACGTTTTCACCTGGTGTTGACTTACCTGGCCAAGCCTGGTCTTCCAAAAAAACGTTATGGATAGATATTGATTCAGATGCTCAGTTTGAACGCATCGCTTCAGCTAAAAAGGCCGGGTTAAGAACGGTGCTCAATATTCCGGTGCTCGCAAATAATGAAGTGGTTTGTATACTGGAATTCTTCCTGTTCGAAACCTGTCTTGAAGAGCAGAAATGGACAGAGTTCATTAGCACGGTTTGTACACAATTGGGTGGCGTTATTCAGAAGAAAAAGATGGAGGAAGCCTTACAACACGCTTACCATCAATTGAACAACCGTCTTGAAGAGCAGAGCAGTGAACTAGAAGCAGCAATGACTTTAGTGGAAAAATCGCTTTCTAGCCGTAAACAGTTGAAATTACAACTAGCCCAATCGGACAAATTAGCAACAGTTGGGCAGTTAGCTGCAGGTGTTGCTCATGAAATTAATAATCCTGTTGGTTTTGTGAAAAGTAATTTAGAAACAATGACGGATTACGTTCAAGTATTCACTGGTTTGATTGATGCTTTTAAAATATTGATAACGCAAACTCGGAATCATACGATTAATTTAGAAGAGACCGTTAAGATTTTAGAAAAAATAGAAACTCTCGATAAGCAAGAAGACTTTGATTTTATATCCAGTGATATCCATAATTTGCTACGTGAATCTATCGAAGGAACTGTTCGTATACAAGAAATTGTCCGGGATCTAAAAAGCTTTGCTCGCGTGGACACATCTGAATTCAAAGCAAGTGATATCAATGAAGGAATCGAAACGACATTGAAAATCGCTTGGAATGAACTGAAGTATAAATGCAAAATCAATAAACATTTAGGAAAGCTCCCTCTCGTTGATTGCAACCTGGGGCAACTGAACCAGGTTTTCATAAACCTTCTGATCAATGCCGCCCATGCAGTTGAAGAAGAAGGGGAGATTACCATTACAACTGAAGCAGATGAGACTAATGTATGTATCCGTATTGAAGACACTGGTAAGGGAATAGCTCGAGAGCATTTATCTCAAATTTTCGATCCTTTCTTTACGACTAAACCCGTTGGTATCGGTACAGGACTGGGCTTATCTATCTCCTATGGTATTATTCAAAAACACAAAGGAACGATAGACGTTTTCAGTACGGTGGGTAAAGGAACAGCATTTGTAATCACGCTTCCGATTCATGGAGAAATCGCATCATGACTGAAGACAGCGTTTTGGAAGTCAAGCAATCCGAGTTAATAGTAACTAACTCTTCTCCTTCTGCAACGTTACTTTGCGTCGATGATGAAGCCAATATTCTTCAATCTTTAAAACGACTTCTTAGACGGGAAGGTTATACGATTCTGACCGCAGAAAGTGGCGAAGAAGGTCTCGCTTGTTTAGCTTCTAATCCTCAAGTACAAATCGTGATTTCAGATCAACGAATGCCTGGCATGTCGGGCTCTCAGTTCTTAATGCAAGTCAAGAAGAACTATCCTGATATGATTCGAGTGATCCTTTCCGGTTATGCAGAAGCTGAAGCCATTGTAGAGGCAATTAATGATGCTGAAGTATATCATTTTTTGCCCAAGCCTTGGAATGATGAAGAATTAAAAGCTTTACTCCGTCAGTGCCTTGCTTATTATGCCTTACGAATGGAAAACCAACGGTTACTTCAAAAAACACAAGAGCAAAATGATGAATTACAGCGTCTCAATAACCAACTAGCAGAACGTGTCGACTTGCAGGCACAGTCCCTTTATTTTTCACAAGACATCCTGGATAAACTCCCTATCCCAGTGATTGGAATTAGCCAAGATGGAATGATTGTTCTAACAAACGAGGCGGCTAGATTATCGCCAGTTTTACACCATTTATTCATTGGGGAAAATATGACCGATATATTGCCAAAACCGCTTTCTGGGAGTATTACAAGAATAATAAAGGATGCTCTTCCATTTCATCATGTTGACTCTTGGATATTTGGTGAAAAGTCTATTAAGGTGCATTTAACTCCTATTTTAAGTGAAGAACAATGCCGAGGCTGTATTTTATTAATGGAGGAATGGTCATGACCACATCCAGTAATATTCCTATTAGCCTTGAGGTGATTGGAAGTAAAATTAAAACAATGAGGCCACTTCCGGTGGCTGTACAGAAATTATATGCAATGGCAGGCAATATGGATACCCAAATCCAGGATGTCGTTCGTACTGTTACTGCTGATGAAATGTTAAGTGCTAAAATACTTCAAATCGCCAATTCAACCTTTTATGGATTTTCACAGAGTATTACCTCAATTCAACAAGCTATAACGGTAATCGGATTCCAGAGTATTCGGAGTCTGGCATTGAGCATTTCTGCCAGTCAGCTCAGTAACCAGGGAAGAAGCAGTAAAAGTAGGGAAATGATCTGGCAAAACACGTTTATGATTGCGAGTGCCGCTCAAATCATGGCGCGCCATTTACGCTTAAAGTCACCAGAAGAATCTTTTGCTGTTGGTATTATCCATAATGCAGGCCAATTGTTGTTAATGGAATGCTATCCGATGCAATATCCTCAAATACTTTCCCAAGCTGCAGGCTCTACGGATAGGCTTGTAGCATTGGAAAAGCAAATATTTCAACTTGAGCATGCTCAAGTTGGGGCAATGATATGTCAACACTGGAAGTTACCAAAATCACTGATTCGAGCTGTCATAGAACATAATCTTCCTTTGAATGATCCTTTTCCTTTTGAGGAAGAGGGGGCTCTGTCCTATATCCTTAAACGAGCCTGCCGTCTTGTAGACTCTCTCGATATACTGAATGATTCTACGATTCTGAAAAAATTAACACCTTTGGCTAAGCCGTGGACGACCCCTGAAACTTTGCTCGATATATTAAAACGCTTACCGGAAGAAACGGAAAAAATTGAAGATTTTTTGGCGAAGCCTTAGCAAGGTAATAGGAGAGATACAAATGGATCCTTCAAAAATATTATTAATAGATGATGAAGCTGGGATTCTTTCCTCCTTGGAACGTTTATTGAGAAAAGAGGATTTTGAAGTAAGGGTGACACAAAATCCTCATGAAGCCATTGATTGGTTCTCAAAGGAGGAATTTGCAGTGGTCATGTCTGATCAACGGATGCCAGAAATGAATGGAACCGATTTGCTGGAAAAACTGCAAACCCTTAATCCACACTCTATTCGTATTTTGTTGACAGGCTACTCTGATGCTCAAGCTGCTATTGATGCGATTAACAAAGGTTCTGTGTATCGTTTTCTAGCGAAGCCTTGGAATGATGACGAATTACGCCAGACGTTACGCCAAGCTGTTACCCAGTATGAAATGCGTAAAGAAAATGAACAATTGCAGAAGGTAACTCAAGCTCAGAATGCTGAGTTGGAAGAAATGAATCGGACATTGGAGCAAAAAGTAGAAGAACGGACCAAAACGATTACCGATTTAAATCAGAATCTTCAAAAATCTCTTCTTACCTTTGTCCAGGTTATGGCTGGGCTTTCAGAAATGCATAGTGGTGTCATTGGGAGTCACTCCAAGCGGGTTATGAGCCTTTCAAAACAAATAGCTACTAAAATGAGTATTACAAGCTGGGATTTATTACAAATCGTTATTGCAGCAACGCTTCACGACATTGGTAAAATTGGAATCCCGACCGATATTCTCCAACTCGAATCCTCTATGTTGAGTGCTAAAGAGTTAGAACTACTACGCCAACATCCAATCAAAGGGGAATCCATTCTACTTAAAATAGAGAACCTGGAAAATGCAGCACAGATCGTGCGACATCATCATGAAAATTTTAATGGAACAGGCTATCCCGATCGTTTAAGTGGGGAGGATATTCCTATTGGAGCACGTATTATTGCGGTTGTTGATATGTACGATAAAATCCTGAATCAGTCTACCAGTTATAGTTCTAACACACCGTCTAAGGCCATTTTATTAGTAAAATCTCATAGTTCTACTATGTTTGATCCCCAAGTCGTCAATATTTTGAATAGTATCATTTCGGAAACTCCTCACTTAAATGAACAAACGGGAAATGAAGTGGAAATTCATCCAAAAGATTTGTCAGTTGGCATGGTCTTTTCTCGCGATTTAGTTACTATCCGTGGTGCTCAACTTTTACAAAAAGGTCAGCGACTTGAATCTGTGGAGCAAATCGATAGAATCTTGTACTTTTTGGATACTGATCCAGTAAAAGAAGGCATTTATATTTACCGCACTCCAAAGAATTAGTATAAGCAGGCGACAAATTATCAAGAAATACTGACCAAAGTGAGATATATACTTTTCAAAAATTAGTTTCTCCCTTTTTAAATATCCTTCCCCTCTTCACTCGTTGGCACTGCATCTGTTACCCGGAAGAGAGTTAAAGATGATCCGCTTGATTGTAAGGCTTTTCAGATGTTTTCTGAGAGGCCTTTTTTAATCATAATCTAATGTAAATGCGAAAAGCGGACAGGTAAGAACCTGCCCGCTTTTTTCAATAGAAGCTTATCGCTTAGGTCTTGTGTTCGCGAGGATCATCCATCAGGTCGGTTAACGACATATGACTTTCATCCTGCAATAGTTTTTTGCCATCAACCAATGATGCAAATACATAATACAATCCTGGGATGATTACGATACCAAAGATGGTTCCGGTAATCATTCCACCCATCGCGGATGAGCCCAGCGTTTTATTTCCGACAGCACCAGCGCCGTGGGATAAAACCAAGGGTAGAAGTCCGGCGATAAAGGCGAATGAAGTCATCAAGATAGGACGGAACCGCATCTTTGCACCTTCCAGTGCAGCCTCAAGTATTGTGTAACCGTCGTTTCGTTTTTGGACAGCAAACTCTACAATCAATACGGCATTTTTACCCAAAAGTCCGATCAGGGTAATGATGGCGATTTGTGCATAGACATCGTTTGCCAACCCCATGAATTTGAGCATAAAATACGACCCAAAAATCCCTATTGGCAAGGACAAGAGTACGGCCAGGGGCAATACAAAGCTTTCATATTGAGCTGCTAATACCAAATAGACGAAGAGTACGACAATTACAGAGATAATGGCGAACTCATTTCCACGTTTGGCCTGATCGTATGAAAGGTCTTCCCATGCAATATCATAGCCTCTGGGCAGGGTTTTCAGAGCCACATCCTTAATGGCATCAATCGCATCTCCCGAGGTGAAGTTGTTGGCTGGAAAACCTCTGATTACCGCGGAGTTATACATGTTGTATCGAGTAATTTCGTTAGCGCCCTCGCCTTTTTCAGTGGTCATAAATGAACTATAGGGCACCATCTCTCCGCTATCATTTTTGACAAAATAATTGTTTAAATCATCCGGATTTCTTCTGAATTCCGGGCTTGCCTGGGTAAATACTTTAAAAAACCGTCCGAATTTAATAAATCCTTGTTCATAGGAACCACTAATTAAAATATTCAGGTTTTCCATGGCGTTATCAATAGAAACACCCTTTTGCATGGCTAATTGGTTATCTATTTTGATTTTGTATTGAGGATAGGAAGCGTTGTAAAAAGTAAACAGACCTTGAACTTCTTTGCGTTTTTCCAGATTCCGCATGAAATCTTTAGTTACTTTTTCAAGCTCTTGATAATTGGTTTCTCCGGATTTATCGAGAAGGCGTAAGGAGAATCCGCCAGAGGTACCAAAACCGGGTATGGCGGGTGGTTCAAAAAACTCTACCTTACCTCCCAGGCCACTGGCCTTGCGCTCAAGCTCTTCAATGATTTCGTGGACACTTTCCTTTCTCTCTGCCCAGTCTGTCAGGTTGATAAGACAGGTACCCGCATTCGATCCTCGACCTTCTGTCATAATCTCATAGCCGACCATAGAGGTAACGGATTCTACTCCCTTTACTCTTTCGGAAATTTTTTGTAATTGACCGACTATTTGATTCGTATATTCCAGGGTAGAGCCGGGAGGTGTTTGAACAATGGCGTAAATTGTACCCTGGTCTTCGTTGGGTACAAAGCCCGAGGAAACGATTTTATTGAAAACGAAAATTCCAAATACAAATAATGCGACAACACTGAGGGTTATGATCCATTTTGAAACAATCTTCTTCAAGAGCCACATATACCCTTGAGTCAATTTATCAAACAGCACATTGAATTGATCAATCCCTTTTTGTAATAGATTCTTCGATTTTTTATGACCCGTATGATCGGCATGGTGACCATGGTTTTTAAGAACCATAGCGCAGAGAACCGGCGTCAGAGTTAATGCGACCAAAGCGGAAATGAGAATGGAACTTGCCATCGTAATGGAAAATTGCCTGTAAAAGACACCCACAGGGCCAGTCATGAACGCAATCGGGCAAAATACGGAAATCATAACCAGGGTAATCGCAACAATGGCTCCTCCCAGTTCCCCCATTGCTTTTTGTGTAGCCGCATACGGCGATAGCGAGGGATCCTCCTCCATTTTGCTATGCACCGCTTCTACAACAACAATAGCATCGTCTACAACGATCCCAATTGCTAGTACCACGGCAAACAAAGTAATTAAGTTTATCGACATTCCAAATACCAGGAGCACGAAAAAGGCTCCCACCAAGGATATAGGCACGGCGACGACGGGAATAATCGTAGAGCGCCAATCTCCCAAAAACAGGAAAACAACCAGAGTTACCAGGATAAATGCGTCTCTAATGGTATCAACAACTTGTTCAATAGAGGCATCTAAAAATTTGGAAACATCGTAGCTGTATTTGACGTGTATTCCGTCCGGGAAATCCTTTTCAAGCTCCTTGACCTTGGCTTTAATATTTTTAATAACGTCTGCACCGTTACTGTTGGGTGTTTGCTTCAGGATAAGGGAAGCAGACGGTTTTCCATCGAGATTGTTGTAAATATCGTAAAATTCACTTCCCAGTTCAACACTAGCTATATCTCGAAGTTTGACCATTTCTCCAAATTCGGAGCTTTTGATGATGATATTCTCGTATTGTTTGGGGTCATTGTATCGGCCTTCATAATCAAGAACATATTCAGTTGATTGGGCTTTTTTCCCCGAACTTTGTCCTAACCGGCCAGGACGTGCAATAATACTTTGCTTTTTAATCGCATCAACAACTTCTTGAGCCGATATATTGTACGCCCGCATTCTGTCAGGTTTAAGCCATATCCTCATAGAATAGGTTCTGGTTCCCAGCAAACTGGCATTAGCAACACCATTGATCCGTTGAATTTCCGGAATAAGTTTAGTGTAAGCGTAGTTAAAGAGATATTTCTGGTCGATTGATTTGGAGTCCGAATATAAGTCGATATACATCAGCATGGAGGGCTGGAGTGGTAATAAGATAACTCCCTCTCGTTGCACTAATTCCGGTAATGTGTTCATTACCCTATCCACACGTGTTTTAACATTGACTACAGCCTGGTTTGGATCCGTACCGGGTTCAAATACGAGTCTCAGTGTTGCTTCGCCTGCACTTGTAGCATCTGAAGCCATGTACCTCATACCGGGTACACCATTAATAGAGGCTTCCAATGGAATTAATGTGGATTTTGTCAATACATCCGCACTGGCACCCGGATAGGCAATAAAAACGTTAACGACAGTAGGTGCAATCTGGGGAAACTGTGAAATTGGCAATTGCTGAAGTGCAAGGCAACCCAGGAAAACAATAAATATGGAAATAACTAAACCTAAAACAGGTCTTTTAAGTATATTCTTAAACATGGGTATAGTGATCCTGGTTAATTTGCATATAAGTCCAGATGATTGATTACGTTTTTGGGATCGATAACTTTATATTTGATTTTGTCTCCCTTGTAGAGGCTATTTTGCCTCTCCAAAAGATACATTTCATCTGCTCTCAGTCCGGACTTGAGAATAAAAATGTTGGGTGCTTCTTCGGCAACGACAACCTCACGTTCATGGAGAACTCCGTTTTTGTCTACTACCAGTACAAATTTTTTATCTAAAATTCCGATTGTCGACTTTTGCGGAATAATGATCCCATTTTTGATTAATTTAGGCCAAAGAACGGTGCCTGTTTCCCCATGGCGTAGAAGTGAATGGGGATTATTGAAAGTAGCCCTGAACGCAATGTTCCCGGATGTATTACCAAAATCTGACTCAAGAATTTCCTGATTTCCAATTTCAGGATACACTTCCCCATTGGCTAGCCTTAATTGAACTTTCTGAGACTGGTTATTTTGTCTCTTTTCCATATAATTTAAGTATTTAACTTCGGGTACGTTAAAATACACCCACATTTTGTGGTTGTCACTTAATGTGGTCAGTAATGTTCCTTCATCCAGCAAGCTTCCAACTCTTATGTCTCCAAATTTTCCCACCAGCCCGCTAAAAGGTGCCCGGATTTCAGTAAATCCCAGGTGAGTGCGGGACATCTCTAATTCAGCCTTGGCTTTAGCTAATTTGGCAGCGGACATGGTCGATTCAGTTTTGGAAATAATATCTTTTGCGACCAAGGCTTTGTTATTTTCTAGCTCAATCTTAGCAAATTCAACTTCAGCTTGTGATTTTTGAACATCGGCTTTATAAAGATTCGGCTTGATTTGAAAAAGCATTTGTCCTTGTCGAACCAATTGTCCTTCATCAACATATTTTTTTTGTAAATAACCCTTTTCCAGTGAACGGAGCTCAATATGCTGAATAGCCCTAATCTGGCACACATATTCATCATTCAGCCTCATATCTTTAACTAAGGGTCTGCTAACCTGGTAAATATGTTCTGCTTCTTTCGTTTCATGAGGTGGTTGACAGCCTGTGAGAAAAAGGATCATTAAAGAGCTGTAAATAAGAGTTAGTTTCCTGATTGGCTTCATGCTCAACTGTTCCTTTTTTCAGCATTTGTGTGGAGGTTTTGTGCCACTATTGTCTTTACAAAAGACCTTTCGCTTGTGTAGTACATCCCCCATCCGTCTATTAGCCATGGCATAAGATAGGGCTTGGGATCTTGTAATAACAAGCTTTAACAGCTTAAAGGCCACCAATAAATCATAAATGAAAGAATCTTCACTCAGGTTGACGATCAACGTTCAGATTTTTCATTAATTCGGGGTACATTTATGAGTTGAAGTTTTGATAGACTCTACCGCTTTGGAGCAGACGGAGTCTGAAATAGTCCTTAGTCTTTTCCGTTATCGCCTCCCTGCACACCTCAAAATGAGACCAGTTATGCAATAATATATTACCGCAAAATACCTGACTTGATTCCCAAGATGGATTGACATGTTGAACCATTTTTGATTTTAGTGTTGATAAAGAAAAAGTCATTCGAACGAACGTTGCGCTAGTAATAAAAGTTGAGAATAAACTGGCGAGAGCTAGAAAAGACGCTCAAGAACAAGGGCTTACGAAAAAAACATGAAAATCGTAAACACAATTTTAAAGATATCGTTATTGTCACTATTTATATTGAATACAGAAGAGCCAGTACTGGCAAAAAACTGGTTTCATCCTCTCAATCTGGTACAAAAAAAAGCAAAGTTTAATGTGCCTCTCGAGTACACTCAGGCCCAATCAAAAGTAAACTCTTCCGACGAATTTGATAACGCGGCTAATATCAGTTGGCGCGACTTTTTCTCGGATCCTGATCTGGTTTCCCTCATTGATACGGCTCTGACCAACAATCAAGAATTAAATATTTTCTTGCAAGATATAGAAATTGCTAAGAATGACGTTAAAGCGGCAAAAAGTGAGTACTTGCCCAAAGTGGGCTTAGGTCTGGGAGCGGAAAGTTTTAAAGTATCGAGACATTCCCGTGAAGGGAATATAGATAAAATTATAGACAGGAATGATTTAAGGAACCCAAACGCTGCTTTCAATCTGGGTGCCAATATGACCTGGGAAGTGGATATATGGAAAAAACTAAGGAACGCAAAGAATGCATCACAGATGCATCTTATGGCGCAAAAAGAAGGTCGAAACTTTCTTATTTCAAGATTAGTGTCTGAAATAGCCCGTAATTATTATGAACTGATGGCTTTAGATAACTCCTTGAAGATCATTGACGAAAACATTGGCCTTCAGGAAAAAGCCTTTATTAAAATGAAACTCCTGAAGGACTATGCCAAAGCCAATAATTTGGCAGTAAACCGGTTTGAAGCACAGATGCTCAAGACCAAAAGTCAGAGGTTTGAAGTAAGCCAACAGATTATAGAAAAAGAAAATCGCCTGAAATTTTTGTCGGGTATTTACGATACTACCCCTGTACGCAGAAATTCTAAGCAATTATTGTCAATGCAGGTCAATGAACTGCAAATCGGTGTACCTGTCCAACTTCTAGAAAACAGGCCTGATATCCGTCAGGCTGCAAATACCGTTAAAGCGGCAAGGTTGGAGCTGAAAAGTGTCAAAGCCAGTTTATATCCGAACTTGAGCATTGATGCCAACACTGGGTTTTCGGCTTTTGATCCCACTTTGTTGTTTAATCCAAAAGCCTTGGTCTATGATGTGTTGGGTAATTTAATGACCCCTCTTATCAACAGACAGGCCATCCTTGCCCGAATCGGTATTGCGGATGCTTACCAGACACAAACGGTTTTGAATTATGAGCAAACGTTATTGCAGGCCTATACAGAAGTTCTCAATCAAATGGCTAAAATTAAAAATATGCAACAGAGTTATGCGACGAAACAAAAAGAAGTAGCCTTGCTTGATGATTCTGTTGTCATCGCAAATAGTCTATTTAAATATGCTAAGGCGAATTATGTTGAAGTATTACTGACACAAGAAGAAAAGCTGAATGCTCAAACGGATTTGGTGGAATTAAAAATGAATTTAATCGGATCTAAAGTGGATTTATATCGTGCTTTGGGAGGAGGCTGGAAATAAAAACAGGGGAATGGCTTTATCTTCTCCTTGGTTTAATCGACATTGCTTGTTGAAAGGATTGAACTTAGAAACGGTGCAGTCTTGCTTGCTGATACTTTGGCGACTGAGTACGGGGTTCCTGTGGCAACAATTTTTCCGCCCTCATCCCCTGCACCCGGACCAATATCGATGACCCAATCGCTGGCGGCGACAATCTGCATATCATGCTCAATGGCAATAACCGTATTCCCATTTGTAACCAGATTCTGCAATTGACGCTGGAGACGATCAATATCAGACGGATGGAGGCCTGTAGTGGGCTCGTCGAGTATATAAAGGGTGTTGCCCCTTTGAACGCGCTGGAGCTCAGTTGCCAGCTTAATTCTTTGAGCTTCGCCACCGGATAGTTCGGTTGCGGATTGACCTAATCGCAAATAGCCGAGGCCAACTTCCTGTAATACTTGCAAAACGCGGATAATTTGCGGAGCTTGCTTATCATTTGAGAAAAATTCAATGGCGTCATCCACTGTTAAAGACAGGACATCAGCAATATTTTTGTCTCGATACTGAACTTCAAGCGTTTTAGGATTGAACCGGGCGCCATGACATGCGGGACATGGACTGTACACACTAGGCAGGAAAAGAAGTTCAACACTGACGAAGCCTTCACCGGTACATGTGTCGCAACGACCTTTGGCAACATTGAAAGAGAAGCGTCCAGCGTCATATTTACGGGCTTGAGCGAGTTTGGTAGTGGCGAAGAGTTTGCGAACGTAATCGAATAGCCCTGTATAGGTGGCAATGTTCGAACGTGGAGTGCGCCCTATTGGCTTTTGATCGACCACAATGAGACGGGAAATGTTTTCAATGCCCGAGCTAATTTTACCGCTGATCGTTTGTATAGCAGTGTCAGCGAAATCGTCAGCTTCCATTTCGTCAGTATTACTTGCCTGTCCCAGATGCTCAGAAACCAATTCAACCAAGACCTGACTAACCAGTGTTGATTTACCGGAACCGGAAACACCGGTAACTGAGGTAAAGACGCCTAATGGAAATTCAGCATTGAGGGATTCTAGATTGTTGCGCATTATACCGCTGAGTTTAAGCCAACCTTTCGGTTTACGAGGAGAGCTTTGTTTGGGAGCCGTGGAAGGAAAAAGATAACGTCGGGTTTGCGATACTTCTATGTGTTGCAGCCCAGCCGGTGGACCCGAATAAAGGATTTGACCGCCTTTTACGCCAGCCCCGGGACCCACGTCCACAATCCAGTCGGCGCGTCGAACGACATCAAGCTCGTGTTCCACAACAAAGAGGGAGTTGCCTGATTTCTTTAGTGCATCGAGGGCGTCCAGCAGTGCGTGAGTGTCAGCGGGATGAAGCCCGGCAGAGGGTTCATCCAAAACATAGACTACACCGAATAGATTTGAATAAAGCTGGGTAGCCAGGCGAACGCGTTGAAGCTCTCCGGGAGAAAGCGTTGGAGTACTTCGTTCCAATGACAAATAGCCGAGACCAAGATTAATTAAAACAGTAAGCCGCGCACAGAGGTCAGCGCTAATACGACGCGTTACCTCAATCTTTTCCGGGTTTTCGCCGTCGATGCAAGACACGGATGGCAGCAGGATTGAATGGAGACGTTTGAGTGGAAGGCCTGCAATGTCCGCGATGTCATAGCCAGCAAATTTTACGGACAGAGACTCTGGGCGAAGCCGCTTACCATGACAAATATCGCAGCAAGTAGACAACATGAACTGCGCAACACGTTTCTTCATCAGGACGCTGTGGGTGTTTGCGAATGTGTGCAGAACATGGCGTTGAGCACTCGTAAAAGTGCCCAAGTAACTCGGTTCTAACTTGCGTTTGAGGGCTTGGCGGGTTTCGGCAGGGGTAAACCCGGCATAGACGGGCACCGGAGGTTGCTCATCGGTAAAAAGAATCCATTGGCGATCTTTTTTAGGAAGATCGCGCCAAGGAATATCTACATCGTAGCCAAGCGAGACTAAGATATCGCGCTGATTCTGGCCACCCCAGGCGGTCGGCCAGGCGGCAATAGCCCGTTCTCGAATTGTCAGGGACGGGTCTGGAACCATCGATTCTTCGGTGACTTCATACTTGTACCCAAGCCCGTGACATTGAGTACAGGCTCCTTCGGCGGTATTAGAGGAGAAGGATTCCGCATAAAGCAAGGGTTGCCCTGCAGGATAGTCTCCGGCACGAGAATAGAGCATTCGCAAAAGGTTGGAAAGCGTTGTTACCGAGCCAACCGAGGATCGGGTCGTAGGGACTCCGCGTTGCTGCTGGAGGGCGACGGCTGGCGGTAGGCCATTAACAGAATCTACATCAGGAACGGATAATTGATGGAAGAGGCGGCGGGCATAGGGAGACACGGATTCGAGATAACGCCGTTGCGCTTCTGCATAAATGGTGCCAAATGCAAGTGATGATTTGCCGGAGCCGGAGACACCCGTAAAGACGACTAAAGCATCGCGAGGTATGTCAACGTTAACATCGGCGAGATTATGCTCCCGTGCGCCGCGAACACGAACCATGGCATCGTTCACAAGAAAACTTTCTTGATGCTATCTATTTTCACCTTGGCAAACCAAACCTTTTCTCAAAAAATCATTATAACTTTGAACTCTTTAGAGTGCTAAATACATGAAAAAATAAACCTCAAATTTACCGTCAGGGATTCAGGTATTGACATGTCTTAGAAGCAGATGGAAAAGGTATTTTAACCCTTTACTTAAGCGGATGGTTCCATTACTCGTAAATTTGGCGGTATAGGCCTGGGCTTACCAACTCATTACAATGATGAAGGTCAATGTTTCTGTCCAGAGCGAGTTAGGGAAAGGTACCCTATTTAGGTTTACGGTTTAAACGGAATGTTCCATTCAGGAAGAGGAAGCTCCTTCCGCATTGCTTGATATTGAAGAATTAAAAAATGTGCGTGTACTTATTGTTGATGATAAAAGTATTGGAAAAAATGGTGACGCGTTGGGGAATGTACGCAACTTTAGTTGGAACCCGAGTGAGGTAATCCGCTTGATGGAAGAAGCTTGTCATGCTGGGAAACCCTATGAGTTGCTCCTGTCTGATTATGGGATACCAGAATTAGATGGTTTCACTTTGGCAGAGTTTATTAAAAAGCACGAAAACTTTAAAAACACAAAAATCATTATCTTAAGTTCCTATAATCAATTTGGTGATACTGTTAAAATGCCGAGAAATTGGGATTAATGGTTATTTACCAAAACCGCTGGGTCAACCGGAGCTTTTAAGCTTAATACGCTCTGCTAGGGCTGATATAGCAAACTCATCTTCCACAGCGACTGCCTCACCAATGAAAATACAACACTTGACTCGAGAAAAAAGGTGCACCTGTCAAGATTTACTTGTGGAAGACAATGAAGTGAATCAAATGGTGGCACGACACATTCTGGAAGAGGCGAGTCATCTGATTACGATCGCGAACAATGGGTATTGAAGCGGTTTGGGAATGGCATACAAATGCGTATGACTTGATATTAATGGATGCGATGATGCCGGAAATGGATGGATTAGAAAATGATACGTCGTGAAGAGTTGGTTTCAGGCTCTTATTTTTCCTTGATTGATATTCAACAAGGGAAGAATATTAACCTTTTTTGCGAGTCCGACTTGCTTTAAAAGCTGAATAACTTTATAAGTGACATCAATTTCGTACCAGGCTCTTCCCATCTGAGCTGAACGCGGATTCACGTGATGATTGTTATGCCAGCCTTCGCCGAAAGTCAACAAGGCAACCCACCAGTTGTTCCGACTTTCATCCCGAGATTTATAGGTTTGGTATCCCCAGTAATGAGTAGCTGAGTTTACAAGCCAGCTGACCTGCCACAAATAGACAATCCGCAGAATACTGCCCCAAACGAAAACAGAGAGTCCTAATTGCCAATTGCTGAAGGCTGTCACAATTAGAAAAAGAGCAATGGAAAACGCGAGAAAGAGTCCGAAAAAATACTTGTCCATAAACCGCATCACGGGATCCCGATACAGTTCGGGTGCATATTTTTTATAAGTTTCTATCGATTCAAGCTCGGGCTGGCGGTAGAAATTCCAACGCCAGTGACACCAAGCAAAGCCTTCAAGGGATGAATGGGGATCATTCGGCGTGTCGGCATTCTTATGATGCAAACGATGCGTAGCAACCCAGCGGATAGGACCTCCTTGGAGTGCCAAGCAGCCCAAAAAAGCAAAAAGGTATTTAAGTAACTTCGGAGTTTGAAAGCTTTGGTGAGTGAGTAAGCGGTGGAAACCTAATGTCACTCCCAGGCAGAGAGTAATCGCACTGAGTCCAATAAATGTATATAAAGCAGGCCATGAGAAGGTGAAAAAAGCGGATAAAGCTAAAATATGAAATCCGATAACTGCGATACAAGTGCTTAAATCAAAGTGACGGTTTTGAATTGTTTGAGAGAACAAAAAATACCTCAATTCAGAAGAATGAAAAATAAATGTATTGATACCCCTTTTTTCTAGATAGACTCGAAAATTTTGAATAAGTTCAAATTTAACTTCTCTATTACAGCAAGTTTGACATAGAGGTGAGGTATTTGTCGAATGAATACTTTAAACGAATGAGTTGGATTTTAATTCGGTAGAGCTGCCGGAGCTGGGCTGTTTTTGCGGAAGCTCTACGATAAAACGAGTTCCTTCGGAAGGAGAGCTTTCTACCCAAATACGGCCATGATGGAGCTCAACCAATTTTTTACTGAGTGCTAAACCCAGTCCTAAACCCTCTTTTTGACGTTGCTTGTGGTTTTGAATTCGATAATAATCCTGAAAAAGTTTTTGAATTTCGTCTTCAGCGATCCCTGGGCCATGATCGTGAACCACAATTTGAGTGCCACCCTCTGACTTTGATGTTTCTATAAGAACCGTATCGCCCTCATCGGTATATTTAATTGCGTTGCTGATTAAGTTAATAATCACTTGTCGGATTCGACGAGCATCTCCTTCCATCAAATCTACACTTGTATCGATACTGGACTTCAGGGTGACGGACTTCGTGTCTGCAGCTGGTTCCATTAAAGTTACCACATCGGAAATGACGTCGTGTAGGTATAACGGCTGAATATGGAGTTTGAAAAGTCCTGCTTCCACGGGAGCAATCTCTAAAAGGTCACTCATCACCTCACGGAGATGTTTACAGCCCTCAAGCATATGTTTGATATATTCTGCTTGGGTATCGCTGAGTTTGCCGGCATGCCCTTGCTCTAAAAAATTCCCAAATAACATGGTCGCATTTAAGGGGTTTTTCAACTCATGGCTTACATAGGCTAAAACTCGACTTTTTCGATCGTTCGAGGCCTCGGCAAGGTCTTTTGCGATTTGTAATTCCTGTTGCATAAATTGTAAATCTGCAACCAGCTCAGCTTGGATTTTCTGAGAAACCTTTAAAGTGACCTCAGCCATGGTTTGACGAACTAAAATTTGGAGCATCGCAAGCTGTTCGTTAGAAAAGTCTTTTTCTTCCTCACTGAGTACCAGTAAATACCCTAAAGGTAATCCATGCTGAGTTTTTAGTGCTAGGCTGACTCCCGACTGGCATTGCGGATATTTCTGAAGGAGGGAATTGGTACTGATTGCCGACTGCTTAACGGATCGGTAACTTTGAATATCGGTTGATAGTACCGCTTCCGTACTTGAGTCTGTCGGTAATCGTTCCACTCTGAAGCCAATGGCTGCCTTGACCCACTGTTCTTCGGTATCAACAAATGCAATGGCGGCATGAGATCCTTGGCAAATACACATTGCCAGTTGAAGAATATCATCTAAAACATCGTCTTGCTCAAGGTTCAGAACGCCATAATCTTGTAAAAGCTGGATTTGCTTGGACTGCATAGCGTATGATCCCTCAATTTTGCCATGCGCCTTCAACGGGTTTTCTTAATGGCACAACCAGTGTAACAGATGACTTCGTTTTTATATATTGAACATCCGGATTTTTGGCGGGAGATATTGAAAATTACCCGGCTAACAGGCTCTTCAGGCAACGGATTGCATCATAATCTCTCATCATTTATTCAAATACATATTTTTACTCTACAATTGCTACCAGAGCTTGTTTTAAGCGATTTCCGAATGGATAGTGTGGAATTTGATTAATGACTGATTTACCAGCCTGGATTCAAGCAACGGGTTCTTGTATCGCCTGTACACTGGCCGCACTCGCCTGGAGAGCTTCATTGCAAGCCAATCAAATGTCCTATAAAAGCTTGGAAATTGCTCAAGAACAAAAACGGAAAGACAATTCGCTTCGTTTCTTAGATGAGTTTAAAAAATCCATCTTGGATCATCAATACAGTTTATCGGGAAATACGCATAAGCCGGGACAAGAGCTGGTTTTTTCTTTTTTTAACAACATTATCTTCCGTAACGAACATGAGTATTTAACGGGCCAGAATGCTCGTAAAGAGCACTACTTAAGGTGTGATGGCCTATCTTTTTTGAAAATTCCTTCAGGTACTTATATTAACCCGGATTCTTTTTGGACGACGAAGCCGGAAGGTGGTTTTGTTTTGGATTGCTGCTCGCGCTTTGAATTGTTTTTTCGAGGTGTGAAGCAGGCCACTTTCGACTTTGATACAGTGAGCTTTGAAATCGGACAGCTGATGGAATGTTTGTTTTTGATTCTGGATTCCACGCCCGAGAGTCGGGAAAAACTCGGTCTTCAGTTTTCCGATTATTATGCCTTTTATACGATCCATGCCCCTGAAAAATTTGGCCATCATAATATGTTGACGGCGACCTCATTTAAAGCTCAACCTTGTACAAATAATACTGCCAAAATTGAAATTACCGGCTTTTAATTCAGAAAAATAGTCAGGTTGTCTTTTATCTGAACTCTGAATAATTTGGAAGAAAGCAAAAGCTCTCAGCAGAAATGATCTACTGAGAGCTTATTATTTATTTCTAGAGATCGAAAAAGGGTGTTACTGCCGGAGCAGCCAAAGTACCATCAACCTTAAAAAGAGACACTTTGCTTCCGAAGGCGATCGGTCGATCAAACTCACGAATCAGAGAAATGGTATGTTCTCCAACAGAGCTGATTTTCACGGAACCTCCCGGCAAAGTCGTATTTTCTCCGGAGATAATAACCGGACCTGCGTTCGCCGCTAGATTTGAATTGAAGTCGAAACTCCCTTTCAGCGTCACTTTAATTTTCTTCGTGTAAAAGACCTCACGCTCTATCGTTAAAAAGAGGTCTTTATTTTGTTTGTAATAATTCGCATTGGCTAAAATACCAGCATATTTAGTCGCTAAAGTATTCAATACCGTATGGCCGTTTATTTGAACAGTTGGATCAAAAAAGCTGGTTAACGGAACTCGGTAGGAATAGGCTTCATCGATACTGACATCGGCATCATCCACTTTTTTATAGTCGATTCCCAATTGAGTGCTCACGTATTGGGTGGGTACGAGTGCTGTTAATACGACTGATTGTTGATGATGGACTGTAAAGCCGGGAAGAGGTGCCTGATACAGGCGTATCTCGTGTTCTTGTTTCGTTAAATCTCCGGCTTTTTTATAGCGAATTTTGTACTCTTTCGATTTTTTAGGCGCTGTTGCATTGGCCAGGTAGACTTTTGTCGAACTTAAAGTCACATTGGCAGGTCTAATGGTGTCGTACTCAGCTTGATCAAGCGTGTAGGGAATACCTCCAGGCGATGCCAACGTGAGTCTTGCTAAAACGAGGGGAGCAGGAGCAGCAGCTGGTACAAGGGGAGCCGGTACAACAGGGGCGGGAGTCGGAGGAGTAATTTGGAAACTATCATCCAAAACCTGCTTTAAATTAAAGGGAAGTAATACTGTTTGAAGTGTACTTCCAGGAGCAGCAGGAGGAATTAGTAAATTCAGAATTTTTTTATCCTGCAAGGTTTGTCCATTTGCCGGTGGAACATTCAGATAAAGATCTCCCATTTTGAGATCGTTCCAGGCTAGTTTGTTCCCACTTACGCCACCACTGGGTGTTTTCTTTAAAAAGCTCATTGTATCGAGACCGGTAGCTGGAGGAGCTCCACCGCCAAATTTGAGCGCGCCTAGACTTTGTCCATTGAGTTTGACTTTGCTTAAAGGGAGATCGGCTAATCGACTTCCGTTAATATTGATGTCTGCCAAAGACACGGAATCTAACGAAACAGTTGCTTGTGCTACCGGAGCTGCAGGAGGTGCTTCGTAGTTTTCGATACTTGTTTCACGGCTTGGCGATCCTTTACCGGTTAAGCTGAACGGCGTCACTTCCAGCAAGGTTTGATCCGCAATTTTGGCTTTCACGGACGCTTCCCAGCCACCATCACGGGTTTTCTTATGAGTAGTTACTTGTGAGCTTTTGAATACTTTGTTGGGTTTCTCCGGGTCTACTGGAGTCCCTTCGAACTCGGGTGTTATACCCTGGTCTTTTTCTATTTCAGATTCCAGCTCAATATGACCCAGATAGGCATTACCAACAATAGGGAGGTGTTCTCCGAAAAATAAGTTTTTAATGCCGCGGCCTGTACGTCTTAACGATAAAGGACCATCAAACGTGATAGACGTCGGTCCAAAATCAGGATTTAATCCCCGACCGCCATTACGAAAATGAACATTGCGTTCATAGTATTTTACCAGTTCATACGGTCCGCCTTTTTGAACATAGACATCGCCGACAAACAGGTTTTCCAACAGTGGATAGCACGGAATAATTCCGTGAGGTAACAGAGCGCGATTCCACTCTAATCGTGCTTGTCCGTAATTAATTTGATCAGCCCAAGTCACCATAGGCGTCAAACCCAGTAGCAAGGATAAAATCCCTGCACGCAATAATTTAGACACGTTTAAGCCCTTTTAATTTATTTATATTTTTTGGAAATGATTTACCACTTAGTGAGGTTTTATTGGATGTTATACACAGTACAGCTCAACATTAGCATGGGGTATATTTTTTGAAAAATACTTTTTTTATTTTAAAAAGAGATATTGATTTTTTATTTAAAGGATGTCTAAATTATTTAATTGTTTGAGTAAATATTCGGTTTCTACATGTTTGAGAGAATGATGATTAGGATACGGAAAAAAGTCCGAGTCTTAATGATTTCAATTTAAATCACCACTACCCATAACAGGTAATGGTGATTCTCAAGGCCTATTTAATGGTGCTTAATGAATTTCAAAGGATACGTTTACTACAGCCATTACTTTTTTCTCAATGGAAGCTGTGTCACTAATCCCGCTATCAGAGACTTCAGTCGAGTTTGGATCGGTAATTTGGAAGACGCCCATTTGAGCGGATGTCATAAACCCGACTTCATTGTCCGTGCTTTTGGCCATGCTTTGGGCACGTTGCCGAGCATTTTGAGTGGCCTCGCCCAACATTTTAACTTTGAGACTATCGAGCTTGGTATAGAAGTACTGCGGTTGATCGGAGACAAAGGTAATGCCTTGTGTCATCAGTTCATTGCTGTCTTTGGCGATGCTTTCGATTTGCTTTACGTTATCGGAGGCAACCGTTAGGGCCTGGTTCAGTTCGTAACTTTCAACCGTATTGGTATAGTTTCCGTGGGTGTCTTTACTGAAAATAGTATTTGTATTGACGGTCTCTTCTTCAATCGACTTATTATCGACGCCATGCTGGTTTAAAAATTTCCGAACATGGGCAATCTGGCTTTTAAGTTGGGTATAAGCGCCGCCCATTGTGTTGGCTCGGCACGTGACGCGTCCCTGCCAGGTACCGTAATTGGAAGTGATTAATTTTGAGGCTGCGCCTGTCACCGAGATTTTTTGTGTGTCCAGTTTTTTGAACGTCACCAGGCTGTTTCCCAGAATCATAGCGGAAATCGTTAAGCCCGCTAATAAGCAAACGCCGAATACAGTGACCTGATTATCCTTGAGTGTCATGGTCTTTCA
>Ga0105239_10002207_pt1 | contig 25006 bp, 14 predicted proteins | sample KBSC44metaG_FD_92761 | JGI IMG/M metagenome (GOLD analysis project Ga0105239, IMG submission 92761) | Corn rhizosphere microbial communities from Kellogg Biological Station, Michigan, USA - KBS C4-4 metaG | ecosystem: Host-associated > Plants > Roots > Rhizosphere > Soil | place: Michigan, USA...
ATCGACCTCAGCAGGACAAGGCATACGCCGGCAATCGACGCATTTACCAGGTATTCGTTGCCCCTGCTTGAGGGGAAGCACAGATACCCCACCGCAAAAAATATCAGGATCAGCAAACCGGTCAGGTCGGGAGTTCCGTGGGCGCCACGAGCAACACGCGCCCCGGACCCGCTATCGAACAACGAGAATAACCCATAGGCCAATACCGCAATACCAGCGATGACGACGCCGAAATAGTGCCCATGCATGTAAAGCTCGAAATTGAACGCAAAGGGATAGACCAGGAGAAAATAGCCGAAAAAGGTAAGATAGATCATCCCGAAGACGACGTCCTGCACGCCCCCTGCCTCTGGTATTGCCTTTTTAAGCTTGAGCTCTTTCATTGGACGACCATCTTCTTTTTGTTCTTATTGAAAAACAATAGGAGGCTGATACCCATGAATGCCAGGTTGAAGAAGATATGCTGGCGCCAGGATAGCGCTTCGATCAGGCCTCCGCAGCTGCAGGGTAAAAACGGGCTCAGCTGGAACATCAGGACGATGTATGCCGTAAAAAGCAACAGCAGAAGGAATGACAGGAGATACCCATAGAGCGCCGTAGACTCGAAAAACAGCAGAACAGGAATAGCAAATTCGGCGGCGATCACGGATGTCCCTATAAATTTGGTATTAAAGTCACTGAAAAATAATGATTTGTCGAGGCTGTTCACAAACAGTCCAAAGCCCATGGTCTTCGTGATGCCCGAATACAGATACAGGAAAAAGACGAGACACTGCAGGAAAGTGATCGCGTAGCTGTGTTTATAACGAAACGTCATAGACCAAAAGTTTGTCGGGATACATGAATAGAAGCTTGCCATTCCGCCAATAGATGTCCTGCAATTCTTCACCTTTATATTTGTCCGTATAAATAGTGCCCGTGTATTTTCCCCCATTTTTCAGGTCATACATATCCAGGACGACACTTTTCCAGAAAACCTCGGGGTCGTCATTGTCGGCCCTGACCTTCGAATTGACGATCAGGGTATCCCCTACGACCATACAAAATTGATTGACGACCTGGGGTTGCTTGATAAATTTGGTAATGGTATTGTTTTTCAATGAAACGGTCTTGGGAAGGATGGTGATGGTATCGATAGTCTTTCCCAGGTATTTTTTATCCAGGTTGGAGTCGAGGACATACATATTGTGATTATAGGAGCTCAGGTATATAAATTCCTCCCCGTGCCTGACAAACATGCCGTCTTCACTCATCATGACCAGGTTCAGAGGGCTTTTCTTCAGGATAGTGATACTGTCCCGCCCGTGTCCGAATAAAACAATGGCCGGCTGCATAAGATCCTGTTTGTCGCCACCGATCAGACAAGCGAATGTACTGTCGGTCAGCCGGATGGCTTTCTCGAAATAACGATTGAACTGATAGACGGCGGCTGTTCTTCTATTCCGAAGATCCACGGCAAACAATTCGCTGTTATTACTGCACTGAATGTCGAAAAGGGATGGATTGACATTGTTCCCGGTAATGCGAAAAATGTTGGATACAGGGATCGTGCCGGGTATCGGAAGGGGAAGTATGCTCTTTGAATAATCCCTGTTAAAGCTAATGACCTCTTTTTTTGAGTAGTCCCTGAATAGCACGTCTCCCTGGTCATAAGCAACAATGCTATAAGCCCCTTTGGGGAGGTCATAATCCTTATTCAGGCTCAGGGTCCAGGCAGTCCGGGACCGCCGAAAGCCACCACCTTTGAAAAAGCCTTCCGCCAGCTTATTGGTCTTGAAATGATAATAAAGAAACCCGGTGATCAGGCAAACGATGGCGATTCCTATCAGCAACAATACGCTGCCGTTCTTTGTCTTCATTAATAAAATTTAAAAATAGTAGATATTGAAGGAGAGAAGAAGCTACTCTTCTCTCCTTGCTGATACTGCTGTTGACAAGGTCATTTTCCCGTATCAGGGAATTTTGATCGTCGCGACGCCCATATACTTTTTGTCACCAAATGGAGTGTGAACGACGACGCAAGTGTTATCCATCGGGGCAAGGCAGTCGATGCCGCCGGTGCCGCCCTCGTCATCGGCCCTGGCCGTCAATACAGAGCAAAGGATTGCTGCGAAACAGGCAATGCATATTGCAATCTTTTTCATGAATTTGCTTTTTAAGTGTGAATTAATGGCGCTGGGTTAAAACCCCCTGTACAGTGGCAATGACCTGCCCGTTCTTGACAACCTGGTAACAGGTGTTACTCATAGGGGCGAGACAATCGAAGCCGAGGGGGCCACCACCTCCTTCGTCGTCGGCCTTGGCGACCGTAAACGTAAGAGCGAGCGCCATTACAGCCAGGGCGCTGAGAAGAGCTTTCTTTTTCATTTTGTTTAAATGGTTTAATGTTTAATAAAAATACCTGTGCACAAGGTAAAGAGTTGGTACCCCGTAAAAGGGATTATCGGTGGTGTGAAGTAGTCATATATTCCAAGATAAATAATTCTTTTTTTCGAGGCTCCTTGGGGGCATACTTTTCTTTAGACAAGCTCATTTTCTCCGGCATTTACCTTTAGATAAAGCAATACAGTGCATAACAGTCCTGTACAGTACATGCCAGTTACGAACCCGGAAGCGCCTTCATGATGATCGAATGCATCCTCGGCCGAGCCAACCGGTATATCTCATCCACCAGCAGATCCATCTCCTTTTGCCAGGCCTCCCTGACCGCAGGATACCGCGCGGCACGATAATTGTCCCGCTTCGACGCGACCGCCCAATCAGTCTTCGCTTTCACAACCACCGAGTCCATAGCCCTCGCGTCATCCTTATATTTCATCCCGCGGTCCTGAAAATAGTCGAACTGCAACCAGTAATAAGCCCGCAGCTTCGATTCCAGCTCCATCCTTCTTTCATTGAGCCACAAGACAGACATCGCCTGCTCATACTCCGGCGTCGTCTTTACCAGCGCCAGATTAACACCCGAACCCAGCTGCTCTCCTGTCCACCTCCCGATAGGATGCCCATCCATGGATACTTCATAGTTCCTGCCGGAAAGCCCCTTCACCGTAAGCATCTCCCTGTTCATCTCGTCGTTAAAGGGGATCACGTCCAGCGCCTCGGTCTGGCGGTGGGGATTCTCATTGAGCCTCGGGATACTGTCCTGGGGAAAAGGAAGAGACGCGGCCAGGTAGTCGACCCGCACCTCACCCGGCCTGACCGAGAGATTGGACAACCGGCAATTGCCCGACTCCAGGACCTTCGCCGCCTTTGCATCCACCACAACATCAGCCACTGCCTTACCTGCCATCCCCTGCTGCCTGAGAAAGAGCCAGGCCATAACAAAATGCCCCGCGTTGCCGGGATGTATCCGGTCGGACCCGGTCAGCGTAAACGCCGTATCCTTCTTTTGCTGCTCCAGCGTGATCTCCGTCATAGGGTTGAGAAAGTCGACAAAGCCCCATCCTTCCTGGCCGGCAGCCTCTTTTTGAAAAGCGGCGACCTGCTGCATGGCGCGGCTCTTACCAGGGAAATAGTTCTTGGGATTCCTGACCGTCTCGTCATAGAGGGACGAGCTGATCAGTATCTTTTTTGCCGAGGTGTACGCCTTCAGCCGCCGCCGGATAGTGTCGAAGTACAGATGGCTTTCCCGGATACGCTGCCTCGCCGTCGAGTCGGCGTTGCCCTGAAGGAACTCAAAATAGCCGGTGTCGTTCATGCCAAAGGTCAGACAAATAGTAGTCGGCTTCCTGGCAAACACATCATCATCCAGCCGCGCAGCGATATTCTTTGCCCGGTCCCCACCGATGCCGGCATTGTAAACCGTTATCCGTCGACCGGGATAGTGCAGCATATAGTACAACCAGATATAGGACTCATAATAGCCCGCTTCCGTAATGCTGTTGCCCACGAAGACGACGCGCTCGCCAGCGCGAAAGGGCGTTACCGGCTGCCCCCACCCCATGAAACAACAAAAAGTCCCCGTCAAAAAAATGATCACAGTCTTATTCATGTTCAAATTTTATGGTCCTTATTCCAAAATGTGGTATCCCGAGCCGTACCCAGGCCCCTTTATCCTCTTTGATAACCTTCAAAGTCTTTATCTTCCGGCCATCCAGCTCTATTTCCTCAGCCGAACGCGGGACAAAGCCGAGCCACAGCCGGACCTCACCACTACCAGCCTCCGCATTAAAAAGCCTCACAAACAACGCATTCCCATCCCATCGAACCGAACTGACCTCCACGCCAGGCTCGCCACGCAACAATGACCGCGAACCACCCTCACCAGCAGCCACAACGATCAGCGGCTCCTTCCACTTTGTTGCCGCAGTCCACACCCTCGCCGTGTCCCACCGCCCAACATGCGGTAGCAGGGCATAGTTGAGTTCCGTAGGCCCATCGATCGTATAGTTCCTGTAAAAAATCCCATTGCCGGAATATTGTACCGTCAGCCCAAGAGGGATACTATCCCCGTGAGCATAGCTGGTAGTATGATCCGTGAAAAGCGCAAGGCCCCTGGCGGTGTCTTCAAGGTCCACCCAATCCAAAATCACATTATTCTTTATACTATCCCAGCGATTGTAGAACGTATTGTCCAATCGGCTCTCCGTCACGTCAAAAGGAGCATTCTTAAATATTTTAGGAGACCCAAGATCCACCGGGACCAACACCAACAGCTTATAACGGTCATCGTAGTACGCCTTCCTTACCTCCTGGTCCTTCGGAACTTCAAAATATTCACCAATATCAGGATTTCCCTTCCAATCGATCCGCAAGTGAAAGTCAACCCGTGGCTCACCGGCCCTGACCCTAACCTCCTCCCTAAAAGGATGCCCCGCGATCTGCCCCCTGACCACAACAACCCCATCCTCTACGACCACCTCCGCCGGAGTCTCCACACTGCTCCTAAACCCTCCGTCATTATAAAAATTCCCGCGCAGCTCACCCAAACCTTTCCCCCTCTCCACCAGCTCACGCCCACCAAATATCCAGCTGACGATCGCCCCACCCTTCGCAGGGTCCACCACGATCGTATGCAAGTCAGACCTTATAGTAACGCGCCCATCTGCCCCCCGCGACACACCAACCCCCAATGGGATGGCGGCCGGAGAGTCTCCATGAACAGTCTTCAACGAGTCCATCCTATAGCTCACATACCCCATCGGCGGCACTTCGGCAATAAACCGCAAACCCCCATAACTCACCCACTCCTTCCGCCCAACACCAGTTGTATTATAAACACGAACCCAACCCAGCCCACTCCCCGCGGCAAGACGGATCACGCTATCAGCCCTCGCATCCGTCCCCCCCGTCCACCGCCGCACCTTATCGGCCCACGTATCCCCCGGCTTACCATTATACGGCACGATCCAACAGTCATGGTGCTGCGACAACAAGAGCATCCGCCACGCCTCATCCAGCGTCGACGAAGGCCAGGCCATACCCTTCCATACTCCCGCCATCGCCGCCATCTTCTCCGCCTGCACCAACAAATTCTCCGAATGCCTGACGCTGCGGGCAATACGCTGCAGCACCTGCGCCCCCCACATCAACCCCACCAGCACATCCTCCTGGGAGAAACGCCAGTCGATAGCCTTCTCCCCACCCACCACACCAGCAAAATATCCCCTCCATGTCTCATACTTCGTCGGCACATACCCATGCCCCCTCAGCCAGGGACCAAAAGACCAACCCGCGTCCTGCAAACACATCCCCACAGGATGCCTGATCCCCGCAGCAAACGCCCCCTTCACATATTCCTCACTATTGGAAGACGCAATCGTCTCCCATATCGACCGCGGCTTAAAAACTTCCATACCATACCTCGGCGAAGTCAGTATCGAGCTCCCATCCGGGCCGATCCAGTTGACCACCGGGCCTCCAAACGCCCGCGTATACCCGCCCCAACAGGTATTTGGGTTCTTTAACGATGCATATCGGAAACCATACGATCGCAGTATCTGCGGCAGCGCGCTCGTAAAACACGGCTCCTCTGAAGAATAAGTGCTAAAGACAAGACCCGGAAAATGCTCCCGCAGCTTCCTCATCCCATACCCTAACTGCCTTATGATACTCTCCCCGGAAATATTGTAGAGATAGCTCTGCCCATAGGCAGGGTTGACATACTCGATACGCCCACCAACGCCCTGATCCGCGATCAGCCGCCGGAAAGCAGCATAATCGACAGCATCAGCCACAGCAATACTATCCCACGACTCCGGCTCCAGCTCGAGATTGATCTTCCAGTCAGGATGCGCCGCCAGCTCCTCCACCATGAACTTTGTCTGCCAGGACGGAAGATGACCATAAATACCGCCATGATACCCATCGATAAAATACGCCGTGTCCCCACCCTGCGCCATACCCCGCAGCCCCACCAACAAAAGACCATATACGAGCAGTCGTCTCATTTTATTTTGTTTTTACAGGCGGCTCCGCCCAATCATCCGTTCTGAACAACGGTACCGGCCAACCCGCCGCATTACGCAGATCCGTTACCGCCGAATTGGTAAAAGCATACCGGACAGCAACCGGCTTCCTCACCGCATCCGACCACAGGACTACCTTATCCCCTTCGATACTTGCCGAAGCCGGATACCAGCGCCGATCAACACCCGCAACCATAAAATCCCGCGGCGCCAACCCGTCATCCGTATGCAGCCCATCGGCCGTTCCCGGCTCAAAAAAGACAGTCACCTTCCTCCACTTCACCTCCATATGCTGATAAAGGGGTCCGGCACAAACAGTATCAAGCCTCCCATACGTCCGGTTCAACGCCGTCTGCGCCAGCCGAACGCCAATAGGCTTCTTATTATGCGGATGAAGATTCCGCGCCTCGCCAACATCCACGGTACTGACCATAGCCGTATTACCAATCTCCGCAACCTTCCGCTGCGCTTCTCGGAAAAAGGCATAGTCGGCCAGCGTAGAGTCCTTATTATCCCAAAAAAAAGGCGCGACCTCCACATAGTAAAAAGGCAGCTCCCCCTGCGCAAAAAGCCGCCGCCAGGCCCCAATCATCGTCTGTGTCAATCGCGTATAGGACTCCCGCTCCATGCGATTGGCCTCCCCCTGGTACCAGCAGATACCCCTTATCGACATACGCCGCAACGGATAGATCATGGCGTTATACAAAAGGAAAGGCCGCGTGACCTTTTCAAAGGAAAAGCCGCCATTGACGACCTCTTTCGAGCGCGGACTATTCAAATACGGCTCAAGATATACCCTATCGAGCATAGTATCCGCCGCCAGCACTTCCTGTGGCACATAGGCCTGCGCCGCGGAGGCGCCGATACCCGAGAAGACAATACCCACCGGCAGGTCCAGGCCCTTCTGCAACCGACACCCAAAAAAATAACCCACCGCGCTAAAACGCGCAGCGACCAAAGGCTCACACTCCACCCATTCCCCCCTGAACGTATCAATAGGAGTATCACTAAAATTAAGCCCAACATCCAGCAACCGCATATGAGGATGCCTGGCCGCAGCCACCTCAGCAGTCGAGTCCAGCACCCCCCGCAGCGCAAACTGCATATTCGACTGACCGCTACAAAGCCATACCTCCCCGATAAGGATATTATGGAGCCTTATCTGCGATTCCCCGCTGCTCACAGTCAGCGTATGCGGCGTGTAATCCCCCGAACGCACAGAAGGCACCGCAACAATACCCGAAAAATAACCCGAACCATCGGCAACCACAATCGTCGCACCACCCGCCCAATCCGGTAAAATGGCCACGCCAGACCCCGGATCACTCCAACCCCAGACCGTCATCGACCTATCCTGCTGCACCACCATCCCATCCTGCAGCCCGCTACCAAGCCGGAGGCCACCAGCAAACACGGAACCTACAAGCATCAAAAAACAAAAAACGAACCATACTCGCATATCTATTTATTATAGGGTTCAACGATCAGCTTATAATCCCCGCCTTTCAACAAAGCCGGATCGAACTCGATCTCAACAGTCTTACTCTCTCCTTTGAATAAGGTAAAATAGTTGTCATTCATCAACGCCGGCAACAACCTCTCCCCATCAGAAGATCGCACAGCCTGCACCCGCACGGCAAAAGCCACCGGAGAAGAGGGGTTGGCGATCGTAGCAACAATAACAGCGCGCGACCCGCGAGCCTCCAGCCTAGACCCCACACGTAGCCGTGCCTTACCCAGTCGATTCAGCGCAGTATAATCCCCCAAAGTATTACTCCTCCAATAAAAATTATCCGACACCAATCGCCCACCCCCATCCTTCAATAAAAGTCGGATAAAATGCACATCGGGCAAGGCAGGCTTTCCCCCTGTAAAATCGATATCAAAACAAGTCACCGCCGTGTCGGCCGGGACATCCACAACAGCAGTTCTCCCATAACGAGACATAGGCCGCCCATCCATTCCATAAACGATCGCCTCAGCCCTCAACCCAACCCTATTCGCCAACGTCGTATTCACCACCTTCACAGAGTTATCCGCATAGCTCCACTGGATATGCAACGGCTCACAAGCCTTCTTCACGCCCCAGTAAGCCCCCGTCAGGTCATAGTAATAATCATAGGTCTGCCAGACAAAACTCGGATAGGCCGACTGACTCATCCAGGTCATCACCCCCGAAGCATCATCCCAGATATGGTGCTGCCATCCCTCATAGAGCGCCTTATTGGTCTCGATATTCACCAGCTGCGCCTTCCTGCAATAGTCCTCGATCCCTGTAGCCACCCCATATCCTTTATTGATCGCGTCGTCGTAACGGTCAGGCCCTGCATTGCCGGCAGACGCCCCAAAAAAATGCCTGTCCCACATCTCATTCCTCGGCCACGCCGAGCTATCCGGCATGAATTTCTTAAAACTCTCATAGGTCGTAAACACCGCCGTACCGATCTCCGTCCGGAAACCCCAGCCAGGATTCCCCCCAAACCCACCGGGATATTTCGTAAAATACCAGTTCGGATGAAAATTCGCCCAGGGCCCGCTACCGGTAAGGGCATCCGAATGCGAATTGGGCTGATACCACCGTTCCCCCGCGTCATAGGTCTGTATATCCTCCCCCAGCCAGCCATTCAAAGGCGGCAGCGGATAGCCCTCATTATCCCCGCACCAGACCGCTATACAGGCGTGATTCCGCAATCGCTTGATCTTCTCCACCGCGTTATGATTAAAAGAAAAAACATCATCCGGAAGATTAGGATGCGAGTTCAGCCAGAAATCGTCCCATACCATGATGCCATATTTGTCACAGGCATCATAAAATTCCCCATCCGTCGTAGACCCGATCCAGTTGCGGATCATATTGAGGTTCATCTCACGGTGCAACCTCACCTTCCAGTCATACTCCGCTCCCCGGCAGCGCAACAGGTACTCGCTCATCCCCCAGCTACCACCCCGGACAAAGATCCGGCGACCGTTCACCGATATATGGAGCACACCCCCCAACGTATCATAACTATATTTCCGGATGCCAAAAGGTACAACCCGGCTATCCGAACCGGCATACTCCACCTTACAGGTATAAAGATTCGGTTCCCCATATCCGTTCGGCCACCATAGCCGGGCGCCACGAATAACAGAACGCAGCTCCAACGAAGCACGCTCACCCTCCCCGAGCCGAACCTTCCGCGTCATCACAATATGACCCGGCTCGATCGTACAGGTCACAACACCCGAATCGGCAGCAGCTCCCCGATTCTCCAACCCAAGGCTAACCGCCACCGAAGTATCGGTCCCCAAAAAAGTCCTCACCCACGGATCAACGATCCTCACACCCCCCGTCACCTCGAGGTACATATCACCGGTAATACCCAGCAACAACCCCGGCACCGATGGCATCCAGTCCCAGCCATCACTCGATATATAAGTCGGACTCGCATGATTCGCGATAGGCCTCCCCGGCCATCCAACAACCACAGTCAACACATTTCGGCCAGTCGCCGCCAACAGACCCGTCAGATCAAAACATCCCCGATCCATAAAACCATCCAGCTGTCCCAGACGACGTCCATTCAAAAACAATTCCCCCCTACGGTTCACCCCATCACATCTCAACCAAACCTTCCTGCCACCCCCGTCCATCCTGCGGTCACCACCCGTCCCTTCAGAACCACCGCCCACCTCTCTCGGTGTCTCAAACTCCACCCTATACACAAAATCCCGATCATACTTTCCCCTGTCTACCTTATAAATATTATCCCCAAAATTCGGATCCTTCTCAATCCCCGCCAGCACATAAGACGTAAAAACACACCCCGGCACCGCCGCCGGTATCCATCCGCCAACCGTACTATCCACCGGCCTGACCCGCCAACCAGAAAGCTCGATCCTTTCCTGAGCCTTAACCTTAACCCCGAGCGCCGCCACAAGCAAAAGAAACACCAGTCTAAAACCAGATATACCCATTATTTTTTTGTTAAAGAGAACGGTTTATCAGAATCCAGAATACCCCTGCCGAACGCAGGCTTATCGCTCATCTCGAATCGCAGCACACCACCGCCAACAATATCGGAATGCCGGATAAAATTGTGCGTATACTCCACCCCATTTAGCGTACCCCGCCGTATATAAACATTTCGCTTGCTATTCCCCTCTGCCTCGATCACAAATCGCCGACCGTCTTCCATCGTTATCGTCGCCTTCGGAAAGACCGGACTGCCAACCACCCACTGATCCGTCCCCGGACATACCGAATACAATCCCAACGCGCTGAGAACATACCACGACGACATCCCCCCCTGGTCCTCATCACCCGGAAACCCTTTCTCCGTCGCATTATAAAGCCGGTCCATCACCTCCCGCACATGCCGCTGCGCCTTCCACGGCTGGCGGGCATAATCATACAAATAGATCATATGCTGGATAGGCTGGTTGCCATGCGCATACTGTCCCATATTCGCCAGCTGCATCTCCTTCATCTCGTGAATGACCATTCCATAGGTCCCCGTCTTCACCACACCCGGCAGCGTAAAAACACTATCCATCTTCGCCACGAACTTCTTCTCTCCCCCCATCAGGTTGATCAGCCCCTGCACGTCGTGAAACACCGACCAGGTATAATGCCAGGCATTACCCTCGGTATAGGAGCCACCCCAGTCGAGTGGATCAAAATCAGAAACCCACCGGCCATCCGCCCCCCGACCGCGCATAAATCCGGTAGAGGAGTCATACACATTCCGATAGTTATACATCTGCCTGCCAAAAACTCCCGCATAAAAAGGCCGGCCCGTCACCGTCGCCAGCTGATAGCCACAATAGTCGTCATACGCATATTCCAGCGTCTGCGCCGTCGACCCCTGCGAAGCCGGATACGACACATACCCCAATTCATAATAGTCTGAGTAACCCTGCCGTCCATTCGCTCCACCCCAGGGGCCCTTGTTCGTGGCCTCATGCAAATAGGCCTTCAACGCCGAGTCGGGACTAAAGGTCCTGATCCCCTTCACCCAGGCATCCGTCAACAATGAAATAGCATGATTGCCCAACATACCCCCCGTCTCGCCCGGGAAAGACCAGGCCGGCAGCCACCCACACTGCTGCTGCGCCGCCAGCAACGCCTGCATATAGCGGCCCTCCATCGTCGGATGCAGTATCGTATTCAGCGGGAACTGCGACCTGAACGTGTCCCAAAAACCGTTATCCGTATACATATACCCGTCATGAACCTTCCCGTCATAGGGACTATAGTAGTAAGGCCTCCCATCCCGTCCGTACTCGAAGAATCGATGGGAGAACAGGTTAGCCCTGAACAGACAGGAATAGAAAGTGGCCCGCTGTTCTTCTGTCCCTCCCTCCACCAGCACCCGGTTGAAAAGTTCATTCCAGATACGATGCGCCTCCCATCGGGTCTGATCAAAACCCGCAGACCAACCCAGTTCCCGATCCAGCGTCACCACCGCCTGCTCAGGGCTGATATACGAAGAGGCGATCTTCACCTGCACCACCGATCCGGGAGCAAACCGCAACCAGGCCCCGGCCCCCTTCCCCTCACGAAACACACTATCAGCCTGTATCGTATTACCCACATTCTCCCAGGTCCCATAAGCCAAAAATGGCTGGTCAAACTCCATCACAAAATAATTACGGAAACCCGCAGGCGCCCACCGGGCATTGTCCACCCACCCAAAAATGCGCCGGCGCACAGCGTCAATCCGCACACTACTATTCTTTATATACCCATCCAACACCACCCAACCATCAACCCCACCCGGAAAAGAAAATCGCATATGCGCCCCCCGCTCCGTCGGACTCATCTCCACCCGCACCGAATCGTCGAGCGCAACAGAATAACAATCCGGCCTCCCCACCTCCCGCGAATGATGAAAACCCGCCGCCCGCGCATTCTGGTCCACAACCAACCCACCCACCACGGGCATGAGACTAAAAACAGCATAATCGCTCACCCACGGACTACACTGATGCGTCTGACCAAAACCACGGATGCTGGTCGAAGAATACTGATACTTCCATCCCTCACCATCAGCCCCCGTCTGCGGACTCCAGGCATTCATAGAAAAAGGCAGCGCCGTCGTCGGATAGGTATTTCCGTAGCTGAGTCCAAAATCACTGGCCGTTCCCTGCAGAGTATTGGCATAGTGCACCAGGTCCTGCTCCACCCCCCAATTCTTATTGGGCGCGGGCCCCATCTCCAGCTCAAGAACGCCGCCAGCCGCGAGATCGGCGTGATCAAGCCAGCAGGTCAACCAGGGCCGCCCGTTAAAACGCGCGCTTTGTATATACACATTCTCAGGCGAATTGTGATGCGCGATAATGGTGAACGTCGCGCCCTTATAATAATGCGGATCCAGCGTAATCTCGATCTTCGAAAACACCGGACTCGTTATCTCATACCGCGTATCACCCGGACAGACAGGATGCAGACCCGCGGCCGCCAGCACATACCACGCCGACATCTGCCCCACATCCTCATTACCCACCAATCCTTCAACCCCATTGTGATAGGCCCGCGAACAGATACGACGCGTCCATTCCTGCGTCAGCCAGGGCACACCAAGACGGTTGAACAGAAAAGGCACATGGTGCACCGGTTCATTGGCGTGATTGTAGTAGTCGTTCCATAACATATTGGCAGGCGTACCCTGAAAGAACCGCAACAGATCCGCGATCACGCTGTCCCTTCCTCCCATCAGCCGCACCATGCCCGGGATATCGTGGGGCACAAACCAACCCTGCTGATAGGGATTGCTTTCCACCGTGCCATAAGACTGCTTAAGACGACCCTCCGCCGGCCACTCCTCCCAGGAACCGTCCTCCTTCCTCGGACGAAACCAATGATGCACCGGGTCAAAAATATTTTGATAGCTCTGCGCCCTCCCAGCGTATTTCGCCTCGTCCTCACCCTTCCCCAGCCAGCCCGCCAGACGCGAGAGACACCATTCGGAGTAGGAGTTCTCCAGCGTATTGGAGATGGCAAAAGGAGAGTTGCCATAAGAGTTGCGGCGACGGTCCTCCGGTTCGCAGATATTGCTCCAGCCCCGGTCCCCGTTGCCATAGCGCTCGCAGGAATTTCGCGCATACGAATACGCCTTTTGAATATCATAGCCGCGGATGCCCTTGGCATAGGCGTCCGCCAGCACCGACACCGCCGGATTCCCGATCATACAGCCGGTGTAGGCATTCAACAGCTCCCACCGTTCAAAATAGTGCCGGCCGGTCTCATCGGCAAGATCCACCAACGAGCGCAGCTGCTCATCCACAACGCGGGGATTAATTATAGTCTGCAGCGGCATCTGGCTGCGAAAAACATCCCATCCACTAAACACCGTCCGGCGCATCCCCGTCCCGGAATGAACCTTCCCATTCCCACCCCTATAACTCCCATCCACATCCGATACCCCACGTGGATCGATCATCGTATGATAAAGCGCCGTATAAAAAATAGTCTTCTCATCCTCAGTCCCCCCCTCTACACGCACCTTCCCAAGCGCCTCATTCCACCGGGAACGCGCGCCCGCCCGAACCGCATCAAAATCCCATCCGCCAATCTCCCCCAAAAGATTCTGCCGCGCATGCCCCACATCAGTAAAAGAGATACCCGCCTTCATCAATACCTGCTCACCCGCCGTAGTAGCGAACGAAGTAAAGAAACCCAAATGCTTTCCTGTCATCGAGGAAGGCCTGACAACAACCTTTGCCCCAGCCACCCGCTGCCGATACCGCTCACTCTCCACATCCTCCCGTTTCCGCGACCACCCATCAGGGATATCCGCACTCCAGACACCCCAGTCCTTCAGCGGCTTGCTGAACTGCGCATAAAAATATACAGTATAATCCGCATGTCCCTCTCCATCACCCCATCCCCCACCCTCGGGCCCACACTTCATATAGCCTTCAATAGTATGGTCGTCGACGACACGCACCGACTGAAGAGTCGAGGTCCCTCCCACCCTGCGCGCCAGGTCGATCTGGATCCGCGACACGCGCCCCTCCGGGAAAGTGAACCGCAGCATCCCGCTATGCGACGCCGCCGTAGCCTCAGTCTTCACACGGTATTTCAAAAGCGTCGCGGTATAATACCCCGGGCTCGCCTTCTCAGACCCCTTGTCATACCCCGACCGGTAGCCCTCTTCCTCATGCCCCAGCCTGCCCGCGGAAGTCCGTAAAGGCCCCGTCGTCGGCATCACAAGGAAATTCCCCAGATCACCATACCAGCCGATACCGCTCAACTGCGTAAACGCAAAACCTTCTATCGACTCGTGCTCATAACTATAACCCGAACCATTGTCCCCTCCCGTGATCGTATTCGGACTGATCTGCACCATGCCGAAAGGCGTCGTCGCTCCGGGAAAGGTCTTGCCCAGTCCATGGCTCGCCCCAGCCTTGGCGACACTGGTGCTCGCGCCGATAAAAGGATTGACATAGTCCGCTGGCGTCTGCCCAGCAGCAGATAAGGTCGTAATTAATAGGGAGCAGATCGACATGAAAGACATTTTCAATTGTATCATCATAACTTGTTCATTCTATAAGCCGAGCTGCAATCCAAGATTGAGCACGCGTTGTGTCAGATAAGCATCACCGGCAGAATTACTGACGACCTCAGGGTCAGACTGGTATTTCTTGCTGACATTGCTCCACGTGACCAGGTTGTAGGCGCTCAGGTAGAGCCTGCCATTATTGATCTTCATCGGCAGCCATTTCCGCGGGAGGATATAGCTGAGCTCGACCGTTTTCAGACGGATATAGTGGGCATTGATCACCCAGAAATCGGAGTTGTAAGAACCCGGGCTGTTGATCGTCGAAGGGTTCGTCGTCAATCGCGGAAATTCAGCCGTAGCAGCCGTAGCCGGCGTCCAGCGCAACTCGTGCAGCGGCTGAAATTGTCCCTTGAAAGGCTCGACGCCCGTTCCAGTCAGTCCAAGGCTGTATCCAAAAGCGCCCTGAAAGAGCACGCTGGCGTCAAAACCCTTGTACCGCACCTTTATCGGCATGCCAATAGTCGTATTGGGCAGATTCGGCTTCCCGATATTCGTGATATCATTCTGGTCGATGATCCCATCCCCGTTGAGGTCCTTGTATTTCAGGTCTCCGGGCTGGATCGCGATACCCCCCACCGGCTTGGCGACCTTGGCATCCGCCACGTCAGCGGCGCTGTAGAAGCCGGTGAACAAATAGCCCTGCGGCTGATTGATCGAATGCCCCGTCTTAGCCAGCCAGGGAAATCGTGGCGCAGCCTCCGCCATATATAATATCTTATTCTTCGCATAAGACCAGACCAGCCCGATACTATACTGGACGGGGCCTATCTTATCCTGGTAAGTGAACGTCTCCTCCCACCCACGGTTGACCGTGATACCGACATTCGACGGCGATACGCCGATGCCAAGGATCAGCGGCGTATTGCCCGGTGTCACCAGCTGATCATAGCGGTATTCATGGAAATAGTCGGCCGATAGCGATATCCTGTCGTTGAAGACATTGAGGTCGAGACCCGCATCGAATTTCCTCGCCTTCTCCCAGGTGACATTATAGTTGCCCAGCGCCCCCTCAGAGATAACGCCGGCCGTCTGATTCGTCTGCCCAAAACTATACGGGTTCGCACCCTGGATATAGACCTGGTTGTAGAGGTACTGGTTGCCGGGGGCCACATCAGACCCCACCACGCCATAAGTCGCCCTTAGCTTCAGCAGATTGACCGCTGGCATCCGTTTACTGAAGAACTCCTCGCGCGAGACGTTCCAGCCTACACCCACTGCCGGGAAGAATCCATTCCTCTTACTCGCCTGAAATCGATCCGAGCCATTGAACGCGCCATTAAAATCGATCAGATATCTCTGCTTGTAGTCATAACCTACCTTCAGAGAATAGCCGCGGTATTTCTGTGGCGCCTGACCCGCAATAGGCAGTAGCCCCGTATTGTCCACGTCGACTCGGTAGCTTTCCTGGTTCCACAGCAGCAGCGAGCTGAGATGATGGTCGGCACCCAGCATCCGCTCGTAGTTGAGATATATCTGTACATTGGTCCTTTGGTTGTCGAGGTCCGTATTCCCCAGCGTCCGGTAAGTGCCATAGGTATAGCCGCCGGTACTGACCCCGGTGTTCAGGTGATAGCTCTGGTCCCTGGGATCATAGTGATAGGTCGGCGGAAAGCCACGGAACAGCGTCAGCGTATTCTGCTCTACACTGGCATAGGCGACACGACCGGTCAGCGACAGACCACGGGTGATGTCGTCTAATTTCTCCGTAAATCCCATCAGTACGTTGAAGTCCGTGCGACGGTTGCGGGTATAGCCCTGCGTGGCCAGCGACGCATTGATGGTCGGCAGCTGGTTCTGCGTGTCGAAGGCATAGGCATAGCTGCCATTGGGGTTGATAAAAGGCGCAGAATAGGGGTGTATCTTGGAGAAATCATAGATACTGCCGATCGCGTTCAAACCATAGGGTTGGTTGATGTCCCCGATACGCACGGTAGCATCCAGCCGCAGAGAGAGATTCTTGGTCGCCTGTATGTCCAGGTTCGACCGGACATTGTACCGCCTATAGAAATAATTGCTGTTGACGCCGTCGGAGTTAGTAGAAAAATTCCGGATAGACCCGTTTTGCGTAAAAGCCCCGCCGCTGATAAAATATTTGACATGCGAGCTCCCCCCCGAAATATCCAGATTGCTGTTCGCCTGCAGCGAATAGGGTCGCATGATCTCCCTGTACCAGTTGACATTCGGGTGACCATAGGGGTCATTACCCGCCTTAAAGGCATCCAGGTCAGCCTTAGAGAACACCGGGTTCAGTCCGTCATTGACATAGGCTTCGTTCACCAGGGTCGCAGTATGATAGGAGTCCAGGAACTTCGGAGCACGCACCGGAGCCTGACCACCGCCCTCGATACGGACGTCGAACTTCGGCTTGCCCGCCGCCCCGCGACGGGTCGTGACCACAAGCACCCCATTGGCGCCCTTGATACCATAAATGGCCGTTGTACTGGCGTCCTTCAGAATGGAGATGCTCTCGATCTCATTGACGTTTATCTGCGACAGCTGCTCGTACGTGTATTCGATATCGTCCACAACGATCAGGGGTTTGTTGCCGTCGGGGTTCAGCGAGCTGACACCCCGGATGAAATAGTCGGAGGCGTCTTTCCCCGGCTGCCCCGAACGCTGCTGCGTAAAGAAGCCCGGCAGCTTACCCGACAGCGCATTCTGAACGCTGGAAGTCGGCACATCACGGATCTCCTCCGCATTGATGCTGCTGACCGCGCCCGTATTGGTGATCCGCTTCTTGCGGCCAAAGCCGACGACCACCGTCTCTTCCAGCCCCTGATTAGACCGCTCCATCACGACCAGGACCTCTCCGGCTTTCTTCACCGTAACCTCCTGCCGCTGGTAGTTGGTATAGGTGATGACAATGCTGCCCGACCCCGGATGCAGGACGAGGCGGAACTTCCCGTGTTCGTCTGCCGCGACGACGTTCCCCGGATGCGCCTTCTCCATGACGGTTGCGCCGGCCAGCGGCCCATTCGCGTCCTTCACGACACCCGTGACGACCTTCTGCTGGGCTCCCCCCTGGCTAAAAACCATCCCCGGAAGCAGCAGCGCTAATGAAAAAAATATAATAAGCTTATTCATATAATTTAGTTGACGATAATTTTACCATTGGGGATTCTGTTTCATCTGCCCATTCTTGATAACTTCGGAATAAGGAATGGGATAGAGATACATCTGCGGGTCGCGGAACTTCGTGGTGAGCACGGGTATGGGATTGTAGAACAGCTGACCACCACTGGACAGCTGCAGGTCCAGCCCCAGCAATGGGGCACTGTTAAGGACCACGGCAGCCGTCTTCCACCGCCGGATATCAAAGAACCGCTGCTCTTCAAAAGCCATTTCGATCCTCCTCTCGTTGTGGATGAATTCGCGCATATCACCCTGGGTCATACCCTGCGGCACCCCGTAGGTATTGTCTGGTCCCGTAAGGATACCGGCCCGTTTACGCAGGGCATAAAGAACATCATAAACATCCGCCGAAGGACCGGAGAATTCATTGGTAGCCTCGGCATAGTCGAGCAGAATGCCGGCATACCGGTAGTAGATCCAGTCATGTACAACGCCATAATAAGAAGGGGGATTGCTCGTCACACTTTCGAACGGCCCCATAAATTTGCGCATATAGTAGGACGTCTTCGTCTGCTGCACGCTGCCACCCGGTTTATCGACACCCCCGTCATAGGTCTGCACAGCCCTGTTCAGCCATAGCGAGCCGTTGTGAAAAACAGTAAGATTCAGACGAGGGTCCCGATGCGACCAGGGATCGCTGGGATTGAAATGCGCCGAAGGGCTGCTGATCGCATAGCCGGAGTCGGACGGGAAGGCGTCTACCAGGTTCTGCGTGGGACTCGTCGCTCCATTGCCGCCCTGCGAGGTAAAGCCGACGGGCGCGTTAGATGACTCCACGTTATTGCCCGGACTGCCCACCTGCATCCAGCAGATGGTCTCGGTATTGGTGCCCACCGGCGCAGCCTGCGTGACATATACGTCATTAAAGGAGTTCATCAGCTTGTAGTCTCCCTTGTCGATAATGGCCTTCGCAGCATCGGCCGCCAGTTTCCACCGGTTGGCATCATAGCTGGTATAGCCCGTCAGCGGATTGTTGGGATCGATATTCCCGCCGTTGAACAGCGGGCTTGCCGCATAGAGCAGCACCTCCGCCTTCAGCGCCATCGCCGCGCCCTGCGTGATCCGGCCATAGGTGGTCGGGTTGACCATCGCAGCCGTGCGCAGGCTGTCCTTGATATCGTCGCACTCGCTGACGATATAGTTGACGCAGTCTGAGAAACTATTCCGCGGCAGTTGAACATTGTCCGTTATCTGGCGGATGCTGTCCCTCAGCAACGGTACACCTCCATATCTTTTTAACAGCTGAAAATACAGCCAGGCACGTAGCCACCGGGCCTCGCTGCGATAGGCCGATCGCGCCGGATAGCCGTTGGGCAGCTTCTCGAGCATCGGCACCCGGTTGATATAGACGATAAAGACGGTGGCATTTCGGATAGCAGTATAGTCGCGGGCCCACTGGTCGTCGCCATTGGGAGACGCCGCCGAATAGGCGCCGACGGCGATAGACTGCACCGCGGGTATGCCCGGGGCAGACGAGACCGCATCGTCGGAGGCCGCGTCGAGATAGGCGCCATTGATACGGTTATGCCCGTTATAGGTCGCCTGCTGGTAGGTCGTCAGCAGATACTTCATAGCCTCCTTACCCAACGAATCACGGCTATCGAAGGCAAGGTCCAGCGTCTCCTGCTGGCCGAGCGGCACGCTTTCATAAGACTTCTGACAGGCGGCCGCTGTCACAACTAATAGTATATAGAGCAATTTTTTCATGATCGTTAGAGTTTGACGGTAACACCCGTGTTAATGACTTTTTGCATCGGATAGGCAGGCATGCTAACCTCGGGATCGACGCCCCTGTACGCAGCATGCGTAAAGAGGTTCTGCGCATTGGCAAAAATGCGGATGCCCCTCAGCCTGAGCTTCTTTACCCAGGCATCGGGAAGATTATAGGCGACGTTCACATTCTTGACCCGGATATAACTGCCGTCGCGCAACCAGAAACTACTGGACGTGAACAGCGGCGAATAGTTGTATCCGTTGCCACCGGCCGTCAGCCTCGGATAGCTCGCCGTGGTAGTCACTTCGGGTATCCACCGGTTCAGCGCCTGTATATACGCCTGCGAGTAACCGTTGTTCTGCCCCTGAAAACCCGCGTCCAGATAGGAATTGGCGACATATTCCTCCCTGTTGGCCGCCCCCTGCAGCAGCACGCTGACCTCGACGCCTTTATAGCTGAGGCCGGCCGTCAGCCCGTAAAAGATCATCGGTCGCTGTCTGCCGATCGGCGCGACGTCGAACTGGTCGATCACCCCGTCACGGTTGAGGTCCTTGTATTTGATATCTCCCGCACGAGGCGCATAGCCCGCGATCGTCGCCGCAGCCGCCGCATCAGCAGCCGTCTGGAAAATGCCGTCGGCAATAAGTCCATAACGCTGCCCTACCGGATGACCCGTATGCACATTCCAGGAGTATTTCTGGTACTGCTCGTCCATGAACAGCACCTTCGACTGCTGTATCGAACCATTGGCGGTGAAGAAATAGTTGAGGCCCTCGATATGGTCCTGCCAGGCCAGCGTCAGCTCGCCACCCTGGTACAGATCGATGCCGATATTCTCTACGGGATAGCCGCTGCCGAGGAGAGCGATGCTGCGTCCCCGAGTCTGCATGACGTCAAAATACCGCTCGTGGTAGTAGTCGGCGGTCAGCTGCAGATGGTCGTGGAAGACGGCGATATCGAGACCGGCATCCAATTTATCGGCGCGTTCCCAGGTGGCGTTGACATTGGCCAGCACCTGACTGCCCGGATTGCCCTGCTCGGCAAGCCCCCCGCCATTGGGATAGTTGCTGCCGATCGGATAGGTGCCAGCCACTCCGCTGAAATGCTGGCGCCAGATATAGTAGCCGTAGTTGTCGACATTGGCGTTGCCCGTGCGGCCATAGGTCACGCGCAGTTTGAGATTGTCGAGCACCTTCCATCCCAGCCCACCCGCATAGAACAAACCATACTGATGACCGGGAGCATAGCGGTTGTAACCGCTATAATTGGTAGCTCCTTCTATAAAATACTTCTCTTTATAATTATAGGAAGCCTTCCACGCAAAATTCGTCAGCTGCGAAGGAATATCGTAGTTGAGCAGGACATTCTTCTGATCGAAAAAGAGCATAGTGCTCACCGAATGATCTCCCAATCGACGGTCATAGCCCGTAGACAGCTGTACATATCGGTAACGCGCCCAGGACGTATTGGTAAACGAATTGCTCTGGTTGATCGTGAGGCCATAACGGTGATAGCTGGTATCCCCGGAAGAGGAGATGGCCTGGCTAAAGACCGGCGCCTGCTTGCTCCTGTCCAGGAGGCTGGCTTCCTGTACCGATATATTGCCGGTGGCGCGGGCCCACCATCCGTTCACCCATTTGTCAAATTTGTAGCGCAGGTCAAGATTGGCCATGACGTCGTGCAGGTGGTCGGCCAGGTAGCCCGAGCTGATCGTCTGCGCGAGGAGGTTCTGCGTATAGTTGTTGGTGCCGCCATAGGACCCGTCCGGATTAACCACCGGATACGCATTATTAGGCGTCGTTAGCAGATTCTGAAGGATCGTTTGCGTGCCTGCGCCGGGCTGGTTGCCGTCCTGCAGGCGGCCAAAGACCTGCAGTCCAAGGGTGAAGTCCTTGTTTACGTCGATATCGATCTTGGAATTGACGGTATAGCGCTTGATCCCGGCGTTGGTATTATACGAATTGGCGTCTGAACTAACAAAGAATCCGTCCTGGCTCATATAGTTCAGCGCTACCAGATAGCGGGCCGTGGCGCCGCCTCCCGTGACGTTGAGGTTGTAGCGCGTCAGCCGGGCATTGTCCCGGAGTATCGTCTTGTACCAGTTGACATCAGGATGGCCGATGGGGTCGGTATGATTGCGCCAGGCGTTAAAATCCGCGGCAGTATAGGCCGGCGCCTTTCCGTCGTTGAGCAGGGCCTCGTTCAGCAGGTAGGCATACTGGTAAGCCGGCAACGGCGTCGGCAGATTGATCGCCGTCTGAATACCCGTCTCGGCCGTAAAGTCCACGCGCGGACGACCGGCAATGGGCTGCATTGTGGTCACGATCAGGGCGCCGCGGGCGCTGTTCTGCCCGAGCAGCACCGTCGACAGGGCGTCCTTAAGAACACCCACCGACTCGATGGTCTCAGGGTCGAGCGAATACCACTCGCGCTGTACCCCGTCGACAACCGCGATGGGCGACTGGCCGGCGCTGGCATTGTGGCCCCTCAGCTGGACCGTAAATTCAGTATTGTCGGTTGGACCCGCGCCGCTGCTGTTATTGGGGATATTGCCGACAAAGATGTCCCTGGTGGTCAGCGACCCGGAGGGCGGCGAAAAGAACCCGCTGCTCTGCATGACGTTGAGACCGGCTAGTCGGCCCGGCAACGCATACAGGTAGCCGGGGGCCGGCGTCAACCCCAGCTGACTCGAGCCGACCGTCGCTATCGATCCAAGAAATGACGCAGGCTTCGCCCGGCCGTACAAAACCTCTAAATTCGTTCCCGTTCGATAAGGCACATAGATCGTATCCCGGGCCTTCACAGTATCCACAATCTGGGCTAATATTTCCCCCGGTGCAAGCGTGTGCATTAAGATCAATACCACAACACTCCACGTATATCGATTAATATGGCGCATAATTTATTGGCATTTGAAGGTATAGGTAAAGGGCTGCGATCCGCCACCATAGCCCACTTTGCTACCGCCGGTGGCATCGGTAAAGAAATAGCGCAGACCAGTGAGGTGTTTGTTGTCGGAGAGATTGAACAGCTTCCGCGGCCAAAGATCGATCTGCCATTTGTTGAGGCCGAGGGACCGCATCTTCGTCCTGTTCGTCTGTTCACAGACCGACAGGCTGTCTCCCGTGTCGGTAATACCCGATACGCAGAGGTATACGCTGCTGGCATTGTCCAACGCTGTCGGCGTAACACCCCCGTCGAAGGTCAGGGTGATGATATCGTTGTCCAGCGAAGTGCGGGGATCGATGTTCGCCAGCTGCGGATTACAGAAGTCGATAAGGTCCCCCGTTCCGTTGACCTGGAAGCAGCCGCCGAAGTATGATCCATATCGGTCACTGCTGCTGAGGCCGTCGGTGCTGTTGGCGACGCAATAGCCCAATTTGAAACTCAGGTTGTCCGGGCTGGTCTTGATCTTTATGCTCACCGTCGCGTGGATGGTAGCGTTGCCGGCGACAGAATAGCTGGAATTGGAATAGAACGCTACCCACTCATAGTCCGGCAACAGGTTCCCGCCATTGCCCAGCCTCGTCGCGAGCAGCGTCGGCCAGTCGAGACCACCTCCCTGTGGGGCCGGAGTGCCGGCAGGTATCACCGTCATCCCCTGGTCTCCCGAAGAGATATCGCTGGTAAAGGTGATCGTTGCATTCTTTGCAGTGTTCCATATCTTGGGCACCAGGACCGCGACCATAAAGTTGGAGGTCTGCGCCGTATTCGTCGTGATGGTAACATTCAGGGTCACCGGCAGTATATCGCCGCCATTGACCGAGGCGGGCTGTACCACATTGTCGATGCTCATGCTGCACGCAGCGACAACGAACAGCAGTGCAGCGCCGCCGATCTTCCAGGCCCAGCTCCAATATTTATTTCGTTCCATTAATTTGCTTTTTGAAGGGTGTACTGATAGGAGTTCAGTCCACAACCCGGGCTGAACGTGATGATGATATTTCGTTGCCCGGCCGACACGGGGTATAGCAGCGGCGATGATTTCCTGCCACTATCCGCAGGCGTAAAACTCAGCTGGAATGGATACGTCGGATCATCGAACGCCCACTTCCCATTCTTGCTCACGATAAAGGGTACCAGGCTATCGATGGTATAGCTGCTGTCCGTGAAATGGATGCGGAAATTGCCGAAGTCAAACCGGTTAGTGAGGTCTGTCCCGTTGCGGGTAGCCTTGATGATCTGCCAGCTGCCGCTGAGCGCCTTGACGGGCTCGCCGGGCGCCACGAGGCGCTCTGGCTTACAGGCCAGCAGCACCAGGGCGGCAATGGCCGAAAGAAAAAACATCTTATTTATCCGGAGACAATGTCTTTCCAATGGTCGGATAGAACCTCGCAGTTCATCTCCTTGTGCGTTCAGTTTGGTTATGCTCGGTTTCATATAGTTGCAATAGTTAGTATAATGGATTCTGCAGCAGCGAGGGAGACTTGGCGATCTCCGCGAGTGGCAGCGGCCACAGGTACATGGCTTTGGTGAAATTGTGCTTGCGCACGTTGAAGGTTTTGTAGGTTACGGCGGCGCCCGGCCCGCGGTCGACCTCCATCCCGTGCATCATCTTGTTGTCCGTCTGCTCGGCGATCATCCAGCGGCGGACGTCGAAGAATCGGAAACCTTCATAAGCCAGCTCGAGCCGTCTTTCCTTCTGGATAACGGCGCGCATTGTGCCCTGATCGAGACCCGTAGGCAGTTGGTAGGGCCTTAGTCCGGCGCGCTGCCGGATGGCTTCCACTGCCTGGTAGACCTCGGCCGTGGGGCCCGACGCTTCGTTGGTAGCCTCGGCGAAGTTCAGCAGGATCTCGGCATATCGGATAAGAGGGAAGACCCGGGGCGTAGTGCTGAGACTGTTGTTGATGACGTTGGGGTCCATCATCTTGAAGATATAGAGACCAGTCGGCGTCCCTTTATAGACCGCGTCGCCGCTGGAAGGCACAGGCGGGCTGACGCCGGCGTCGATATACAGCTGGACCGGCGAGGGCTGGTTGGTGCCGAAGGTCACGCGGAAGGTCGAGTCATGGATAACGGTATAGTCCAGCCGGGGGTCCCTGTTCTGATAGGGATGATTCGGGTCATAACCCGAGGCCGCGTCGGTAATGTCAAGTCCGTTGCTCATCGGGAAGGCGTCGACAATATCCTGGTAGGCGAACGACCCGCCGCTGCCGCCGCGCGAAGGCACGTCCCAGAGGGATTCCAGGTATTTGTTATCACCC
>Ga0105239_10002208_pt1 | contig 24996 bp, 24 predicted proteins | sample KBSC44metaG_FD_92761 | JGI IMG/M metagenome (GOLD analysis project Ga0105239, IMG submission 92761) | Corn rhizosphere microbial communities from Kellogg Biological Station, Michigan, USA - KBS C4-4 metaG | ecosystem: Host-associated > Plants > Roots > Rhizosphere > Soil | place: Michigan, USA...
AGGACGTGCCGCCGGGCTTCGGCTTCGACTGGACCGGCCAGTCGCTGCAGGAAATCATCTCGGGCAATCAGGCACCGCTGCTATTGCTGCTGTCGGTGTTCGTGGTGTTCCTGTGCCTGGCCGCGCTGTATGAAAGCTGGTCGATCCCGGTCGCGGTGATGCTGGTGATTCCGCTCGGCATCACCGGCATGGTCGCGCTGACCTGGCTGCGCAAGACCTTCGATCCGTACATGGCCAACGACGTGTACATGATGGTCGGCTTGCTCACCATCGTGGGTCTGGCGGCGAAGAACGCGATCCTGATCGTCGAATTCGCAGTCGAGGAACAGCGCGCGGGACGACCGCTCGGCGCCGCGGTCATCGACGCGGCGCGTCTGCGACTTCGCCCGATCCTGATGACGTCGTTCGCCTTCATCCTCGGCGTGCTGCCGCTGGCGATCTCCACCGGCGCGGGCGCCAATGCGCGTCACGCCATCGGCACCGGCGTCATCGGCGGCATGATCTTCGCCACGTTCCTGGGTGTGCTGTTCATTCCGGTCTTCTACGTGACCGTGCGCCGTCTGCTCGGCGACAAGCTCGAATCGCGCGAAGAAACCGCGAAGGCCCTGGCGGAACCGGCCGCGGAGAGATGAGACGCACGTCAACGCGGGCGTCATGCCCGCGTTGCATGATGGCCGGGGCAGCTCACGGAGGCGGCATGCGAATTTTTCTGGGGATCGGCTGCGCGTTGTTGTTTGCGACTCAGGCAATGGCCGCATCGACGCTGCCGCCGAAGGTTTTGTATACCGACATCGGTTCCGGACCCAACAGCGGCGGCGAGAACAACAACGGCGCCTACCTGTCCATCTTCGGCAGGAATTTCGGCAGCGGCGGACTCGGCACGACGACGAAAGTCACCATCGGCGGCAAGGAAGTGGCCGTCTATCGATCGCTCGGCACGTCGAAGGCGCGCAGTGACATCCAGCAGATTTCGGTGCAGATCGGCGCGTTGAGCGGCATCACGCTCGGTGTCGCGCAGCCGGTGCGCGTAAGCGTCAACGGCGCGGCGTCGAACTCGGATGTCACCTTCATCGTGAATCCCGGTCGCATTCTTTACGTCGACAACGTCAACGGCCACGACAACACCGCCGTGCCGAACGATATCGCGCATCCGTATCGCCACGTGCAGACTTCGGATACATCGCAAGCCGCGTACGGCGCGGCGCAACCCGGCGACATCATCGTCATGCGCGGCACCGGCACGGCGTGGACGGATTCGGGCAACGACACCTACTTCGTGAAGTTCATCAACAACGACGGTACCGCGCCGACGGGAGCGACCGGCACCGGACCGCTCACGCTGATGGGCTATCCCGGCGAAGACGTGTTCATCAATTTTCCGGGCACCACGCACAAAGGTGCGCTGTCCGGCATCGACACCACACAGGGATTCGTCGGCGGACACTACGTGACGATCGCCGACCTGCGCATCGAAGCCGGCGGCAACGCGGGACCGATCGCGGTGCAGATCGCGGGCGATCACTGGCGCCTCGTCAACAACGAACTGAGCGCATCGACCGCGACGAACACGGCGAAGGCCGCCGCCATCAACGGCAACGCGACCAACGCGTTCTGGTTCGGCAACCACATCCACGACATCGCCGGCGGCAGCGCGCAGGAAAACCACGGCATCTACATCGATGGCGATGGGTCTTACGATATCGCCTACAACACCATCGAACACGTCACTGGTGGCAACGGCTTCCAGATTTTCGTCAACGGCGGCAACGGCTCGGATTTCGGCAACCACATCCATTTCCATCACAACGTGGTGCACGACGTTTCGAAGCACGGCCTCAACATCGCCGACGGTTCGCAGAACGACATCGTGCTCACCGACAACATCGTCTACAACACCGCGTATTCCGGCATCCGCTTCAACACCAACACGCTGCACGGGGCGCGCATCGACAACAACACCATCTACAACGCCGATACCGCCGGCACCTTCGCCGGTTACGCGGCGATCAGCAACGACTGGAATTTCCCGTCCGACGCGCTCGACTTGCGCAACAACATCATCGTGCCGGCTGCGGGAAAACCATATACCGGCGGCAGCGTCGGCATCGACGTCGGTATCGGCGTCATCAGCAACAACCTGTGGTCCGGCGGCACCGGCGACGTTTCCTTCGACACGAATCCGGTGCTCAAACCACCCGGCTTCGTCGACGCGGCACAAGCCGACTTCCATTTGCTGTCGAACAGCAAAGCCATCAACGCGGGCAGTGCGGGCGTCGCTGCGTGGGTCGTCGATGATTACGACAACACTGCGCGTCCCGTCGGTGCGGCTTACGACATCGGCGCGTACGAGTTCACCACCGACATCATCTTCGCCAACAATTTCGAATAGCCGTCAAAGCCACGGATTCGCCGGCAGCGCACCGAACACGTCGAGCAAGCCCTTGTCCCAATCGCGACGGATCGTGGCGAGATACCCGTCGTTCTCGTCCAGCCGGCGCTGGATCTTCACGCGCAGCGCATCCTTTTCGTAAACCAGCAAATCGATCGGCGCGCCGACCGAAAGATTCGACCGCATCGTCGAATCGAACGACACGATGGTGCACTTCACCGCATCGGACAGCGAGGTGTCGCGATGGATAATGCGATCGAACACCGGCTTTCCGTATTTGATCTCGCCGATCTGCATGTACGGCGTGTCGTCGGAACTCTCGATACAGTTGCCTTCCGAATAGACGTGGAACAGGCGCGGCTTCTCGCCCTTGATCTGCCCGCCGACGATAAACGACGCCGACGAATCCACATTCTCCGCGCGCAGGTATTTGTCGTCGCGATCCTTCACTTGCCGCACGGTGTCGCCGATGAGGCGCGCCACTTCGAACAACGACGTCGCCGTCCACAGCCCGAGCGCCTGCGGATCGTTGCGCGCGGCAAGCTCCAGCGTGCTCAGCACGTTCTGCGTGATCGACAGGTTGCCGGCCGACATCGTGACGATCACGCGATCGTCCTCGCGGCAGAACACACGCATCTTGGCGAAGCGCGCCACGTTGTCGACGCCCGCGTTGGTGCGCGAATCCGACGCGAACACCTGTCCCGACTTGAGGTTTACGCCAACGCAATAGGTCATCGCGTCCTCCGTCCGTGGAAAGCGCCTGAGTTTAGCACCGCACAATGATGCAGCGCGTCGAACAAGCGTAGCGAAACTGTCATCGCCGCAATTGGCGCCGCGCGCGGAAATCGAAGAAAATAGCCGTTCACGGCCGTGTTCCGCGCCGCGCCTTTTCCGGAGAATCCGATGACCGAACCCACCCTCACGCCGCCCGCTGGCGGCGCCAAGATCACGATTTCGCAAGGCCGCCTCAGCGTGCCTGACCAGCCGATCATTCCCTTCATCGAAGGCGACGGCACCGGTCCGGACATCTGGCGCGCCTCGGTGCGCGTGTTCGATGCGGCGGTCGAAAAAGTATACAAAGGCAAGCGCAAGATCCACTGGATGGAAGTGTTCGCCGGCGAGAAGGCGTTCAAGCAGTTCAACAACTGGCTGCCCGAATCCACCGTGCAGGCCTGCCGCGATTACCTCGTCTCGATCAAGGGCCCGCTGACCACGCCGGTCGGCGGCGGCATCCGCTCGCTGAACGTCGCGCTGCGCCAGATGCTCGACCTGTACGTCTGCCTGCGCCCGGTGCGCTGGTTCAAGGGCGTGCCCTCGCCCGTGCGCGATCCGTCGAAAGTCGACATGGTGATCTTCCGCGAGAACACCGAGGACATCTACGCCGGCATCGAATACGAAGCCGGCAGCGCCGCCGCGCAGAAGCTGCTCGATTTCTTGAAGACCAACGATCCGAAAGGTTTCGACAAGATCCGCTTCGGCACCCAGGAAAAAGCCGACGAGTGGCAGAAGCTGCTCGAGTCGGTCGGTTCGCCGCATCGCGAAGTCGGCGTCAACGTCGGTCTCGGCATCAAGCCGGTGAGTTATCTCGGCACCGAGCGCATCGTGCACAGCGCGATTTCCTACGCGCTGCAGACCGGCCGCAAGTCGGTCACGATCGTGCACAAGGGCAACATCATGAAGTTCACGGAAGGCGCGTTCCGTGGCTGGGGTTACGAAGTCGCCGAAAAATTCTTCCCCGGCAAGGTCTACACCTGGGATCAGTGGGAAAAGACCAAAGCCGCGAAAGGCGAAGCGGAAGCCAACGCCGAACAGAAAGCCGAACTCGCCAAGGGCAAGGTGCTGATCAAGGATTCGATCGCCGACATCACGCTGCAACAGGTACTGACGCGCCCCGATGAATTCAGCGTCATCGTCACGCTAAATTTGAACGGCGATTACCTCTCCGATGCGCTCGCCGCGCAGGTCGGCGGCATCGGCATCGCGCCGGGCGGCAACATCAATTACCTGACCGGCCACGCCGTGTTCGAAGCTACGCACGGCACCGCGCCGAAGTACGCGAACCTCGACAAGGTCAATCCGGGTTCGGTGATCCTGTCCGGCGAAATGATGCTGCGCTACATGGGTTGGACCGAAGCGGCCGACGCGCTCATCACCGCGATGGACAAAGCCATCGCCGCGAAAAAGGTGACCTACGATTTCGCGCGCCTGATGGAGGGCGCAACCGAGGTGAAATGTTCGGAGTTCGCCGACGCGCTGATCAAGGCGCTCTGAGTTTCAGAAAAAAAGTACGACGAACGGGCCGCTCATGCGGCCCGTTTCGTTTCAGTGCGGAATCGCCAGACGCGGCCACACCACCTGCTTGCATTGCGGCTTCGCGCGCGCCTTCTTGCCGCGCTGGCGCGGCGCGCTCAGACGCACCACCGCTTCGCGCGAAAGATACCCGCCGTTGAACAACTGGCCTTGCGCCACCTGTGAGAGATTTTGCCAGAAGCCTTTCATGTCGATGACTCCGTGCAGTGCCTTTGGGAAGCAGACAATAGGCGCTTATCGGGCCTTAAAAAAGCGACGCTTTTGCAACCGACCTGTGAATTCCGCTCAACTCACGGCCGTTTCGTCCTGACGCACGGCAGCGAGCATTCGTCACGATCCCCGGCGTATGATGGCCACCCCTCGTACACCGTTATCGTTCAGGAGAATTCGATGAAAACGTCGCGTCTGCTGCTGATGGGAATCTGCAGCGCCCTCGCCCTTGCTTCGTCCGCGTCGACCTTCGCCGCGCCGGCCGCGAAAGCCGCACCGGCGTCCTCCGCCGACGCCAAACTCGACACCGTCATCGCCGGCAAATGGCGCGATGCGAAGAACACCGCACGCGACAAATACCGCCATCCGAAACAGACGCTGGAATTCTTCGGCCTGAAACCGACCATGACGCTGATCGAAATCACGCCGGGCGGCGGCTGGTATTCGGAAATCCTCGCGCCCTACCTGAAAGACAGCGGCACCTACATCGCCGCCGTGGTCAAGCCGAAGAAGAAGGAAGGCGAAGACGCGCAGGACATGGACGCCATCCACAAGAAATTCGCCGGCGACGCCACTGAATACGGCAACGCCAAATTCGTCGAATACGACGGCAAGGCGCCGAACTTAGGTCCCGACAATTCCGCCGACATGGTCGTCACCTTCCGCAACGTGCACAACTGGGTGATGGCCGACACTGCGCCGCTCATGTTCAAGGCGTTCTATTCGGTGCTGAAACCCGGCGGCGTGCTCGGCATCACCGATCATCGCGCGGCCAAGGGTGCGGATCTGGAGAAGATCAAGAAAACCGGCTACCTGCCGGAAGATTTCGTGATCAAGCTCGCCACCGACGCCGGATTCAAGCTCGTCGCGAAAAGCGAAATCAACGCCAATCCGAAGGACACCAAGGATTATCCCGAAGGCGTATGGACGCTGCCGCCGACGTTCGAACTCAAGGACAAGGATCACGACAAGTACGCCGCGATCGGCGAGTCCGACCGCATGACGCTGAAATTCGTGAAACCCGCGGGCGACAAGGTATTCAAGAGTTCGGAAAAGTAAGATCGATCGTGCGGGCGGCGCTGCTGCCCGCACTTTCCGATGCTGCTCGCGTTCAACAAACCCTTCAACGTGCTGTGTCAATTCACCGATCGCAGCACGCCGCCACGCAAAACGCTGGCGGATTTCATCGCCATCCCCGATGTGTATCCCGCGGGCCGCCTCGATTACGACAGTGAAGGCCTGCTGCTGCTTACCGACGAAGGCGCGCTGACGAAACGCCTTACCGATCCAAAGCACAAGACCCGCAAAACCTACCTCGTGCAGGTCGAAGGCGATCCGCGTGACGACCAGCTCATGCAACTTCGCCGCGGCGTGATGCTCAATGACGGCATGACGCTGCCCGCCGACGCGCACCGCCTCGACCCACCGGCCTGGCTGTGGCCGCGCGATCCGCCCGTGCGTTTCCGCAAGACCGTGCCCGACGGCTGGATCGAACTCACCATCCACGAAGGCCGCAACCGCCAAGTCCGGCGCATGACCGCCGCCGTCGGTCTGCCGACGCTGCGGCTGATCCGCGCGCGCATCGGCGACATCGAACTCGGGCCGTTGCAGCCTGGCGAAACCAGGACGGAGTCAGCATGAGCGATTTCAAAGACCATTTTTCCGGCCACGCCGACATCTATCGCGAAGCGCGACCGACCTATCCGCCGCAACTATTCGCCTGGCTCGCACAGCAGGTGCCGGATCGCGAACTCGCGTGGGATTGCGGCTGCGGCAACGGACAAGCCACCGTCACCCTCGCCGATCACTTCGCCCGCGTCGTCGCCACCGATCCGAGCGCTACGCAAATCAGCGCCGCCGAAACGCGGCCCAACATCGACTATCGCGTCGAACCGGCCGAACATTCGTCGCTGACCGGTACCAGCGCGAGTCTCGTCACCGTCGCCCAGGCGCTGCACTGGTTCGACCACACGGCCTTCTACGCCGAAGTCAAACGCGTGCTGAAACCGAACGGCCTGTTCGCCGCGTGGGCATACTCGGATTGCGTCACCGGCGACGCCGCCATCGACCGCATCAAGGACAAACTCTACATCGATCTGACCGGACCCTACTGGCCACCCGAACGCGTCTACGTCGACGCCGGGTATAAAACGCTGCCTTTTCCCTTTGTGGAAGTCGCGGCACCGGCATTCCCGATGGTCGCCTCATGGACAGTCGACCACCTGCTCGCGTACTTCCGCTCGTGGTCGGCGACGCAGCGCTACATCAAGGCCAAAGGCGAAGATCCTGTCGCGCTGATCGAACCGGACTTGCGCGCTGCGTGGGGTGACTCGACTCTGCGGCGCGAGGTGCGCTGGCAATTCCATCTGCGTTGCGGACGACCCGCCTAGTCCAGACGCACACCCAGCGCATCGAACGCCCGCTCGCCTTTCGCACTGACGATCACCGCACGCGAATCGCGACGCTTGCGCAACCAGCCACGCTCGAACATGCGCTGCGTCAGCAACGAACCGAGCGTGCCGGCCAGATGATGACGTCGTTCCGACCAGTCGACGCACGGACGTCCTTCGAGACGATCGGCGCAATCGTCGGCATCGAGCAGGCCGGTGTCGATCAACGCGTCGCAACCGCTCCGCGACAACGCGATGGCGCCGGACGACACGGTAAAGCCGCCGCGCGCCGACAACGCTTCAAACATCGCTACGCCAAGCCGGCCGGCCAGATGGCGATAACACGTGCGCGCCTGCCGGAGTTTCGGATCGAAAGCATGCGCCGCCTTGTCCGGTCTCGTCACCGATTGCATCAGCGACAATGCTTCGACGAGGTGCGCCGCTTCTTCGCCGGCAATGCGAAAATAGCGGTGTCGACCCTGCGGCACGACCGACAGCATGCGTCCATCGCACAGCTTGCGCAGATGCACGCTGGCGGTGGCGGGGGTGACGCCGGCGCGCCGCGCGAGTTCGGACGCGGGCCGCGACGTGCCATCCATCAGCGCAAGCATGATCGACGCGCGCGCCGGTTCGGCCAGCAGACCGCCGACCGCGGCGAGACGATGGGCGTCGATGGGTTCGCGCGTATTCATGCGTCGAGAATACGGCAAACCGCCAGCGGACGTTTCGTTGCGCAACGAAGCATCGCCGCTGGCGATTACGGGAACATTGGACTTCACATAGGGCCGCCAGATGACTGCACCGAGCGTTGCGAAAACCGAAGCCGGCTGGATCACACCGGTCGAACTGACGGCGCTCGGCGCGATCTGGGGCGGATCGTTCCTGTTCATGCGGATCGCGGCGCCGGACTTCGGACCGGTCGGACTCGTCGAAGTCCGCATCGTGCTCGGCGCGCTGTCGCTGATGCCGTTCCTGTGGCGCGCGCGGCAGGCGATCACCGGTGCACTTTGGCTGCGCCTGGCCATCGTCGGCGTGATGAATTCGGCGATTCCGTTCACGCTATTCGCATGGGGCGCGGAACGCGCACCGGCCGGCATCGGCGCTATCGCCAACTCGATGACGCCATTGTTCACCGCGCTGGTCGCGTTCGCCGTGTGGCGCGAAGCGATCTCGATGACGCGCGCGATCGCCTTGATCGTCGGATTGATCGGCGTCGTGATCCTCGCCAGCGATCGCGTCAGCGGATCGAACGTCATGCTCGCCGCGATCGCGGGCACCGTCGCTTCGCTGTGCTACGGCGTCGCCGCGAATCTCACCAAACGCTGGCTGTCGACCATTCCTCCCGCCGCGGCTGTCGCCGGCACGCAAACCTGCGCCGCGATACTGCTCGCGCCACTCGCGTTCGTGAATTTGCCGACAGCACCGGTTCCGCTCCGTTCGTGGTTGTGCGCCGCGGCGCTCGGGATCCTCTGCACCGGTATCGCGTACGCGCTGTTGTTCCGCCTCATCGCACGCGTCGGTGCGGCGCGAGCCATCACGTGCACGTACCTGATCCCGCTATTCGGCGTCGGCTGGGCCTGGCTGTTCTTGAACGAGGTTCCGTCGGCGACGATGGCGATCGCCGGCGTGCTCATCCTTGGCAGCGTGATTGTCAGTCAACGCGAGGCGCGTTGATTATCGGTTCGTAAGCTGAAGCTCGATACGGCGATTCTTCGCATACGCCGCTTCGGTGTCGGCGTTGTCGAGCGGCTGAAATTGCCCGAAGCCGTTCGCCGACAACCGATGCGCGGGAATGCCCTGCACGACCAGATATTTCACGATCGCCACCGCGCGCGCGGTCGACAGTTCCCAGTTCGACGGGAATTGATCGGTGTGGATGGGGCGCTTGTCGGTGTGGCCGTCGATGCGGACGACCCAGTCGAGATCGGACGGAATCTCCGCCGACACTTCGTTCAATGTCTGCGCGAGTTTGTCGAGGCTGGCCTGCGCATTCGGGTTGAGATCGGCGGAGCCGGTGTCGAACAGGATGTCGGTCGGTACCACGAAGCGGTCGCCGATGACGCGGATGTCGCCGCGGTTGCCAAGCACCTGACGCAGTTTGCCGAAAAATTCCGAACGGTATTTTTCTAGCTGGTTGACCTTGTTGGCGAGCGCGAGATTGAGTTGTGCGCCGAGGTCGGCGATCTTGACGTCCTTGTCCTTGATGTTGGCGTTGGCGAGATCGAGTGCGGCGGACAGTTTGTTCAACTGATCGCGCACGGCGGCGAGCTGGCGGTTGAGTAGTTCGACTTGCGCGGCCGATTTCGCGTTGAGATCGGTGGCGGCGACGAGATCCTTCTTGGAGGTGTCGAGCTGTGTCGAAAGACTGGCGACTTGCTGCTCGAGCTGCGCCTTCAGTTCGGTCAGCGCGGCGATATCGGCGTTGAGCTTGGCGGCCTCCGCTGTGACGGCGTCGAGTTGCGATTTCGCCGCGTCGCGCTCTGCGTTCGCTGCACCGAGAGACGCGGAGAGTTCATCGGCTTTGGCTTTCAGATCCTTGTTGGCGCCTTCGGCGAGCGACAGCGTTTTCGACAGCTGCGCGATCTGCGCGTTGAGTTGCGCGAGCGCTTCGTTCTTGCTGGTGATGGTTTGCGACAGAACGAACTGGCCGATGGCGAACAGCAGCAGCACGAACACCATGACCAGGATCAGCGACGATAGCGCGTCGACGAAACCCGGCCAGATGTCGAGTGTGCGGCGCCGCCGTGCCAGCGAATTCACGAAGGCGCTCCGTTGCGCTTGTTGTCGACGGCCGCGGCGATCGTGCGCGAGAGCAGGCGAAGTTCGCCGCGCAATTCATCCGACAGTCGCGAGCCGTCGTTCGGCGATGCGGCGAGCGCTTTCAGCACATTCTTCAGTTCTTCCTGCGTTTCCGACATGCCGCGGATCTCGCGCGATTCGCGGCCGAGCACGTCGGTGAGGCGCGCCAGTTGCGTGTTGAGTTCGCCGAACTGTTCGCTCGAATTGCGGCGTTCGCGTTCGGATTCGGTCAGCGCACGCTGCATGCGCTCGAGGCCATCGGCCGTCTGTTCGAGCAGCGCCTGCACGTACGCCGGCACGCCGACGTCAGCCTCCGCGTGCAGTGTGCCGGACGAGAGTTTGGTCATGCCGGACAGCCAGTCTTCGAGTTCGTTGTAGAAGCGGTTCTGCGCATGGCCGGCCTGCAGATCGAGGAAGCCGAGCACGAGCGAACTGGCGAGGCCAAACAGCGAGGTCGAAAAACTCGTCGACATGCCGGACAGCGGCTGTTTCAGATTCTCTTTGAGTTGCGCGAACATCGCGGCCGCATCGCTGCCGGTGCCGAGCGATCCGATGATGTCGGCGACCGAGCGTATGGTTTCGAGCAATCCCCAGAACGTGCCGAGCAGGCCGAGGAAGATCGCAAGTCCGACCAGATAGCGCGACAGGTCGCGCGATTCTTCGAGACGTAGATACACGCTGTCGAGAATCGAACGCAGCGACGGCGTGCTCAGCGAAAACTTGGCGCGCTCGCGTCCGGCGAACATGCGTGCCATCGGCGCGAGCAGTTTCGGTTTGGTCGGCAGCGGACGGTCCGGCGGCGAGCGTTTGAACAGCTCGATCCACTCGACATCGCTGGTCAGCATGAACACCTGACGGAAATTCACCACGATGCCGGCGATCAGCACGGCGAGGATCACGCCGTTGAAAAACGGATTCGCCTGGAAATTCTGGATCAGCTTGGCCGAAAGCAGCACCCCGAGCACCGCCACCGCGATCAGGAAGCCGAGCATCCAGATGAAAACGTGGGTGGGCTTGGTCATGACGGTTCTCGCGGCAGGCTCATCGGATGTTCGATGCGTTCTAGGTTCGACTGGTTGCACGTGCATTGGTTCCTTCATTTGCGCACCACGCGCGGTTTGGCGCGCGCGGTTGGCGTGGCCGACCACGGATCGACGGGCCACGGATGTTTCGGGTAGCGGCCTTTGAGTTCTTTTTTTACTTCCGGATAAGTGCGGTCCCAGAAGCTGCGCAGGTCCTGCGTGACCTGGATCGGCCGCTGCGCGGGCGAGAGCAGATGCAGCATCAGCGGCACCTTGCCTTTGGCGACGCGCGGCGTGTCGGCGAGGCCGAACAGTTCCTGCAGTTTCACGGCGAGCACCGGCGGCTTGCCGGGCTCGTAGGCGATGCGGTGCGATTTGCCGCTCGGCACGACGATCGATTCCGGCGCGATCTCGTCGAGCCCGCGCCGCTGGCTGTGCGTGAAGCGCGACATCAGCGCTTCGCCGAGGAGTTGCGGCGTCACCGCTTCGAGCCGAGTCTTGCCGTTGAGGAACGGACCGAGCCATGTTTCGACCGAGGCCAGCAGCGCGTCGTCGCTGACATCGGGCAGGTCGAGTTCCGGCGCCCACTCGCGCGCGGAAGCGATGCGCGCGCGCAAGGCCAGCATCGCTTCGCTCCACGGCAGTTGCGCGATGCCGAGCGAGCGGATCGCGGCGAGCAGGCTCGCGTGCGCATCTTCCGGGTTGGTCGGCACGCGCTGTTGTTCGAGAATCAGATCGGCGAAGCGCACCACATTCGAGGCTTCCGCCGCGCGCGTGGTGTCGTTCCAGCGCACCACGCGTTCGCGCACCACGCGGTCGGCGAAATCGCGTTCGAGTTTGTCCGCATCGAACGGTGCGGCGGCTGTGATCAGGCTGTCGCGCTCGGCGTAATTCAGATCGATGACCACGAGCCAGCGCGAGTCGAGCATTTCGCTGAACGGATGCAGATGCGCGCCGCGTCCGTTGCTCAGGCGATAGCGGCGCGGATCCTGATCGTCGCGTTTGGCGATGCGATCGGGATAGGCGTGCATGAGGATGTTGCCGATGTCTTCGTCGTCGATGTCGTCGGCGTCGCGCGCGACCGTCAGACCCAGCGCCTGCAGCCGCTGACGCCAGCTTCGCGCCGCCTGATCGATGACGCGCAGCGCGGCCGGATCGGCATCGTGGAGACGCGCACCTTTCGCACCGTCGTGGCGCGCGGCGGCGAGGGCGATCCAGCGCGCGGCGAAATCGTCGCTGCGTGAGCGGTCGCCACGCAACGGATTGCGCGCATCGATGAGGGCGATCGCATCGCAGGCCAGCGCGCGATGTTCGGCGGGTGCGCGCAGTGCCGCGGCCGCGAGACGCGGCGCGCTGCCGAGTTTGAGCATGTCGCGTCCGAGCGCGGTGATGCGGCCTTCGCCATCGAGTGCGCCGAGCATCACGAGCAGGTCGCGCGCAGCGGCCAGCGCGCCGGGCGGTGGCGCATCCAGCCAGCGCAAATCCGTCGAACCCCACGCGGCGAGATCGAGCGCGAGTCCCGACAATTCCACTTGCGCGATTTCCGGACGCCGTGACGGTTCCAGCCGTTTGCTGTCCGGCCACAATCGATACGCGACGCCGGCAGCAACGCGGCCTGCGCGTCCGGCGCGCTGATCGGCGGAGGCTTGCGAGATCGACACCGTTTCCAATCGCGTGAAACCGGTGTTCGCATCGAGTCGCGGCTCGCGCGCGAGGCCGGTGTCGATGACGGCGCGGATGCCCGGCAACGTCACGCTCGATTCGGCGATGTTGGTCGCCAGCACGACGCGGCGCTTGTGATCGGCTGACGGCGCGAGCGCGGCGTGTTGTTCGGCCAGCGACAGATCGCCGTGCAGTGGCAATACTTCGATGCCGTCAATGTCGGTCAGCACGGTCCTGGCGCGATCGATCTCGCGGCGTCCGGCGAGAAATACCAGCACGTCGCCGGACACGGTGCGCAGCGCGGCTTCGACGGCACGGCGCAGCTGGAACGGCCACTCCTCGTTGAAACGCGAGGCGAAATGTTCGATGTGGACCGGGAAACTGCGTCCTTCGCTGCTGATGCGCGGCGCGTCGAACCAGCGCGCGATGCGTTCGCCGTCGAGCGTGGCGGACATGATGAGCAGGCGCAGATCCGGTCGCAGCGAATGCTGGATATCGAGCGCGAGCGCGGCGCCGAGATCGCCTTGCAGGTGACGTTCGTGGAATTCGTCGAACAGGATTGCGCCGACATCCGGCAATTCCGGATCGTCCTGCAGCATGCGCGTGAGGATGCCCTCGGTGACGACCTCGATGCGCGTGCGCGCCGAAATTTTCGATTCGAAACGGATGCGATAGCCGACCGTTTCGCCGACGGATTCGCCGCGCTGCTGCGACATGAATTCCGCCGCCGCGCGCGCGGCGATGCGGCGCGGTTCGAGCACGAGAATTTTCTTGTTGCCGAGCCATGCCGCGTCGAGCAACGCAAGCGGCACCTGCGTGGTCTTGCCGGCGCCGGGCGGCGCTTCGAGAACCAGTCGTGGATGCTCGGTCAGCGATGCCGCAATGCGCGGCAGGATATCGCTGATCGGAAAGTGAAGGGATGCGTTCAAGGGAACTGCAATGTCGCCGTCGATTTCCCCATCGATGTCGCGTCGATTTTGGGCCCCGGTTGCGATCCCGCCGGCGTGGCGGGATCGCATTATCGCGTGGAACTTACTGGCAGGTGAGGCCGTTGATCTGGGTCAGACGCGTCCACTGCTTCGTGCCTAAACCCGACGGAACGTCGTTCGGCAACCTCGGGTTGGAGGTGTAGGTGAAGCGCATGGTGTTGCAGTCGGGGAAGTTCACGTTGGTGAGCATGCCCCATTGAACCTGCGTCGTCTTGGTGAAGTTGCCGGCGAAGCCGCCGTTGGTTTCGTAGATCATGTCCACGTTGGCCGAGGTGTCGCCGGCGTTGAAATTGCCTTGGCCGAACAGCCAGAACGGCACACCCAGATCGTCGAAGGTGTACCAGGCGATCGTCATGTAATACACGCCGCTCGTCTGCGTTTCGCCGACTTCCACCTGGATGCCTTCGCCGCCGTGCGTCTGGTCGTAGAAGTTGCCGCTGACGTAGCCCGTGAGCGGCATCGGCTGCGCGTTGGACGCGTAGGCGTTCGGATTGTAGGCAGCCAGGCTGAAGGTCACCACGTCGGCGGCGCTGCCCGACTGCAGGTTGTTCACGGAAATCGGCAGCGCCTGGTTGAAGTTGGTCGTGCTGCCGCCGATCGGAAAGTCTTCGAAAATATAGACATTGCTCGAGTACAACACCGGATCGTAGGCCACCGTGTTGCTGAAGACGGTATTGGGATCTACCGCGATACGCGGTACGAAATTGGTGCCGATCGTAATGCCGGGGAAGACGGGGTATAACGTGCCACTCGCGCTGGCCGGGCGATCGATTTCGAGCAGCACCGCGGACGCATTGGCGCCGCAGGGCACGCGGAAAATCGTCACCGTGTCGACTTCGGTATACGCGCGTTCGTCCGCGTTGCCGAGCGGATCACCGGGCAGTTCGATGGTGGTGGTCAGCTTGGCCGGATCGTTGGCGTACAAACCATCCGGGAGCGGTGAATTCAGACAGCTCGGCGGATAAGCGCGATACGGATTGGCGAAGTACTCGCCCGGCTGCGCACGGCGCACGGCCGCGCCGGCGCGCGCCTGCATGGCGCGAAAGTCGACCGACGACGTTACACCGTGGTTGTGCTGCACGTCGGCAGCAAAAACGAACGAGGAAGCAGCAGTGAGCGCGACGGCGCCCAACGCGGCGAAGGTTTTGGGGTGCATTGTTGACTCTCCATTTGCAACAGCACGGCGAGAGTGTCGTTGACTGAGTTAATCGAAGGTGAATGCTCGCCACCCTTGGCATAATGCTGCGCTTGCCACTGACACACAACACATGCTTATCGACATCGGCGCGAATCTGACGCACAGCTCGTTTCAAGCGGACATCGACGATGTGCTCGCACGCGCGCGCGCGGCGGGCGTGACCCAACTCGTCGTCACCGGTGCGGATGCGCAAGGTTCGCGCGATGCGCTGGCACTGGCGCGCCGACATCCGGACACGTTGTACGCGACGGCCGGCGTGCATCCGCATCACGCCAAGGATTTCGACGGCGACACCGAAACGCTGCTGGCGGAATTACACGCGGCGAAGGAAGTCGTCGCGGTTGGTGAAACCGGGCTCGACTACCACCGCAACTTCTCGCCGCGCGAGGCGCAATTGTTCGCGTTCGAGCGTCAACTCGGACTCGCCGTTGCTTGCGGCAAGCCGCTATTCCTGCATCAGCGCGATGCGCATGCGGATTTCATCGCGTGTCTGGACAACGTGCGCGGAAAAATCGGCCGCGCGGTCGTGCATTGTTTCACCGGCGAGAAAAACGAACTGTTCGATTATCTGGATCGCGATTGCTACATCGGCGTCACGGGCTGGATCTGCGACGAGCGGCGCGGCACGCATCTGCGCGAACTGGTGAAGAGCATTCCGGCGAACCGGCTCATGCTGGAAACCGATGCGCCGTATCTGTTGCCGCGCGATCTGAAACCGATGCCCTCGCATCGCCGCAACGAGCCGATGTATCTGCCGCACATCGCCGAGGAAGTCGCGCGCTGCCGCGGCGAAGACGTGAGCGTCACCGCCGCGAATGCAATGGCTGCAACGCGCACGTTTTTCGGAATCGGCTAGCCCTTCTTGCGGCTGAAGAATTTCTTGAACGCGGCGCCCACGGCGATCAATCCAGCGATGATGATCTTCTTCGCCGCGATGATGACCGCGATCAGTTTCGCGAACAGGCCTGCTTTCGCCGCGATCGTTCCAGCCACCAATGCGCCGATGCCGTACGCGGCGATCTTGTCGGTGGATGCGTTGAAGTCGCCGTAGCGCTGGCCCTGGTCGAACTCGGTCATCGCCAGCACGTTCTGCATTTTCGATTCGACCATCGGCAACTGACTAATGCCGGCGATCGCATTGAGACTGAGGTAACCGCCGCGGCCTAGCACGCGGATGTCGTAGTTGAGCGTGTGCTCGGGTTCACCGCTGAAAGCGAGTTCCTTGGCCCAATACAATTTGTTCGTCGCGGCGTCGTAGTGCGGCGGCGTCGCCCAGCCGACCAGGTCGACCGTTTCGTAGCCCTGCTTCTTGCGCTCGTCGTTGCTGTCGCGTGTGGATTCCTGCATGTCCTTGAGCATTTTCGCGTAATCCATTTTCGCGGCTTCTTCGTCGGAGACGTGGCCGTCGTCGGAATACGTGATCACCACCGCCCAGCTGTTGCGATCCACCGGCGAAAGCGTGGCCGGCAGGATCATGCCGAGCACGGTCTTGTCCGGCGGATTGCCCCACGCCTGCAGCACGCGCTGCGCGTCGTGCGCTTCGAGATAGCGGAAATCCTCGGTGAGCTTGAGCGTGGAGTGGCCGCCCTTCACATCGACGGTGCCGGTGCGGTAGTGGAGGGTGTCGAGGAATTTCTTGACGTCGGGCGGCGGATCGTCCGCGAAGACCGTTGGAGCGAACAGCACCAGCAAACCGAACGCGAGCGTACGGATCGAAGCGATCATCGGATTTTCCCCACGAAACTTCGGCCAGATTGCCAGCCGCGCTTTACGAGCGCAAGCCGACGCCGCGCTTGAGCAGGATGAGACAGAACGCGCCGAATACGACGACGAATCCGACCATCACCGCATACGACCAGGCCAGATCGATTTCCGACGTGCCGAGCAATCCGTAGCGGAACGCGTTGACCATGTAGAGAATCGGATTCGCGTACGACACTTCCTTCCACGGCGAGGGCAACTGCGCGACGTTGTAGAACACGCCGCCGAGATAGGTCAGCGGCGTGAGCACGAAAGTGGGGATGATGGCGACATCATCGAACTTGCGCGCGAAAATCGCGTTCACGAAACCGAGCAGCGCGAAGATAACCGCCGCGAGCACGAACGTGGTCAGCGTGACAAGCGGGTGATACAGATGGATGTTGGTGAAGAACATCGAAATACCGAGCACGATCACGCCGACCATGAATCCGCGCGTCACCGCGCCGGCGACATAGCCGCCGAGGATGGTCCAGCCCGGCATCGGCGAAACCAGCATTTCCTCGACGAAACGCTGGAACTTCGCGCCGAAGAACGATGAAGAAATATTGCCGTACGCGTTCTGGATCACGCTCATCATGACCAGACCCGGCGCGATGTATTCGATGTACGAAATACCTGGCGCCATCTCGCCCACGCGGCTGCCGATGAGCTTGCCGAAGATCAAAAAGTACAGCGTCATCGTGATCGCCGGCGGCAACAGCGTCTGGCTCCAGATGCGCAGAATGCGCGTGATTTCGCGGCGGACCAGCGTGCCGAGCGCGATCAGTGTGCCGGTCGAGTTCATGCGGCCACCTTGTCGTTGGCTTCGATCAACCGCACGAACAGTTCTTCGAGGCGGTTCGCCTTGTTGCGCATCGACACCACCGTGATGCCGCGCGCCGACAACGCCGCGAACAGCGAATTCAGATCATGCGCGCGCGACATTTCCGCTTCGAGCGTGCGCTCGTCGACTTTGCTGATCTTCACGCCATCGACCGTCGGCAGATCGCCCACCGGATTGGCCAGATCGAGCACGAATGTTTCCACATCGAGTTTGCCGAGCAGATTGCGCATCGCCGTGTTCTCGATGATGCGTCCGTGATCGATGATGGCGATGTTGCGGCACAGTTGTTCGGCTTCTTCCAGATAATGCGTGGTCAGAATGACCGTCGTGCCCGCCGCATTGATGCCCTGGATGAATTTCCACATCGTGCGGCGGATTTCGATGTCGACGCCCGCGGTCGGCTCATCGAGGATCAGCAACTTCGGCTCGTTCATCATCGCGCGCGCGATCATCAGGCGCCGCTTCATGCCGCCCGACAGCGTGCGCGATACATGAAACGCCTTGTCCCACAGCGCGAGTTCCTTCAGATACTTTTCAGCGCGCTCCGCCGCGATCTTGCGCGGCACGCCGTAAAAACCCGCCTGGTTCATGCAGATCTGGAACGGCTGCTCGAACAGGTTGAAATTCAGTTCCTACGGCACGAGCCCGAGCATCTGCATCGCTTCGCAGCGCCGCGTGTGGATCGGGATGCCGAACACGCGCGCTTCGCCCGAGGTCGAATTCACCAGCGAACTGATGATGCCGATCAGCGTCGATTTCCCGGCGCCATTCGGCCCCAGAAACGCATAGAAATCGCCGGCCTGGACGCTCAAGGATATGCCCTTGAGCGCCTCGACACCGTTCGCATAGGTTTTCTTTAAATCGATGACTTCCAGCGCTGGAACGGTGCTCATGGGCTGCGCAATCCGGACAAGATGGTTAGTATAACGGCCCTTCCGAAACCGATAGCTGGTCCGTGGCCGAGCATTTTCAACTGCGTCTCGCCGAAAGTCGCATGATTGCACCGAGCGTGCGCCACATGGCGTTCGAGCGCGCCGACGGGGCGATGCTGGATTTCATCCCCGGCCAGTTCCTGCAGATTCACTTCCACTACGACGATGGCAAGCCGACCAAGCGCAGCTATTCGGTGGCCACCGTCGGCGCGGGCAGCGGCGCGGTGCGACGCATCGAGATCGCGGTTTCGTACGTGGATGGCGGCGCGGCGACGAAGCTCCTGTCGACATTGCCCGAAGGCGGCGAAGTCGAGGCGAGCGGTCCGTACGGCCGGTTCTGCCTGATGGAAACCGATCAGAACCACCGTTACCTGCTCGTCGCGACCGGCACCGGCGTCACGCCGTATCGCGCCATGCTGCCGCTGCTGGCCAAACTCGACGCGCGCGGCGCGGAAGTCGCGCTGGTCTATGGTGCGCGCAGCGAAGAAGAACTGCTGTACGGCGACGAATTCGAAGAATTCGCCAAAACGCACACGCATTTCCATTTCTATCCGTGTTTCAGCCGAACGCCGCGCGCCGTTCCACGCGGAAACGATCGCAACGGCCGCGTGCAGGTCGCGCTGACCGAGCTGAAACCCGATCCCACGCGCGACATCGCCTATCTGTGCGGCAATCCCGACATGGTCGATCAATCCTTCGCGCAACTGAAAGAAGCCGGCCTCGCGATTCATCACATCCGCCGCGAAAAATACGTTTCCTCGCGCTAGTGTAAAGGACACTTGACAGCACGCTTGAGCGGTTCTACGCTTCGTCCTGTCAAGTTAGCTTTACAGCGGAATCGAATCCATGGCGCGCATGTCCAAGCGAACCTACGAGCTGCAGGTGGCGGTCGCGATGAGCCTCTACATGGTGCTTATCGTGCTCGTCTGGCCGCTCAGCCGGCAGGACGGCGCGGTGTGGCTGAAGACGCTGTACGCGCTGATTCCGGTCGTGCCGGTCGTCTATGTCATCGGACTGATGGCGCAGCGCATCGTGCGCAGCGACGAATTCGAGCAGCGCATGCACCTGATCGGTCTCGGCGTGGCTTCCGCGGTGGTGTCGATCATGACGCTGATAGCCGCTTTCCTGGCGCTGGCGAAACTGTTCACGCTGGAATGGGCCGCGATCGCGCTGATGTGGGTGTTCCCGCTGATGATGATCACCTACTCCGCCGCGCGCGGCTACGCGACGCGCCGCTACGGCGGCGACGGCTGCGACGAAGGCGTGACCGGCTGGCCGGCCTATGCGCGGTTCGTCTTCATCGGCGTCACCCTCGCGCTGCTCGCCGCCTACGCCTACTACGTGCGCCGCAGCGAAGAACTGACCAGCCTCGTGCTCGGCATGGCATGCGGCATCGTGGTGGTCGGCGGATTCCTGTGGATCCGCAAATGGATGCGCAGCCGCAACCCATGAACAACCACGTGCGCGAATTGCGCGAGCAGCGCGGCTGGTCGCAGGGCGAACTCGCCGAACGGCTGGACGTCTCGCGGCAGACCATCAACGCCATCGAAACCAGCAAATACGATCCGAGCCTGCCGCTCGCGTTCCGCATCGCCAAATTGTTCCGCCAGCACATCGAAGAAATTTTCGAACCTTGAGGATTAGCTCGTGACGACCCGAAATATCATCCGAATCGTCATCATCGCCGCCGCGCTGGGCTATTTCGCCTATGCGCAGTTCCACCGCAAGGACAGCGGCGCGAAACCCGAACTCGCCGCGCCGATTCCGACCAACGCGAAAGAATTCAAGCTGGGCGCGCTCGACTTCAAGGCGTGCGACATCAAGCAGAAGAATTCGGGCGCCACGACCACCGCGTTTTGCGCCCCGTTCTCCGTGCCCGAAAACCGCGACGATGCGAACGGCCGCAAGATCGACCTGCGCCTCGCGCTGATCCGCAGCGACGCGGCCTCGGCCGATACCGACATCGTCGTCTTCCTCGCCGGCGGGCCCGGGCAAGCAGCCGTCGATACGTGGCCGCAAGTCGCCGGATCCTTCGCGCCGCTGCGCAGGCATCACCACATCCTGCTGCTGGACCAGCGCGGCACCGGACAATCCAATCCACTGACCTGCAAACACGCCGACGACGAAACCGACAGCGGCGAAGATTTCGACGCGGCGAAATCCGAGCAGCGCATGCGCACGTGCCTGGAGGAAGTACAGAAGAAAGCCGATCCGCGTTACTACACGACGACCGTCGCCACCGATGATCTCGAAGCCGTACGCGCCGCACTCGGCAATCCGATGTTCAACCTCGTCGGCATCTCGTACGGCACGCGCATGGCGCAGCAGTACGCGATGCGCCATCCCGACGGCGTGCGCAGCATCGTGCTCGACAGCGTGGCGCCGAACGACATCGCGCTCGGTCAGGATTTCGCGGTGAATCTTGAAAATTCGCTCAAGGCCGAATTTGCCGCGTGCACCAATACGCCGGCGTGCAAAGACGCCTTCGGCGATTCTTACGCCAATCTGTTCGCGTTGCGCGATCAGCTTCGCGCGAATCCGCGCGATTTCGATTATCACAACCCGACCACGTTCAAATCCGACAAGAAGCGCCTGAACCAGTACGCACTGACCGGCCTGGTTCGCATGTTTGCGTACACGCCGGAGACCGCCGCGCTGCTACCGCTGTCGATTTCGCACGGACTGAAAGGCGATTTCACGCCGTTGCTCGGCCAGACCGAATTGCTCAAAGGCGACCTCGCCGATCTCACCGACAACGGCATGCAGATGTCCGTCATCTGCAGCGAGGATGCCGATCTCATCGCGCCGCGTCCCGAAGACGAAAAGACCCTGCTCGGCAATCTGCTGATCAAAAGTCTGCAGGCGACCTGCGCGATCTGGCCGCACGGCACGCGTCCACCCGATTTCCATGCGCCGTACACATCCGACAAACCCGTGCTCGTGCTCGAAGGCGAACTCGATCCGGTCACGCCGCCGCGGTATGGCGAGCAGGTCATGAAAACACTGTCCAACGCGAAACTGATCGTCGCCAAAGGCCAGGGCCACAACGTGCTCGGCCGCGGCTGCATCCCGAAAGTCGTCGAAGATTTCGTCGACAACCTCAAACCGAAAGACCTCGACGTGAAATGCGTCGACCAGCTCGGCCCCACGCCGGCCTTCATCGACTTCAACGGCGCCGCGCCGTAAGGATTTGTCATGATCGAGATCAAGCAACTGCACAAGACATTCGGCAAGGTCGTCGCGGTGGATGACGTTTCCTTCCTCGCGCGCGACGGCGAAATCACCGGCCTGCTCGGCCCCAACGGCGCTGGCAAGACCACGACGCTGCGCTGTCTATACACGCTGATGAAACCGGTGCGCGGACAAATCCTCGTCGACGGCATCGATGCGGCGAAAGATCCGCGCGCCGTGCGCCGTCAGCTCGGTGTACTGCCCGACGCGCGTGGTCTGTACAAGCGCCTCACCGCGCGCGAAAACATCGAATATTTCGGACACCTGCACAATCTCGATGACGCGACGATCAAGCAACGCATCGACGCGGCGATCGTGGGCCTGGACATGCGCGACATCATCGATCGCCGCACCGAAGGCTTCTCGCAAGGCCAGCGCGTGAAAACCGCGATCGCGCGAGCGCTCATCCACGACCCGAAAAACGTCATTCTCGACGAGCCGACGAACGGTCTCGACGTGATGTCCACACGTGCGATGCGCGAATTCCTGAAACGCCTGAAATCCGAAGGGCGCTGCGTGCTGTTTTCCAGCCACATCATGCAGGAGGTGGCCGCACTCTGCGATCGCATCGTCATCATCGCCAAAGGCCGCGTCGTCGCCGACGAAGCGCCGGAGGCTTTGCGCCAGCAGACCGGTGAAGCCAACCTCGAAGACGCCTTCGTCAAACTGATCGGCACCGAAGAAGGACTCGCCGCATGAAAGCCTCGCTCGTCGTATTCATGAAGGAAGTGCGCGAAAACCTGCGCGACCGCCGCACCGTGATCAACACGCTGCTGACCGGTCCGCTGATGGCGCCGATCATGTTCGTGATCCTCATCAACACCGTCATCACGCGCGAAATCGACAAGGCCGATCAGCCGTTGTCGCTGCCGGTCGCCGGTGCGGAAAATGCGCCGAACCTCGTCGCCGCGCTGAAACAGAACAACGTCGATGTCAAACCCGCGCCCGACGATCCGGAACGCGCCGTGCGCGAACAGGATGCGGATGTCGTGCTGCGCATCCCGAAGGATTTCGACAAGGCGTGGAACAAGGGCGATCCGGCGCAGGTCGAGGTGGTGTTCGACCAGTCGCAACGCGATGCGCGTTCGTCGGTCGATCGTCTGCGCGGTTTGCTCGAAGCGTATTCGCAACGCGGCGGCGCGATGCGGCTGCTCGCGCGCGGATTATCGCCGAGCATCATCAAGCCGCTGTCGATCGCCGATCGCGATCAGTCGACGCCGCAAAGCCGCTCCGGCACGCTGTTCTCGATGCTGCCGTATTTCTTCATCCTCGGCTGCTTCGTCGGCGGCATGGCGCTCGCGATCGACACCACCGCCGGCGAACGCGAGCGTCAATCGCTCGAACCGCTGCTCGCCAATCCGGCGCCGCGCTGGCAGATCGTGCTCGGCAAACTCGGCGCGACGACGGTGTTCGCGATCACCACGGTGATCGTCAGCATCTTCGCGTTCTCCGTCGTCGGACGGCTGATGCCGACCGAGAAGCTCGGCATGAGCCTGGAAATCGGCATGGGCTTCGTGCCGTACGCGCTGATCGCGATGTTGCCGCTGGCCGCGTTGCTGGCCACGTTGCAAACCATCGTCGCCGCGTTCGCGAAAAGCTACCGCGAGGCGCAGACGTACGTGTCGCTGATCATGTTCTTCGTGTCGATCATTCCGACCATGATCCTGACGTTCCTGCCGATCAAGCAGCAGTTCTGGATGTACATGGTGCCGCTGATGAGTCAGCAGATGACGATTACGCGGTTGCTGCGCGGCGAGTACGTGCCGATGTCCGGCCTGGCGGTCGGCTTCCTGTGCACATCGCTCGGCGTCGCCATCCTTGCGTGGCTGACCGTGCGCGTGTATCGGAGCGAACGGCTGGCGATCTCTGCCTAACGCCCGTCCGCTTTTTCCCCCTCTCCCGCTGGCGGGAGAGGGTTAGGGTGAGGGTGGCGCAACAGTCTATTGTGCCGCCCCCAGCGCACGCCGATATTGAATCGCTTCCATCAAATGCGCCGTTGCCACGTTGTCGCTCTCGGAAATATCGGCGATGGTGCGCGCCACACGAAGCACGCGGTGATACGCGCGCGCGGAAAGTCCGAGCTTGTCCAGAGCACGTTCAAGCAAAACACGATCGCTCGCCCCGAGCGCGCAGTCGCGAAGAATCTCCCGATTCGACAGCGCAGAATTTGGTTTTCCCGCGCGACGAAGCTGCCGTTCGCGCGCTGCGATCACGCGTGCTCGAACCACATTGCTGGATTCGCCGGGATCGCTGGCCGTCGACAGTTCCGAAAGCGAAACACGTGGCACCGCGACCTGCAGATCGATGCGATCGAGCAGCGGCCCCGACACACGACTGCGGTAGCGTCGCACCGCATCCGGCGAGCACGAGCAAAGTCCGCACGGATCGCCGGCGTATCCGCAAGGACACGGATTCATCGCCGCCACGAGTTGAAACGACGCGGGAAACTCGGCCTGCCGTGCGGCGCGCGAAATCACGATGTGTCCGGATTCGAGCGGCTCGCGCAACACATCGAGCACGCGCCCGTCGAACTCGGGCAGCTCGTCGAGAAACAACACGCCGCGATGCGCCAGCGAAATTTCGCCGGGACGCGGATTCGATCCACCGCCAACCAGCGCCACCGCCGACGCGGTGTGATGCGGCGCCCGAAACGCGCGCATTTTCCATTGACGGAAATCGATGCCGCAGCCAGCCACCGAACGAACCGCCGCTGCTTCTAGCGCTTCAGCTTCGGTAAGCGGCGGAAGAATCCCCGGCAAACGGCTCGCGAGCATCGTCTTGCCCGTTCCCGGAGGCCCTACGAAAAGTGCGTGATGATTCCCCGCCGCCGCGATCTCAAGCGCACGCCGCGCATGCGGCTGTCCACGAACGTCGGCGAGATCGAGATCGATGCCATCGCGAAATGTCTCGACCGATGGCGCCGATGCACTCGGCAAATCGCCCATGCCTTTGAGGAACGCGCATACATCCAGCAGCGAATTCGCACCGTGCGCGCAACTTCCCGCTGCGAGTCCGGCTTCCGCACCATTCTCGTTCGGCACGACGATGCTGCGGCCCGCACGCGCGGCTTTCAGTGCAGCGGGCAACACGCCTGTCACGCCGCGCAGTTCGCCGGACAATGCAAGCTCGCCGATGAATTCGTACTTGGCGAGACTGTCTTTCGGCAAATGCCCGCTGGCGGCAAGGATGCCAAGCGCGATCGGCAGATCGAAGCGTCCGCCATCTTTCGGCAAATCCGCCGGCGCCAGACTCACCGTCACGCGCCGCGACGGATACTCGA
>Ga0105239_10002209_pt1 | contig 24992 bp, 22 predicted proteins | sample KBSC44metaG_FD_92761 | JGI IMG/M metagenome (GOLD analysis project Ga0105239, IMG submission 92761) | Corn rhizosphere microbial communities from Kellogg Biological Station, Michigan, USA - KBS C4-4 metaG | ecosystem: Host-associated > Plants > Roots > Rhizosphere > Soil | place: Michigan, USA...
ATATTCATGGGAGGTAATTTCAAAGGAGCAGCTTGGATACTCTTGTTTATTTTCAGAGGACTTCTTAAAAAGTCATGAACGTTCTGATAGTCTTCAAGCGTCGCCATTGTTTAAAATCGGAGGAACCCCCATTTTCGCCTTAAATGATGAGCAAAAAATGCTTTTGCTTTCCATTTTTCAAAAGATGATAGTAGAACAAAACAGTGGGTACTTTTTCAAAGAGGATCTCATTCGCAACTATATCAACCTGATTATACATGAAGCTTTAAAAATGCAGCCTTCCATGAATTTTATAAAATACCGGAATGCTTCTTCCCGCATTGCTTCGTTATTCCTGGAACTATTGGAAAAACAATTTCCTATTGAAAGTACTGACCGCCCGCTTATTTTGAGAACAGCACAGGATTTTGCCCGAAACCTTTCAGTTCACGTCAATCATTTAAACCGATCGGTAAAAGAAATAACTGGTAAACCTACATCTGTACATATTTCAGACAGGATTATTGCCGAAGCCAAAGCGCTGCTACAACACACAGACTGGAACATTGCCGACATTGCTTACGCTTTGGGCTTTGAGTACCCTACTTATTTCAACATCTTTTTTAAAAAACGGGAAGGCCGTGCGCCATCCGAATTACGAAGGTAAATTGTTTGATAATTGAATTTATTGGTTTGAAAACTATTAACACCCTGCTTGCAGACAGCAATAGCTTTGCATTTAAAAATAGTAGCGCTGTTAAGTTTCAGACCAATTAATAATGTACCAGAGTGGTAACTCATATAATATAGACTTCAATAGTTGCCTTGCATTACAGGGATTTAATGCTTACAAGATAGAACCGAATTATGGTGTTTCGCAGCATTACAGCCGGAAAGATTTTTATAAAATATGCCTGGCAACGGGGAAAAGCATTATTCGTACAGCACAGGGAGTTATTTCTTTACAAGGCACAGTTCTTTTTCTTGGACATCCCGGCGTTCACTATAGTTGGGAACTTTTTTCGGGCGTCAGTTTGGGATATGGTTGCGTTTTCAATGAAATGTATTTGTCAAAGGGTTGTGGTTCACATGTACTACAAAAGCTGTCGTTACTCCATGAAAAAAAATTATACATCTATCAGATAGACCGCGAGCAACAATACTGTGTGATTGAATTGTTTGAAAAAATGATTGCAGCTCAAAGAAGCCATTACATTTTTAGAAAAGAACTGATTGACATCTATATCAGCTTGCTGGTTTACGAAATGCAAAAAATGGAATTCAAATAAGGGAACTCTAAAGTGTAAAATAAAACCAGTTATTTGAAAATTATAATTATCTATTTGAATGCTATTAACAGCCTGCTATACCTACTGAATACTTTTGTACAAGAAAATAAATAACCCGCAAATTATAAAAATCAAAGAAATGATAAAGTTACCATCAATAGCATTAGGTACCTGGTCCTGGGGAACAGGTTTCGCGGGAGGTGACCAGGTTTTCGGCAACAACCTTAACGCCGGTGATTTAAAGCAGGTGTTTGATACAGCAATGAAAGCCGGACTTAACCTATGGGACACTGCCGCCGCTTATGGCATGGGCTCATCTGAATCCATCCTGGGTGAGTTTGTAAAACAATACCCTCGCAAGGATATAATATTATCAACGAAGTTCACGCCGCAAATGGCGGGTGCGTCTAACAGGCCGGTTGAAGAAATGTTGAATGGCAGTCTTAGGCGTTTGGGAACGGACTATATCGATATTTACTGGATTCACAACCCTTCCAACGTTACTAAATGGACTCCCGAACTGATTCCGCTGCTTAAAAGCGGAAAAGTAAAAAGCGTTGGAGTATCTAACCATAACCTGGAAGAAATTGAACTGGCAAACAATATCCTTGCAAAGGAAGGTTGTAATATTTCCGCTGTACAAAACCATTATAGTCTGTTATATCGTTCGTCGGAAGAGGCGGGGATAATTGACTATTGCAAAAAACATAACATAGCCTTCTTTGCATATATGGTACTGGAGCAGGGCGCATTGTCGGGAAAGTATAACACCCGCAACCCGCTTCCTGAAGGTAGCGGCAGAGCAAAGACATACAATAAGGTACTTCCGCAATTAGAAAATTTAACCAATGCAATGAAGGAGATTGGCGACAACAAAAATGCCTCTGTCGCGCAGGTTGCCATTGCATGGGCTATTGCTAAAAACACATTACCTATTATCGGTGTAACTAAAACTTCACAAATCGAAGACGCTTTAAATGCAACTAAAATTGTTTTATCAAATCAGGAAATAGAAAAAATAGAAGCATTGGCAGTATCAACAGGCGTTGATACCCGGGGCGCATGGGAAAAATCAATGATATAATTGTGCGATCCAAATCAAAATAATGAAAAATATTTCAATCATTTACTTCAGCGGCAGAGGACATACTCAAAAAATAGCAGAGGCTGTTAATGCAGGAGCATTATCGGTTTCGGGGATTAAAACCACACTTATCTGTATAGAGGAAAAAGATATTGTTAATGGACATTACAGGAATGATAATGTGATTAGCACACTTGATACAAGCGATGCAATCATTTTTGGTTCTCCTACCTATATGGGGAGTGTGGCAGCTCCATTCAAAGCATTTGCAGATGCCAGTGTAGGTAGTTGGGTTCAACAAAAATGGAAAGATAAGCTAGCCGCAGGCTTTACTGTTTCTGGTACTCCCAGTGGCGACAAATTTAACACTCTTCAATACCTCTATACACTTGCTATGCAGCACGGTATGGTATGGGTAAGCCTTGGAGAAACACCCATGCAGGCTAATGGTGCAAATCGATTGGGAAGTTGGAGTGGCGTTATGGCGCAGGCTGAAAATAATTCGCCTGAAGTAACGCCAGGCGCAGAAGATAAACTTACAGCAGAACTGCTTGGCAAAAGAGTGGCAAACCTTGTATTAAGGTTCAATTAATTTATAAAACTAAAAAAACAATTATGATAAAATCAGTAACCTTTAAAAACAGGGCAAATACACTTGCTGCAAATCTGCATTTGCCTGAAGGGTTCGATGAAAGTAAAAAATATCCTGCATTGGTTGGTATTCATCCTGCAGGTGGAGTAAAGGAACAAACAATTGGTTTATATGCTGAAAAGCTATCGAATCATGGTTATGTTGTTCTCGTTTATGATTCTTCATATCAGGGAGCAAGTGAAGGTGAGCCACGCCTGCTTGAAGACCCGGCAGTAAGAGTTGAAGATGCTCGTTGTGCCGCAGACTTCCTAACCACATTACCGTATGTTGATACTGAAAGAATGGGCGTTTATGGTGTGTGTGCAGGCGGTGGTTATACGCTAAGTGTGGCCCAAACAGAACGTCGTTTCAAAGCAGTTGCTACTGTTAGCGGAACTCCAATGGGCGAAGCTGTAAGAAACCAATTTGGTGTGGTTATGCCAACTTCTGAATTAATTAAATCTCTTGAATTTGTAGCTCACCAAAGAGCGGCTGAAGCAAATGGTGCCCAGCCAATGTATGTTCCTTTTGTTCCCGAAAAGTTAGAAGATATTAATGAGCAAACCCCGGTAATGCTTCGTGAAGGGTACGAATATTATAGAACTCCCAGAGGGCAGCATCCAAATTCCAAAGGTCGTTTTCTATTTACAAGTTTAGACAAAATGACCACATTTTCTGTGTTTGATTACCTGGGTGATTTTCTAACACAGCCACTATTGCTCATTGCCGGTAGCAAAGCTGATACAAAATTCTTTAGCGAACAGGCTTATGAAATCGCAAAAGGCAAAAAGGAGTTGTTTATTATAGATGGCGCTACGCATATCGCTTTGTATGATGTTCCTGAGTATGTAGAGCAGGCAGTTACAAAAATGGTCAGCTTTTTCAAAGTTCTATAATTTAATAAATACAAGATAAACAAAATGAACAAAGGAAAAGGAATAAAGAAAGTCTTGTTTGTAGTAACAAGCTGTAATGTAAAGGGAGCTACAGGTATCCCAACAGGATTTAACCTGAGTGAAGTTACACATCCATTGGAAAAACTGGAAGAAAGCGGCGTTGTAGTAGATATAGCTTCTATAAAGGGCGGCGAAGCGCCTTTGGATGGCCTCGAAAACTTCAACGATCCGGTGAACGCTAAATATTGGGCAGATGCTGATTTCCGAAAAGCTATTTCCAATACATTGAAATTAGATGAGGTAAAAAGCTCGGACTATGATGCCATATTCTTTGCGGGTGGTCACGGTACTATGTGGGATTTCCCCGACAGCCCTGCTGTATTAAAACTGGTACCGGAATTTTATGAGTCAGGAAAAATTGTTTCGGCTGTTTGCCACGGCCCGGCCTCTTTGGTAAATGTAAAATTAAGCGATGGCTCGTATTTGATTTCGGGCAAAAACGTAGCCGGTTTTACAAATGGTGAAGAAGAAGAAGTGCAATCAACCAACGTTGTTCCCTTTCTGCTTGAAGATGCTTTGATTAAACATGGTGCGAAATACAAACATGCTCCTAACTGGAACGATAATATAGCGATAGACGAACGGTTGATCACAGGTCAAAATCCACAATCTGCCGCAAGCGTAGGGCAAGCCCTTGTAAGAATGTTTAAAATGAATAGCACGGAAAAAAACGCACATAAACCTGGATTTTCTGCTACTGACTTAAATAGTGTATCACCAACATTTGGCAAATATACCGGCGAAGTTTTAGTTGGCGATGTTTGGGAACGTCCGGGCTTGTCAAAGCACGACCGTTGCATCGTTACAGTTTCCTGTTTAGTAGCCCGTAACCAAAATATAGGCATGCCTTATTACTTTGCCAAAGCGTTGGAAAATGGAGTTACACCGGGTGAGCTTTCAGAAATAATAACCCACCTTGCCTTCTATTCAGGATGGCCCAATGCCATGTCGGCGCTGGCTGTTGCAAAAGATGTATTTGTAAACAACGGGGTTTTGCAGGCTGAACTACCTTCAATAGACCCATTGATGCTAAATAGAGCTGAAGCTTTACCCGGCGATGAACACAGGGTACTATTTATTCAACAAAACATCACTCCGTTGTCAGAAGGCTTTGCTAAATACACGAATGAATTGTTGTATGGCGAAGTTTGGCTTCGTTCAGGATTATCTTCAAGGAGCAGAAGCCTGGCAACGGTATGTGCTATGATTGCGGCTGGCGATACTGCCTTTCTTGGTTTATATATGGCCAGGGCCGTTCAGCACGGAATTACCAGGGAAGAAATGGGTGAAGCATTGGCACAATTGGCATTTTATGCCGGATGGCCTAAATTAATTGCCGCTTCGCTGGTTGTGAAAGAAGCGTACGACGGACAGAAGAAATAATTTCAAAAACTGCATAGCATTGACAAAAGCGTTCTGACAATAACATACAGGAACGCTTTTGTCGATTTGATATACAGAGCCACCCAATGAGTCACTATAATCAAATTGCCGGCCAGCGCATACAACGAATTGAAGCCCTCAGCGATGGGGTTTTTTCCATTGCCATCACGTTGCTTATTCTGGATATAAAAGTGCCGGTAGGCGAGGCTATTCATTCTGAGAAAGATCTTATAAAAGCCTTTACTGGTTTAACCCCAAAATTACTCAGTTATTTGCTCAGTTTTATAACACTCGGTATCTATTGGGCAGCACAATCGACCCAGTTTCATTTTATATCCAAAAGTGACAGGCGTTTAAATTGGATTGACTTGTTTTTTCTGCTGTTTGTTTCTTTAATTCCATTTACTACAGCCTTTTTAAGCCAATACATTACTTTCAGGTTTGCTATTTTCGTTTACTGGCTCAATATCATCATGCTTGGTTTAATATTGTTACTCCATTGGAGTTATGCTAATAAGAAGAATTTTATTTCACTCAGCGACGATGAAAATTCAATAGTGACCAAAACGATTAAAAGAAGAGTTATGGAAAGTTCGCTTCTTTATACACTTGGCGCTTTCTTAAGCCTTATAAATCCTTACCTGAGCCTGCTTGTTCTGATCGCCATTCAGTTGAATTATGCCCTGGCTTTAATATCACGACCTCACAATAAACACCCACAATTTATAAAAAACGATGAAGCCGCTAAACAAAATAATAACTATTGAAGAGCATTTTGTTTTAAAAAATATTTCCCAAAAGGTAGCTGCATTCAATAGTAAACAAAATGGGGGAAAGGCGCTTAGTGATAGGGTACAAAAAGAATTGATGGCTATTGTACTACCGACAAATGATGATATTGAAGATGTTGGGCAGCGAAGGATTGAATTTATGGATGAAAGTGGCATTGATATGCAAGTGCTTTCTTATGGTGCCGGAGGTCCACAAAATATAACTGACGAAGCATTGGCTATGGAACTTTGCCAGGAAGCAAATAATGAATTGGCCAGGCTAATAAAAAATCATCCTTTAAGGTTTGCAGGCTTTGCCATCTTGCCGGTTACTGACCCAACGGCAGCAACTAAAGAATTGAACAGAGCTGTGAAAGAATTAGGTCTTAAAGGAGCCATGCTTTCGGGAACTTTCAACGATCGCTTTTTTGACGAACCTGAATTTTTACCAATTTTTGACAAAGCCCAGGAATTGAATGTACCGTTGTATATGCACCCTGCAATAATTCCTGAAAATATTGCAGCACATTATTATCAAAGTAATAATTGGTCTGCCGTTGCCGGAGCCATGTTTGCATCAGCAGGTTATGGCTGGCATTTAGATGCTGGAATTGCTATTGTGCGATTAATTGCATCGGGCATATTCGACAAATTACCAGACTTAAAATTAATTTCAGGTCATTGGGGTGAATTAGTTCCTTTTTTCTTAAACCGGTTAGATGACCAACTGGGGAAGACTTTAAAATTAGATCGTAAAATTTCAGATTATTATAAAAGCAGTATTTATATCACACCAAGTGGTCTTTTTTCCGAAACGCAACTTAAATATGCAATGGACGAAATAGGGGCAGACAATATCATTTACTCAGGTGATTATCCTTTTTTGATGGATAAAAGCACCAGAAAATTTCTGGAGGTTGCATCGGTTTCACAAGAGGCAAAAGAGAAAATTGGTTATAAAAATGCAGAGAAATTGTTGTCACTGTAAATTACACAGGTGACTTGCCTTGTTTTCGAGGCTGGCTTTTTATTTGCATGCCTTGATATAAATAATGCTATTGTATAAAAAAGCATTTTTTAAATTAAATGACAATAGCACATCATGAAACATATTTTATTAACACTTGCGATTGTTATCTTCTCATTGTCGCAGTCGATGGCGCAAAATCCAATCAAACAATCGAATAAAAAAGACACTATGAACCGAATAGAAAGATCCAAACAAAAATACGAAGAGCTATTTCAGCAGATTCAGTCCGTATCAAATTCAGATGATCCGGAGCTGATGAATATATTGCAACGTTTCATTTTCGGAGAAGTTTTTTATATAGGCAATCTGGACGATACGACCCGTGAATTGATCACAATTACAGCGCTTGCAACAAATCAAACGTTGCCACAACTGAAAGCGCATACTAATGCCGCATTGAATATTGGCGTGAAGCCGATTGAAATCAGGGAAGTTGTTTATCAGTTAGCACCCTTTATAGGTTATCCAAAAGTATTAAATGCCTTAGATACCATCAACAGTGTTTTTAAAAGCAAGGGAATAAAACTGCCTTTGCAAAATGAAGGAACTGTTAGCGAAGAACAGCGGTTTGAAAAAGGGAAAGAGATACAAGTCCCGATATACGGCGAAGGAATGAAACAAAACATGCGAGATTTACCAGGTGAATTTGCGGAAGTAGTTCCGAGAATGCTAACGGAAACCTGTTTTGGTGATTATTATACAAGAGGTGGCCTGGGTATTAAAACAAGAGAATTAATGATCTTTTGTTGTTTGGCTACACTGGGAGCCGACAAACAACTGACTGCACATGCGATTGGTAATTTGAAAATTGGGAACAGCAGGGAAACTCTCATTGCAGCAATGATACAATGCTATCCTTACATAGGTTTTCCCAGGGCGGCCAATGCAATATATGCCATTAAGGATGCAAAGATTGAAAAAGATATACGGTAGTATCCGGCTGGAAACAGTATTACTTTTCATCTGAAAATTTCAAACCATGAAATCAATACAAAAAAGAATATTGGGGAACAGCGGGCTTGAAGTATCTGCCCTCGGGCTTGGTTGTATGGGTATGAGTTGGTCATACGGAGCTCCAAAAGATAAAGAAGAAATGATTAAGCTTATTCGTGCTGCAGTTGAACGTGGTGTAACATTTTTTGACACGGCTGAAGTGTACGGACCTTATACGAATGAAGAATTGGTCGGCGAAGCGTTAGCGTCTTTTAAAGGTGAGGTCGTGATTGCAACCAAGTTTGGTTGGGCTCCAGCCAATGAAAGCGAAGCAAACTCAAGATGGAATATGTTGAATAGCCAACCCGATCATATAAAGACAGTGGTTGAAGGTTCACTGAAACGCCTTAAAGTAGAGGTGATTGATTTATACTACCAGCATCGCGTTGACCCGAACGTACCTATCGAAGACGTTGCAGGAGCAGTGAAAGAATTAATTGAGCAAGGGAAAGTAAAATACTGGGGGCTTTCGGAAGCCGGTGTACAAACAATTCGCCAGGCACATGCCGTGCATCCGCTTGCAGCCTTGCAAAGCGAATATTCGCTTTGGACCAGAGAACCTGAAATGCAAATCATACCAACGTTGGAAGAATTGGGAATAGGCTTTGTTCCGTTCAGTCCATTAGGCAAAGGATTTCTTACAGGGAAGATTAATGAAAACACGAAACTCGACAGTTCCGATTTTCGCAATACCGTTCCCCGTTTTAGTCCTGAAAATCGCAAAGCGAATCAGGTGTTGGTTGATTTGCTGAACGAATTTGCGCGGCAGAAAAATGCAACTCCTGCACAAATTGCACTTGCATGGTTGCTTACAAAAAAGCCGTGGATTGTTCCAATTCCGGGTACAACAAAGTTGAACAGGTTAGAAGAAAATCTGGGCGCACTTGATGTTGAACTTATGCCGGGTGACCTTCACCGAATTGAAGCTGCTGCGGCAGAAATTGCAATAAAAGGAGCGCGTTATCCTGAGCAGCATGAAAGGTTAACGGGGCGGTAGGACGTGCCTACTTAGATTCTAAAAAAAGCATCCTGTCTTACGTTATGGTTTATTCAGTTGTATCACTTTGAACCCAGCAAAAAAGACTATCAGGAATCAAACCGAATGCCAGAGCGGGTTTTGTTTTTTGTGTTGCCTTTCCGGTTGTATTAAAATCACTTTTTCACAGGAACAGCATAGGGATAAATCTTTACAAAATAAGGTATTGAATGATCTATTAAGAAGAATTGCCGGTATGAAATGGAGTAAGACAAACAAATGCCGGTATGTTCCTAAACAAGGTCCAGAAAATTCGTGACACAATGAATTTGATTCTCAGCATGAGATAAATCTGTCATAATATAAAATATAAATATAAACCCATTTGACAATTTTTTCAATTCGCGAAAGGGCAATTAACACATTAACAGGATTCAGCAGGACAGTTTGGCTGGCAGCGAAATTTATATTTGACAATATTCCCTAGCCATATGATGATTAAAAGGTTATTAACGATCCTGCTACTATTTGCATGCTGTCAACTTAGCGCCCAACGTATAAAATATAATTTTAACAGCAACTGGAAGGTTTTTACCGGCGATATTGCCGGCGCCGAAGCCATTTCATTTGATGAAACTTCGTGGAAACCCATTACCCTACCCTACACCTGGAATGTAGACGATGCTTTTAAAAAAGATATAAAAGATTTAAGCACCGGCATTGCCTGGTATCGCAAACATTTTAAACTACCCGCTTCGGCCAAAAATCAAAAAGTATTCCTGGAGTTTGAAGGCATCCGGCAGGCAGGTGATTTCTATTTAAACGGAAAACGCATCGGCATTCATGAAAATGGCGTTACGCCATTTGGATTCGATATAACCGACGCAGTTGATTTTACCAGCGATAATTTACTGGCCGTACGTATCGACAACAGTTGGGATTACCAGGAAAGAGCCACCAAAACAAAATTTCAGTGGGAAGACAAAAACTTTAATGCCAACTATGGCGGCATTGCAAAAAATGTTTACCTGCATGTAACACCCAAAATATATCAAACACTTCCTTTATTCACGCATTTGGGAACTACCGGTACATATATATACGCAGATGATTGTAATATTCCCGGCCATTCTGCCACCATTCATGCCGAATCAGAAATAAAGAACGATGATGCACAACCAAAAACTGTCCAATTCGCAGTTACCATTCTTGATATAAACAGCAAACCCGTAAAAACATTTACCGGTGACCAGGCAACCATAGCGCCTGGTTCAACAACAATCCTCCGTGCTGCTGCACCCGTGAACAATCTAAACTTCTGGAGCTGGGGTTATGGTTATTTATATACCGTTCAAACCATTTTAAAAATCGACGGAAAACCTGTAGACATCGTAGATACCAGAACAGGTTTTCGCAAAACCGCTTTTAAAGATGGCATGATCTGGCTGAACGATCGCGTGATCATGGTACATGGCTATGCACAAAGAACCAGTAACGAATGGCCGGCGATCGGCAATGCCGTTCCCGCCTGGTTAAGCGATTACAGCAATAACCTCATGGTAGAAGGTAATGGCAACCTGGTACGCTGGATGCACATCACTCCCTGGAAACAGGATATAGAAAGCTGCGACCGTGTTGGGCTCATGCAATCCATGCAGGCCGGCGATGCAGAACATGACATAGACGGTGTACGCTGGGAACAACGCAAAGCCGTTATGCGCGATGCCATTATTTACAACAGGAATAATCCCAGTATTATTTTTTATGAATCCGGCAATGAAAGCATCAGTGAACAGCACATGCAGGAAATGAAGAACATTCGCGACAAATACGACCCGCATGGCGGTCGGGCCATAGGTTCACGCGAAATGCTCGACAGCAAAGTGGCCGAATATGGCGGAGAAATGCTTTATACCAATAAAAGCGCACACATACCCATGTGGGCTATGGAATATTCGAGAGATGAAGGGTCGCGAAAATACTGGGATGATTATACGCCTCCATATCATAAAGATGGCGACGGGCCACTGTACAACGGACAAAATGCATCTATATACAATCGCAATATGGAATCGCATGCCGTAGAAAACGTAAAGCGATGGTATGAATTCTGGCGCGAGCGGCCCGGTACCGGTAAGCGCGTAAGTTCAGGCGGCGTTAATATTGTTTTTTCTGAAACAAATACCCATCATCGCGGAGCAGAGAACTACCGTCGCAGTGGTGAAGTAGATGCATTACGCATAAAAAAACAAAACTACTATGCCAATCAGGTAATGTGGGATGGCTGGGTGAACCCTGAAAAACAGCATATCCATATTATAGGTCACTGGAACTACGAGCCCGGAGTAAAGAAAGATATTTTTATAGTATCTACTGCTGATAAAGTTGAATTGCGCGTGAACAACCAATCATTGGGATATGGTGAAAAAAGTGACGGATTTCTTTTCACCTTTAAAAATATAGCATGGCAACCAGGCACCATTGCCGCTATCGGATTTGATGAAAAAGGAAAAGAGGTTTGCACAACACAAATTAATACCGTGGGCAAACCGGTGGCGGTTAAATTAACCGCTGTTGAAAGACCCGTTCCCTGTCGCGCCGATGGCCAGGACCTGATGCTGGTACAGGTAGAAGTAGTTGATGCCAATGGCAACACATGCCCTACGGCATTAAATATGGTGCATTTTTCAATAGACGGACCGGCCACTTGGAGAGGCGGTATGGCCATGGGCCCCGATAATTATATCCTGGCCCAAAGCTTACCGGTAGAGAATGGCATAAACAGGGTATTGCTGCGATCAACCACTATCCCCGGAACAATCACTGTTAAAGCCACTGCCGACAGTTTAAAAGAAGCATCTCTACAGCTGACCACTACGCCATTCAGTGAGCAGGAAGGCTTGTCAACGACATTGCCATCAGCCGGACTTCCCTGTCATCTCGATCGCGGTCCAACACCATCAACGCCTTCGTATACCATTACCCGAACACCCATTGCTATAGTAAAAGCCACTGCAGGCGCTCATAGCGACAGTGCTTTCGCCAGCTACGACGATAACGAATTAAGCGACTGGGTAAATGACGGAAAATTATCGACTGCATGGATAGAATATGAACTGGAGCGCCCCGCTACGGTAAGTGAAATAACCCTTAAGTTGAATAACTTCCGTACGCGTGCTTACCCGTTGGTAATTACCGTTGACGGCCATGAAGTTTTTTCGGGCAGCACAGCCGCCACGCTAGGTTATTATACCATTCAATGCAAACCCTATAAAGGAAAGAAAGTGAGAATTCAACTGGCATCTTCATCAAACAACCAGGCTGGTAAAGATATGATAGAAGTCTCCGGCAAAAAATTAGACGATGGCGTAGCCCGCGATGATTCGAAGGCGAAGGGAACGTTGAGTATTATTGAGGCGGAGGTGTATGAGGTTCTATGAAACTCAAAATAAAAACGCTATTTTTCTGAAGGGCTTTATTTTTTCGTCGGGACAATAAACATTGTCACATTCTAATATGCAGCAGTCAAGCAAACAAAACAGGTTTGGCATCACTGCTTTGATTAGAAAGCAATTAAAAAACGATCGTGTACATGATGGTAAATTTCTTTCTTACCGTTGGTGCAACTGTGCTAAGTGGGAGATGTGAACAGCAGGTTACAAAATATTAATTATCTCTTTTTTAATATAAAACAGTAATAAATCGGATAAGAGGAATTTGTTGAGATCGGTAAATCAGTGATCAGATTTGAAAAGTCATGCTATTGAAATCAAATCTCACTGACACACATGGAAGCGGGAATTATGTTGCGAGATTACTATTCAATTGATGCAATCTTGTTCTTGCATATCCGTTCAGCAATTTCCTGCAACTTTTTTACCCTTTCAATCAAAGCATTTAACTCGTCTGCGGTTATAACATATTTATCATTATACCTTGCATCAACGTAAGCTTTTTTCAATAAGGTAAACAAATGGATTTCAGTTTTTGAATTATTTGGAAATACTGTTGACAATTCTGGAGAAAAGTCCCGGCTCATTTTTAAAAGTTTGCCCAGATTATGTGTCTTGGGCTTATAACCGGTGAATACCAAAATCATAGTATTATAAGTTCGTTCTGCTGCTTGGTGCAATTCAAATACTGCAATTTTTAAGTCACCCTCTTCAAGATCGAAATAGGCATTTTTAAGAAACGTTTTTGCACTATTATAAATAATTATCAAAATCCCTTTGTGCAATTTCCCTTCGTATTGCCAATGCTCAGCAGTTAATGGTAGATGGCGAATTGCCTGCTACGGAATACCGGGAAATCAAAAGCCGGTATGAAGGGGTGATACAAAAGCTGGAAAGGGAATTAAGCAGCATATCAAGGGTGGATAATAATTTAATGGAATATGTTGAAGCCACAGGAGATATACTGCGCAACCTTCCCGTTTACTTTACCAATGCCAGTTTACCTGTTCAACAAAAGATCGTGAGTTCGATATGTACCAGCAAGCTGGTAGTTGATGAAAATGGATGTCGAACACCTGAGTATAATGAAGTGATTCAATGGATATGCAAACTGGACGCGGTTTGCGATGACGTAAAAACAGAACAGGCCGGCGATATTGCCAGCCTGTCCAAACAAGTGATCCGGATTGGATTCGAACCGGTAACCCCTGTCTTAATTTAATTTCTCAGGTATCGAAGAGCGATACATCCTGATTTAAAGACTTTTGAGTCGACCAATTTTAACTGTAACCTCTCCTGCAGGTTGGTCGCATCTAACAACCGCCTGCCTTCTCCTGCAAGCGTTGGATGAATAACAAAGCGATATTCATCAATCAGATCAAGCTCTATCAGCTGTGACGGCAGATCTACACCACCGACCAAAATATCTTTTCCTGGCTCTTGTTTCAATTTGAGTATCTCGTTTTCAAGATCACCACGAACGATTCGTGTTTTTTTCCCTTCAACGGTCTGCAGTGTTCGTGAGAAAACAACAATTTGCGGGACCGAGTCAAACGCCAGTGCAAAGTCGTTTATGGACTTTGTTGGGCTGGATTGTGTTCTTGCAATATCCGGCCAAAAAGGGACCATCAATTGATAGGTAATGCGCCCATAAACAAGTGTATCAGCCTCCCGCATCTGTTGTGCAAAATACTCATGTATATCTTCATTGGCATTTACTTTTGTGTGATCGCAACAGCCATCGAGGGTGAGGTTAATTCCAAAGATCACTTTTCGCATATGACTTCATTTAAAATTTTGACTATTTGCTTTCTTCAAAACTAGAACATTATTATATACTCAAAAAGTGATTACTGCGACAATTTGAAGGGTGAAATGCGACAAGGTAAGCGAAAGTTCGCTATCGCGGTCATTTGTTTATTACAATTAAACAAGAATTAGCTGTTGCGATGCCTTTGTTGCATATCAAAGCTATGTAGCAGGAAAATGTGAGGCTATATCAGCAATGAATGCATTTGATTCAAGCATTACAATACTGCATCAACCAACAAAGCATACCGCTCAGCTTGCTGCAGTACTACTCCCAATAATCAAAATACATGAATCGGCTTGTTACAGTACTTTTCCAATAATCAAAGCATGTTGCCGCAAAAGACACAATACTATGTCAATGGGCGAAGCATATGAAAGAAACAGCTACGATGTTGCATCAACAAACAAAGGATATGACACAAGCTGCAATAATGCTCGTTCAACAAAAGATGTGTATAGCCCAGCCTGTTGCAGTACGGGATTAATAATCAAAGCACATAAATCGGTTTGCCGCGGTACTATTCCGATAATCAATGAACATAAATCTGTTTGCTATGGTAATGGCCCGATAATCAAAGCACGTTGCCATAAAAGACACCATGCTATACCGATAGGTGATGCATATGACGCAAGCTGCTACGATGCTAACCCAACAAACAAAAGATATGACACGTGTTGCAACAATGCCGACTCAACACACTATGCACACAACCCAGGCTGTTGCTGTGCTGCACCAACAGGAAAAGTGAAGAAAACAGTTTCTTCTGGTAGTAAACCTCCAAATTACATGGATGAACGAGCTGCAACAATAACCGTTTTATTTGCAAAGCGTGAAATTCCGCTACTACACCACAATATGCGCCAATTTAACAACCTCTATAAAATTAATACCGTTTTAAATTCTCCGTAAAAGCAGTATTTTGGCCGTATGAAATTGCTTTATCTACCCCTGAATCTTATCCTGTTACTTTTTTTTGCCTGCTCCTCACCCGCCGCAAAAAAACCACAGGACACTGCCCCGAAAGCGGATACGACTGCTACCATGGATACTAGTGCTGCCGTGGCAACTGCCAGTTCAGCAACCACTGTAGGGCAGTCAACCGTGTTTCCGGATGAGAGTTTAAAACCCTATGGGCTTGACACGGTGAAAAGCCTTATGAAAAAAGTCAAATTTGAGGAAGATTCGTCGGGAGGAGATGGAGGAACAGAGGCACTCGACGACAAGACCTATGCCTCTCTTTCATTTGAACAAAAGTTCACCTATCACATGATCCATCCTGAAAGCTTTAGTCAGAACTGCGATATTCTGCCTGAGCGAAAAGACGAAGCAAACAGGATCTACGGACATTTACCCGATATATTTGGAGAATACGAATGGAGTGAACGCCAACTGAATTTTTTTAAGAATAACCGCCTGGCCGTGGAGAAATTGATGAAACCGATCATTCAAAAAGGCAATACTATCGGGGCAAACTATGAAGAAGCAATCGTTGAAATGAATGCCAAAGAAATGATCCCATTCCTTATCGATTACTACAACAGGCAAAAGAAAGATCATTACATTTTAACGGTACTGATGCTGTTGATGAAAAACAACCAATATCCCGAATTTATGAATTCCACCTCTTATACGAAATTATACGGTTCCGAAGATGGTGAGTATTCAGCTTATCTCGTATACAACAAAGCCAATGAAGACCTCATTTTTAAGCGGGCAATGAATTTTTATAATGGATTGTCGAAATAACATCCTGCTTGTATTGACGTTGCTGTTCTGGCAGTCAACAATGGCCCAGTACAACAATGGGTTTGTGCTTGTACCGAAAGGCATATATGAAGCAGGTAAAACCACGAACACGCAAAACCCGTTGCGCAAAGTGCAGGTCGATAGTTTTCGCATTGCTATTTATGAGACCACGAACAAGCAGTTTGCGGCTTTTGTTGCTGCCACACACTATGTGACCGACGCAGAAAAATTTCATAATGCACTCGTATTTCAGCCGGGGCTCGACGAGTTCAGATGGATGAGCGACAGCACCGCCTGCTGGAGATATCCCAACGGCATTAGTCGCGGCAGTATCAGCAGCCGTATGAACCATCCCGTTACCTGCATCAGCTATCATGATGTGCAGGCATATTGTACCTGGGCAGGGGTGCGGCTACCTACACTTGAAGAATGGGAAATCGCCTGCCGTGCCGGCACCCACACCGACTATTTTTTCGGGAACAACGACAAATCAATAAACGAATATGCCAACATATGGTATGGCCGCGATCATAAAAAAGCCGATTCCTCCGACGGCTACATGTACACCTCTCCCGTGGGCCATTTCAAACCTAATCCATGGGGTTTGTATGATATGTATGGCAATGTATTTGAGTTCTGTAGCGGCAAAGTTTCTGCTACAGAAAGCCCTACCCTTGCCCATTCCCGTGGTGGCTCCTGGTGGTGCAGCAGAAATTCCTGTCACTCATTTAATTCCTACAGCATAGGACAAGTAAATGTGCGTGCTTCTTTCAGCAATCAAGGATTCCGGGTGGTGAAGAAAAAAGCAGGCATGAAATTTTATAATATCGCTTATGAAAACGCCCACACTATTATTTATTCAAGGCGGCGGTAAAGGCGCCCACGACGTAGATCAGCAACTCGTCAATTACCTGCAGCAGGACCTGGCTGACCAGTTTACAATTATCTATCCTGAAATGCCTAATGAAGATGATCCGGATTATAATTTATGGAAAAGTGTATTCAGGCAGGAACTGGAAAGAATAAATGGCCCGGTTATTCTGATCGGTCATTCGGTGGGTGGTTTTCTGCTCTTAAAGTTTCTTTCAGAAAATAAAAGTCACGCGGATATTAAAGGCCTGTTCTTTATCGCTATACCATTTTTGGGAGATGGCGGCTGGCAGTATGAAGGAATGTTTTTGAAAGATGATTTTGCCAGTGCATTACCACAGGCGCCGCTGTTCTTTTACCACAGTATGGATGATGCAGTGGTTCCCTTTCAGCATCTGGCATTGTATGCACAGCAAGTGCCGAACGCTACCATCCGCGAAATTGCTCATGGAGGGCATCAGCTAAATAATGACCTATCCGTTGTAGTTACGGATCTTAAAAGTTTAGGGGTTCAGGGGTAATTTTTTATTCTGTTCTCAAACTCTTTACAGGATTGGCCAATGCCGCTTTTATTGCCTGAAAGCTTACGGTGATCAATGTTATTATAAGCGCTCCGGTTCCTGAAACAATAAACACCCAGAATGATATGGTCGTTCTGTAGTCATACTGCTGAAGCCAGCTATGCAGATAGTACCATGCCAAAGGAATGGAAATAAAGCATGAAATAATCACCAGCAAAGCAAACTCCCTCGATAACATTTGCCATAAATTGTAGGTGGATGCGCCCAGCACTTTGCGTACGCCAATTTCCTTTTTGCGTTGCTCTGCTACAAATGATGCCAATCCAAATAATCCAAGACATGAAATGAAGATGGCCAATACGGTGAAGAAAGTAGCCAGCTTGCCGACGCGTTGTTCATCAGCAAATTTCTTTGCATAGTCATCATCATTAAATGTATAATCGAACGGTGCGCCGGGATTATATTTTTTAAACACTATTTCTATCTTACTTAAAGCAGTTTTTACAGGTGCGCCTTGTTTTATGGCGACAGTTATAACGTTTGCCCAATTTGGGTCATAGAGGAAAACAGTTGGCGTTACCGGTTTATATGGCGACTCCATGACCATGTCTTTTACTACCCCAACAACAGTATATTTTTTATCGTTGAACTGAATAATTTGCCCAACGATATCCTTTTTCATCCCTACCTGTTTTACGGCAGATTCGTTGAGGATCATGGCCAGCGTATCTGTTGCAAAGTCTTTCGAAAAATCCCTTCCTTCTTTTATCTTCCAGCCTATTGTCTTACCAAAATCTTCTGTAACTGCAATGGTTCCAAAACTGGGTAATGAATTGGGGTCTTTCCCTTCCCAGTTAAACCCAATCTGATTCGACCATACACCTGTTGTAGGACATGAAGATTGAGCCATATTATCCACCACACCTGTAGCCAACAGATCAGATCTTATAGCACTATAATGGCCGTACAGATCGGGTGTTGACATCATTATAGTAATAAGCCCCTCGTTCCGATAGTTCACTGGTCTGTTTTTGGCATATTGAATTTGTTTAAAAACAATCAAGGTACCGATGATCAGTGCAATAGAAAAGGTAAACTGAACAATCACTAAAACCTTCCGAGGCAATGAAGCAAGCCTGCCGACACGAAATGTTCCCTTTAAAACTTTGATGGGTTCAAACCTTGACAAATACAAAGCCGGATAACTGCCCGAAATCAATCCTGTAATAAATGTAAATACCAATGCAATTAACCAGAAGTAGGTATTGCCCCACGGAAATCGAATTTCTTTATCCGCCAGCTTATTAAATAAGGGCATTAACAGCAAAACAAAAACTATAGAAAACACAAACGAAATAAACGCCACCAGAACCGACTCGCTTAAAAACTGTCTTATCAACTGACTGCGAACAGAACCAACCGTTTTGCGAATGCCAACTTCTTTTGCTCTTTTTTCGCTGCGCGCTGTTGAAAGATTCATAAAGTTGATGCATGCAAGCATCAATACAAACACACCGATTATCAAAAACAGCCGGATAAATTGTATACGGCCCAGGGTTGGTTTGCCATCCTTAAAATCACTGAACAAACGCCATTTATCCATTGGCCACAAATAAGCCTGCTCCCTTCCTTCTGTAGCGGCGTTTTTATGCACCATCACTACATTTTTTATTTTCTCTGTTTCCTTATTTATATCGATATGATCGGCTATTTGAACAAACGCCTGCCATGAGTGATTGTTCCACTGGGTGGCTGCCTCTTTTAACCACTTGTCGGTAGTGATATATTTCTTCCAGGGCAGCAACAATTTTGTATCGCTCAAAGTCGTGTTATGCGGAAAATCTTCATATACACCTTCCACTTTGTAATTATCCTTATTATCAAGCCTGAGCATTTTACCAATGGGATCAGTATTGCCAAACAATGATTTTGCCAGGGAAGCATTTAGTAAAATAGAGGAAGGGTCAGATAAGGCATTGATATTTCCTTTCAGCATCCTGAGGGTGAACATGGATGGGAAATTTCCTTCAACCCACATACCGTTGCCGGTGATTTTTTTATCGCCAACAGCCAGCACATGACCAAAATTCCACGATGCCATGGATATATTTTTGAAATCACTGCCAAACTTACTCTGTAATTCAGCTCCAATGGGCATACACACCGCGCTTCCTGTTCCCATTTTACCATCGTTATCAATAAAGGTGGTCATCACCTGTGCAAGCTGATCATGATTTGCATAGTATCTGTCGTATGAAACCTCGTCCCAGATCCAAAAAGCAATCAGCATAGCTACGGCCATACCTGCTGCAAGCCCCAGAATGTTTATGATTGAATACACTTTGCTTTTAAGGAGGTTTCTCCAGGCGATCTTTAAATAGTTCCTGAACATAAAAGGTTTTTTTTATGCTTTTTGATTGGTTAGGTGGTACACACGATAGACGTAGATGAGAAAAGTGCTCAACCGATATGCCAATCTTCAAAGCCTTAACCAGAAAGGGTTTAGGAGGTGAAGGGGTATAAAAGTGTACGAAAATGAACACTTTGTGTACGGATTTGCGTCATGATAACTAAGCGAGGGTATTGAGCCTGCCCAGGGTTTTCGTGGATGGCGGCATAGCAAATAAAAAAGCCACCCGACAATCGATGTGGGGATGGCTTTTTTATTATTAGAGAAGATCATTAGCTGTTTACCTGATTATCGGGTTGTTGTTCATATACCACTTCGTTCTCAGGCTTCTTACGTTTGAAGAATTTGGCGATCGCGGCGCCAATGCCCCCCAGTCCGACTAAAATAAGTTTGAAAAATTTGGCAAAGAATGCAAACAGGCCCACTTTGGCGAGGATCTTACCGGCAACAAGGCCACCGATGGTCCATGCAGCCACCTTATCTATTTTTGAATCATAATTGGAATACTTATTTCCTTCGGTAAATTCTGCAATGTTCAACACTTTATTAATATCTTTTTTTACCAGACCGAGCTCATTCATGGTAGCAACTGCGTTCATTGACAGCACGCCTTTGCGGCCCAGGATCCTGATCTCATAATTCAATGTACGCTCGTCGGTACCGCCGAATTTAAGTTCTTTGGCCCAATGCAGCACCTTATTGGTTTTATCATAATAAGGTTTCTCCGCCCAACCAACAACGTGTATGGCAGGATAGCCGTTTTTCTTTCTTTCAACATTTACTTCAATTTCTTCTTTCTGCATATTCTTCAGCATCTCGTCATAATCTATCTTGTCAGCATCTTCATCCTTCACATATCCTATATCTTCAAAGGAAATAATAAAAGCATAGGAGCTATCGGCAAAGGGACCACCCGATTCAGGGAAGAGCATTCCCAGTACATCAGTACGGGCAGGGTTGCCCCATAATTCTGTAATAACATAATTGCTTTGCTCTGCATTCAGGTACTTGAATCCGGCAGGAACATTTAACTGGGCAATACCACTGGACATTTTAATAACGCCTGTTTGATACTTCATGGCTTTATTAATAGAATCCATCAGCTTCATCTGCTGTACCAGTTTGGCAACGGTCGAGTCGTCGTTGTTGGCGTAAGAAACACCACTGGCCAGGAAAAAGGTTAGAATGACAATAAGGGCTTTTTGCATATAAAGGGGTTGGTTTATACACAAAAAAGCAACTTTAATCCATAAATGGAAGTAGCTGATATATTATTTTTCCACTACACTTTACCGGGGCGTCCCTTAATGCTGTATGTTAACCCTTTACGAAGGTGAAATTAAGTAAATGGGCTATAGCTCCCCATCCCATTCGGGGGCGCCGGCAAGCTTCTCCAGTAAATTTTCCGGTAAAAAGGGCCTGCCACCACCTGCTTTTACACAAGTACCTGAGAATACGGCTTTGGTAACTATTTTATTATTCAACAGGATGGCTTGCCTAAAATGCAGTACCGACTTATTGCTCTTATCGACCATGAGGTTACAGGTAACAACAAACTGATCGCCTTTTTTCAATGACCGTACAAACTGCAAGGTATATTTGGACAATACCATATTTACCCCGTTTTCTGCTTCCTTTACAAAATCAAAACCGAGCACTTCCTTAATGTAATCATGCCGGCACCACTCCATATAAAATGGATAATATAGTCCATCCATGATGTTTTGAAAGTCTATGTGCTCGTCTTTAGCAGTGTAGGTCTTTGAATATTCCATATAATGATATTGTTATTAGTGGGGGCAAAAGTAAAGGCTGCTTTTGGGTCTGTAAAAAAATTTATCGGGTATGCGAAGCCAAAGTCTTCGCATGGCGTGCAGTTCGTCGTGCAATTCGTGCTATTCACGCCTGAAATGATTTTCAATAGTCTGAAATAGTAAATTTGATATATCATACTAATACCAATTGAGCAGCACGTCAGCAAAATATTTAACCAAACAGGGTCTTTCATATCAGGGACCGCATTTTCAGCCAAACGGGCTTCTCAAAAACCGGTGGCTCTACCATTCCATTTTCTGGATCCTGTATATAGTGTTTATTACAACATTATTCTATAGCTCATACCATATCAACGACATTAAATTTTACCTGCTTATCCCTTTATTCTTTCCCATTGAAATTGTGCTGGTATACTTCAATTTGTACGTACTGATGCCCCGATTCCTGTTCAGGAAGAAATATATAAAATACGCTTTATTGCTGTTGTTGTCATTTGCCGTTGTGGGCTGTATCAATACCCTGATCCACCGGTTGAACGTACAATTGGGCTGTATATACTATTCTTCTGGTACGGCATTTAATGTTACCAATTTATTTACAAGATCATTTGAATTGTTTATGCTGGTAAGTCTTACAACAGGCATTAAACTGGCGAAAGACTGGATGCTGCACATGCAATGGATCCAGGAAAAAGAGAATCAATATCTCGAAACCGAACTGAGTTTTCTTAAGTCACAAATACAGCCTCATTTCTTTTTTAATACCCTGAACAACCTGTACTCGCTTACTCTGAAAAAATCAGATCTGGCCCCTGAGATCGTTTTGAAATTATCTGATCTGATGAGCTACATGTTATACGAATCGAATGCTGCGAAAACACCGCTCACCAAAGAGATTGCCTATCTGCAAAACTATATCGATGTTGAAAAGCTCCGGTTTGGTTCCCGGCTTGAAGTACAGTTTAATATTGAAGGCGCCGTTGAACAGGTATATATTCCACCGATGCTGCTTAACCTGTTTGTTGAAAACAGTTTTAAACATGGAACCAGACATCTTGCTTATGACATACATATTAATCTGTTGCTTAAAGTAGAGAAAGAATACCTGTTTTTCAGGATATCCAATCCCCTGCCGGAACAGCCAATAGTGAAAAATGAGGCAGCAGGCATTGGACTGAAGAATGTGCAAAGACGGCTGGAGTTGCTATATGGCTCGAACTATACACTTGATATAAAAGAAGATAAAAATACCTATATCGTTTCCCTTAAAATACCGGTATGGAAATAAATCTGCGTTGTTTGATCATCGATGACGAGCCGCTGGCCATTGACGTTATCGAAAACTACCTGCAGCGCCTGCAGATAGCCAGCATTCAACGTTGCGAAAACGCCATGGATGCTTTTCAATGGCTGCAAAAAGAACCTTTCGACCTCATTTTTCTGGATATTGAAATGCCCTTGCTTACTGGGCTCGATCTTCTGAAAAGCATTACCGATCCGCCTCAGGTTATTATCACTACTGCCTACAGGGATTATGCCGTAGAAGGTTTTGAATTTGAGGTGCTGGACTATCTGCTTAAACCAATTTCTTTTCCACGGTTTATGAAAGCGATAGAGCGGGTGCTGAAAAACAATAAAGCTCCGAAAACAGATCAGGCGTCAGATGATAATAACTTTTTGTTCCTGAAGGTAGACAGGAAGTTCGTAAAGATCAACATCCATGAGATCCTGTATATTGAAAGCCTGAAAGATTATATCCGCGTTAAAACGGCTGATGGTAACTGGGTATCCTACCAGTCACTTACCTCCATTACTGAAAAATTACCTGCTGAAAAATTCATGCGTATTCACCGGTCGTTTACGATTGCTGTTGATAAAGTGAATGCAATCGATGGAAGCATGGTTGAAATACAGGGAAAATACATTCCTATCTCCCGCGAACATAAACAAGAGGCGTTACGGCGCATCTGTCGCTGACCCCGGGTTTCACCCCGGCTATTCATAGTGAAGCCCGTTGCGCTTCAAATGCAGTTCGTCGTGAATACATAGCAGTTCATCGAAAATCGCGTCAGTCAGCGAAAAGGGGCCCGGTGACTCATGGATCGAATGTACTTTTACCCCGAACACCAAAACTTTCCCATGCACTACTTAGCACCCATAGCGATATTCGCCACATTCATTTTAAATGACGGCGATATTGATGTGTATAAACAAAATACCAGCACGGTCAACCAGCCTACGCAAGACAGTATTTATAAAATCGGTAAAACGGTTTTTTATACTCATTGCAGTAGTTGTCATAAAGATTCTTCGGCTGGACTGGCGCCCAGCTATAGCGTATTAACCATCATGACGCCACGCAGTATTCTTGCTGCCCTGAATACAGGTAAAATGCAAATGCAGGCCCGCGAACTTAGTTCCACTGAGCGGGAAGCAGTTGCACGGTGGATTACCAACAGCGATATTAAAACGACTACATTTCCATCAACTGCCTATACATCGTTTGCTGTTCCGGCCGTTGCTTCCTCCTATGATCATTCAGGATGGGGTAATGACGCGGCAGGAACAGGATTTCGCAGTGCACAGCAGTCGGGTATTTCAAAGACGAATATTGGTTCGCTTAAATTAAAATGGGCTTTTGCTTTTCCCGAAGCTACCGCTATGCGCACCAAACCTGCGGTACTGGGCGATTGGCTACTGGTGGGCGGTCAGTTTGGTGAGGTATTGGCCATTCAACGGAATACGGGCAAGATCGGCTGGCAATTTTTAGCGGATGCGGGTGTTCGCGGCGCCATTACCGTAGTAAGGACAGGTCGTTCAGTAACTGCATTTTTTGCCGACTATAGTACCAATGTATATGCACTGGATGTACAAACCGGAAAACTGATCTGGAAACGTCGTGCAGGTTTCGACACGCAATCGTCTAACACCGGTTCTGTAGCGGTATATAATGGCATTGTATATGTGCCTATATCATCAATTGAAGTGGCTATGGCATTTAATGGTAATTATCCCTGCTGCACTTCTTCGGGGGGTGTTGTAGCCCTTGATGCAAAAACCGGCAAACCTGTATGGTCGTACAGAGTGTTACCGAAAGCTTTTCTGGTGGGAAAAAATAAAAAAGGCAGACCCGTATATGCGCCATCGGGAGCACCTGTATGGTGCAGTCCTACCGTTGATGCGAAAAGAGGATTACTTTATATTGGCACCGGTGAAAATTATTCTCTTCCTGCCACTGCCAGCAGCGATGCTATTCAGGCGCTTGATCTGAAAACAGGCGCATTAAAATGGTCGTATCAGGGAACGTCAAAAGA
>Ga0105239_10002210_pt1 | contig 24981 bp, 25 predicted proteins | sample KBSC44metaG_FD_92761 | JGI IMG/M metagenome (GOLD analysis project Ga0105239, IMG submission 92761) | Corn rhizosphere microbial communities from Kellogg Biological Station, Michigan, USA - KBS C4-4 metaG | ecosystem: Host-associated > Plants > Roots > Rhizosphere > Soil | place: Michigan, USA...
AGCCATCCTTGCCGGTGTCCAACTGGTTGCTGCGATCCTATTCCTCCCAGAGACGAAATACGATCGACCTATGGCTTCCTTCCAAGAGTCTTCCGCCGGACCCAGCGGTGACACTGAGTCCAGTCCTGGGGGGACAATTCTAGCCGTCAGTCTATGCACCCATCGTCCCGCTTTGGACTTTGACAAGTATGAACCTCGTACTTTCCGCTCTGATCTGCGCCTGTGGGTTGGGACTCCTGAATGGAAGAAGGCTGGAGAATGTCTGGTCCAAATGTTCCAGCTCCTATTCTTCCCTGCTGTATTTTGGGCACTCCTGCTCAACGGCTTGACCCTCGGCGTCAACATCGCTATCGGTACCACATATGGATCCATTGTCACAGCACCACCGTACAACTGGGCTCAGACTTCAGCCTCATATGCCAACTGCGGGCAGATCATCGTGGCTTTCATCGGCCTTCCTCTCCTGGGACAGTTTTCAGACAAACTAATCCAGTGGCGCGCGCGCCGAAATGAAGGCATCCATGAGCCTGAGGTCCGCTTGATCCCTCTCATCCTCCCAATTGTGGTTGGTGTTTTCACAGCCGTTCTCTACGGCCAAGGTGCTGCCAATCCAACCAAGTACCACTGGTTCGTCTATGTTTGGGCGATTGCTGCGTACTTCTTCGCATTCATTGGCGCCAATATTGTTGCCATCACCTACCTATTGGACAGCTATCCGGCGCGTGCTGGACCAATTCTAGTCATTATCTGCGCTTTCCGCGGCATCATGTCATTCGGGGTGAGCTATGGCATTGCTCCTTTTATTGAGCGAAATGGATACGACGGTGCCTTCAATACCTTCGGAGGTCTCACCGGCGCACTTGGCCTGCTTGGTGTGGTCATCTACTTCTTCGGCAAGAAGTTCAGAGCTATCACTGGCAAATGGGCTAAAGACAAAAGGACGCAGTGAACATGATTCACTCGCGTACCCTTATTGAGGAGAGATTTTGATCCACGGTCTAGTTTTACGCTTATGCTGGAAAGTATTGAAGGAATTAGATGCGCATAGAAGAACTCTAAATTGCCTTAAGATCGTTATTGTCAATAGATCTATCCCTATATCCCTTCATATATGCGGGTCCGATTGTTCACGGCTTTCTCCATCGATCTAAGTGTTTTGATGTTCCGTTGCATTGACTTATTATACCTTAGCTGATGGTAAACGAATTCTAGCTCTACTTCAAGTTGCATCAGGATTGAAGAACATAGGTCTGGACCTCGATAGACTTTAGGATCCAGATTATCCTTCATGCATACAATCTGCAGTGTTAGATAGCGGGCCAGTTGCAATTTCCACAGGCAAGAAGGCATAATTTTAGCCTTCCCACAAGTCACTTCCGCCCAGCACCCTCGTATATTATGAGACGTTCCACTCCGAAGCGCGAGGGTCAGCAAATAGTCAGCCCAACTTCAGCTGTAGATATACTGAGACCGAGACTGAAAAACACCATCTGAGTACCGTGTATCCTTTCTTAGCACTTAACAGTTAAGGAGCCCCAGAATATACTTCTCGTAGTTATTTGAATAAAAGTCCTGATTTTATGATTTCCGTCTACTTGCACAGCAGCAGCTGAAAAATACATCCCAACACCCCAAAGCCTCGGCTTCACAGATTTTTCTTAGCTACGCCGACCTGGCTCTAAAAGTTCCTTCCGCTCGCTAGTACGCTTTGATACCTGCAAGTTGCAAGAGTTTATCTGTGATTTCAGGCTTCTCAAATGGCTCATTACGATTTCTGGGGCACACTTGGCCATTTCTCATGGGTGGTTCGGCGGCAGGGCGGATGTTGCTATTTTCTAGGTCAGGGGCTTGGTCAAATGCGAGACGGAATGGAAAAGAGACTTACCAGTGAGGCCAGTGAGTGGTACCGAGCCATTTTTCAAAGCACTCCTTCTTCAACTCTAAGTCGGTTTCACCTGCAAACCGCCTCGGCGTCATGCAGACATATTGAACATGTCGGATCTGGTCACCTTCGGGAAATTCTGCATAGTGCATGGTTCTCGAATCCCACAGGACGAAGTCACCGGGCTCCATATTGACCTTGAACAGCTCGCAACCACGCTCCTCGAACCATTTGACATCTTTCTGGTTGAAGAGGAACAAGTCCATGTACTTCAACTCTGGAGGAGGCGCGTCCTCGTGGTCATAAGCCTCCCGCTTCTGCGCGAAAAACTCATTGAACAGCTTTGCGCTTCCTCTCATGAGCATCAACCCGCCGTCCTTTGGTCCGTTGGGAGCGTAGTTGAGGAGACCCTGCACGGCCTGCATGCCCTTGCGCTCGGGGTTCTGATCGCAATGTGGCCAGGGGGACCAGCTGATATCCTTACGCCGGGGCATGCTGATGTTCATGCCGTCGAAGGAGCAGAGGAGCTCGTTGGTTTCCCAGAGCTTCTCGAAGATCTCAACGACTCCTGGTTCCATGCGGGCCTCCCATGCCATCTTTTCGTGAGGTGAAGAGTAGGCATAGTACATACTATGAGATTCTTAGTCGATTGTAAAAGCTAGTAGTCAATACTCATTCATCACTTACCCGCCCTTGAAGCTGACCGGGAGATGCTCGGCCGTCCAGGTGCTTTCATCTTTTTCATCAAAACCCAAATCGAATTTCTTCAACCAGTCGATTTGCTTCTGGGCGTAGTATGCAGCGCGCTCTTTAGAAATGACATTCTTGATCAGGACACAGCCATTTTTGTGAAACTCGTCCCGCCAATCTCCGTAGACACGGTTGGGATCAAATTCAACCAGATCCTTGGCCTGAAATCGGAGGGTTTGGGAATCTTCGGTCTGTGTGGTGGTGCTCATGTTTGCGGAATTTGGGTGCTTTGTCAAGTTGCGGTGGTGTAGTGCTGAACAAGAAAGATGGTTTTCAAGTCAAGTCAAGAAGACTGCTTTTCCTTGAGTTCAAAGCCAATGCTTATACATATGGGGTATTGATGTCTCGCAATGGCTAGACTCATTTATGCGCACTTAGTTATGTCAAGTGAGGAACGCCATGCTGCAGCCCGAGCAGATGGGACAAGAAGTGTGAGAGCCCTGCCTCCGAGAATGGGTGCCCCGAGAAGCACCGAGATCCATTTCGGGCGCTAAACGACCGAGGCGGCTTCGGCAAGGCCCTCCACGGGGTTGAAACTCTAACTTCACGGAGGATAGTTGGCAAAGTCGGGCAGTAGATGTTTCAAATGCTTCACTTGTGGAATAGCGAGATTAGGGAGTTCCTCGCAAGCAGTGATTCCCCAGATCGCCCCAATCGTCCCCCACGTTCCGGCGCACCGATAAGATACATTTAGGCAGCCTAAGATCTCGCGCTCAGGCACATAAGATCTCGTGAAAAGCTAGGCGACAACACGTTCAAGCCGCGGTTGAAATCCCAAGCTTCGACATAAGTACCTCTTGCTCAGATTCACCAGCCTGCTCTTTCAGGGCCGAACACCTACTTCCCGAGTAATTCATTTTTCGCGAAATAAACATGCCCAACCCAGTCCAGGTGGCCACCAAGCGTGTCGCAGAGCCTGTAATCGGCGAAAACGGCTATACTGGATTTCACCCTGGGAAGACCGAGGTCATCAAGGCTGGAACGCGGCCATTTGGAGGGAAAGCTCTCACCAGCGATATCCAGATCGACCATGATGTCGAAATTCAGGTGCGCGATGGCGCACGGTTATACATCGACGTGTACAGACCAGCGGGCTCGAAGGAAAAGGTGCCAGCCGTGCTGAGTTGGTCGTTCTACGGCAAGAAGTATAGTGCGATGGACATGCTACCGATCTGTGTCTGGAAATGCTGCGTACCTGACAGCGATCTCAGCGGACTGGAAAAGTTCGAGGGCCTGGATCCTGCGGACTGGTGCCCCAAAGGCTACGCGATCGTCAGTGTCGATACAAGAGGAGCAGGTAATAGCGATGGTCAAATCTGTGTTATGGGCTCACAGGACGCCGAGGATGGTTATGATGTTGTTGAAGCCGTTGCAAAGATGGACTGGTGCAATGGCAATGTCGGCATGGCTGGCAATTCAGCTCTCGCAATTGCGCAGTGGTTCATCGCCGCCCAGCGGCCACCAAGCTTAAAAGCAATTGCTCCCTGGGAAGGAATGGGCGATATGTATCGCGAACAATTCTGCCGTGGCGGTTGGTTTTCCATGAGTAATTTCGACCTCATCGCGAAAGCGATCGTCCGAGGGCAGCCAAATTCTGGCTTGGAGGATTACGATGCAATGTATCGACGGTCACCCACTCAGAATAACTACTGGGAGGACAAGCGTGTGGACATGACCAAAATACTATGTCCAGTCTTCATTCGAGGTTCTGATGTCAGCACGATCCACACAATGGGCTCGATACGCGCTTGGCTTGAGATTCCTCACAGCAAGAAATGGATTTGGTGGGGCAGTAAGCAAGAATGGTACGAACTGTACTCTGAGAAGCATTCTATGGTTGAACTGGGAAGGTTCTTCGACCGTTACCTTCGGGAAGAGGATAATGACTGGGAAAAAAATACGCCAAAGGTCCGATGGTCGGCTCTTCAATTCGGTGATCGAGAGGCAATCGATGATATTGTGCTCGAAGACTTTCCAGTGCCATCTACCGAATATCGAAAACTGTTCCTCGATGCAAGCAATGGAACATTAGGGCAGGCAAGAGTCTCCGGAGAATCTTCAATGTCCTACAACTCGGAAGATTACCAAAGTTTCGTCGAGTTCAACTATACCTTCGAGAAAGCAAGCCGACTAATCGGCCTTCCTAAAGCAGTCGTCTACATGTCATGCGATGCGCTCGATGATTTTACGGTGTTTGCGATTTTACGAAAGAAGGACAAGAACGGAAAGCTGTTGATGCACCTAAATTTCCCCTTCAGTGCCACCCCGGTCAAATCGATTGATGAAATACCCGAGAAGGAGCAGGCCACGCTGAATTTGCATCAGGGTTCGGTTGGCATTCTGCGTGCATCACAGCGGGCCATTGATGACTCAAGAAGTATTCATCCCAATTTCCCATTCCACCCGCATCGGAAGCAGGAGAAGATCAAGCCCGGCACAATTGTCAAACTTGAGATTGGAATTTGGGCCATGGGGGTCGATTTCGATGCTGGTGAAACCATCAGCCTCAGGGTAAGTTCACACTCACACGCTTCTGGACAGGGATTTCCTTGAATTGACTGACAACTTATAGCTGTACGGCCAATATCCCGCACTTCAAGAGTTCAAGAGCTTTTCTGGACCAAGACCAGATCATGAGCAAAATAGGGGAAAGCACACTGTGCACACCGGGACGGAATATCCAAGTCATTTGATATTACCTTTCATTTAGACACTTTGTACATTTAGAGAGGTCAATGGAATAAGGGGGCATTGTGGATAGAATTCGACTGGTCCTGCTTGAAAACATCGAGACTATAGTTGCACAAGTTCAGCCCTTAATTTGATACGCATATGCCGGCACAGCACGGACGGATCAATACGCATGGATTTGACTCACCGTCAAAAGCTAGAATCAAGCTCCAATGAGGGTTACTAGGACTATACCATCCTTTGCGTGGAGGCTCATAAGAGCTTCAATCTTTCTAACAGGCAACCAAGCTTGAACTGAGCCTCGCCAACCTAAGATCTCTAGTCTTTCGTACCAGGTCGGGCACACGCATTAGCTCTCATTGGATCTCGGAGCCCTCCCGAGTCGCACATGTGAAGTAGCATCATGGCAACAGATCAACAGCCAACGAGGCTTAATGAGACCGCACGTGATTGATACATGTGCGAGTCATCTCAGCACCGCTGATGGGGTCGATGCACGCCAGGCCCTTAAGGGTAAGAGGATTACTTTCGGGCCTTACCTTATTCGGCGAACCCGCCGAGATGGCCTGCCTGCGGGGCCGAGGTGATTCTGGCTATAGTATAGCGCTATTGGTGTCCTTCATTATGCCACGGTGATAATGTCACGGATTTGAGGGGGAAGCTAAGACATGAAGTCATGGGGTGGGCGAGAATCCACCTGCCGACAAGCCTTGCTCGTCATTTTCAGGTAGAGCACATAGCCTGTCCTCTCTGAGAGACAGTAGAATGAAATTTTTGGCAGTGGTCGAGCCAGATATCAAGTGCAACCTTCCCTCGCAGATGAAGGTACCATAGAGAGGAATACAAACAGATCACTTGATTTGAACTACCTAACTGAAACGCTCTTGATCATGCTGCATGACATAAATCGGCGCCATTGCCCAGGGCCATCCAAGGCCACCAAAATCGCCACATTCGCGACGTTAACGCTCACAACGGTGCTGCCCTTCTACTTCCCGTATCGCCAGAGGCAGAATCTACGTGTCAGTGAGACGTCAATAGCTAAGCCTCAAAGGTGAGATTTCTAGAGCTCTAAATGTTTCAATTGAGTTCTCGACTGACTGTTTTGGTAGGGAGGCGTTCGCGGTTGGGCCGATCTTCCACATGTACTGAACCTGAACGAAGGATAAAGAGTTCTTTGTTGTGAGACAAGAGGACAAAAGGCCTTCACGTTTTCTTTGTTGTCTCAGAGTCAGGGGGCTCCGCGAAGACAGGTGGATACGCAAGGGACCTTGGAATTATGTAGAGTAGGATTCAGGTATAGGATTTTCAGTCGGCTTAGTGAGGCTAATAAGAATCAGCGCTGCTATGATTTGGAACGAACTTATGATAATTTTGGTTTGATCCGACCACCATTGATTGCTTTTGGGAATCCGCCTTGCAGCCTTAGACGCAACCGGCGCACTCGAGTGTTCGTTCAAAAGGTGTAAGATTATTAACTGTGATCTGAACTATTGGGTCTGTTTGTGACGTTACCCAAAGCATTTCTATCTCGAAAATCTATTAACTATAATCTTGATATCTATTCATTGAATATCAAAACCCCTTTGTCTTATACCTTCTCGTTTTTGGCGTCCCCAGAAGTCTCCGAGACCACCTGATCAACATCAGTATCTTCTGGGCCCTGTTCCTGTGCATCTGGCTTCTTTTGTATGATCAAGAATGCGGCCATGAGCATCACAGCACAAATCGAAGTGTAAAAGATCCACAGTATTCTCAACGATGAAGTGTATTTTTCACTTGAGATTCCCGCTGGACTCACACCACCATGACCAGCAGTCAAGGTATTAGTTCCCAATCCTCTTTGGAGAATCACACCGCCAACCACGATGGAGATGGCAGTTCCTAGATTTCGGAGGAAGGTGAAACCTGATAGACCCGCTGCGATATTCTCTGGAGGAAGGTGGGCTTGGAGTGCCATCATGGGAGATAGGAAGAGTGCCCCACCGCCAATCCCAGCAGCGAGCTGGTACAGGATGAGTTTGGGGTAGTTGGTTGTTGACCCGAAACTGATGAAAAGGCCGGTTCCGACTGTCATGAGGGTGGAGCCAAAGCGTGCTGCCCAGCAATACTTGCTTGTCTGTCGGATGTAAAGGCCCGTTCCGTAGGACATTATCGAAAGAGGCACAATCAAAGCCAGTAGATATAAGCCGGACAATAGGGGCGATGCATGGAGGACGACTTGGAAGTATATCGGTAAGTAGAAGTCGTATGAGATGAAGACGACGCTATGGCCAAATGCAGTTCCCAAGGCGGCAAGGTTCGATCTACCGGCAAGCAATTTAATCGGTATCAGGGGTTGCTTCGCCCACTTCCCCTCCCATAGGAGGGTTATGCCTAGTATGACGAGGCCAGCAATAACGAGGCCAAGGGTGTAAGCGGATTTCCAAGAATGCTGCGCACTCGCGCCGGACTCGAGACCTAAAAGGAAGGTTATGGTGCCTCCAAGCACGCCAATCCCTCCGACCCAGTCAAAGTCTAGCAACAGTGATTGGAGTGGTTTTCGTGCAGATTTTTTCAGCTTGAAGAAGAATGCCAGAACGGCAAGTGAGATGCCCTCAAGTGGGAGGTTAATGTAAACTGTGAAAAATAGGTCAGAATAAGTCAGTTGACGAGATGAAAGAAGTGCTTACAACACCATCTCCAGCCTGCAGACTGTGTGAACACTCCTCCAAGTAGTGGACCGATGGCCGACGAGACAGCGAAGATAACGCCTGTGAAGCCATAGTATTTCGCCCTGTCTTTGAAGTCAAACAAGTCTGCGATGACAATGGTGTTCAGTATAAGTAGCCCTCCTCCGCCGAAGCCTTGTATGGTCCGCCCAGCTATAAGCATGCCAATTGAGGTGCTTGATCCAGCAAGGGTGCTTCCAACCAGGAAAGCGAGATTTGCAGCTATTATGACCGGCTTTCGGCCAAAAACATCTGATGCACCAGCCCACAAAGGTGTTGTGGACGTACTCGCCAAGGTGTATGAACTACCAACCCAGGTGTACTGAGCAGCGGATGCTTGAAACTGACTCGTGATCTTTGGGAGGGCTGTCCCCACAATTGTGATGTCCAAGGCTGCCAGGAACATCGTAAGGTATAGTGAGAACAGGACTGCATGGTTTCTGCTTATCCGGAATAGGTGCAAGGCACTGAAGTACTGCGTGTCGTTTGTGATGCTCCTGACTAATTGAGGGTCGTCTGTTGCACCTCCTTTTGAATCGTTGACATTGCCATTGGCCATTTCGACAGGAGAATTTGATGTGGGCTGTTTGTCTAGCTCCTTAACACTCATTTTGCGGACAATCCAGAGAAGACACAAGGCTGGACAGTAGCACAAAGGAAATAGTCTAAGCACGTTGAAATTGGCCCATGTGGCCTCGGATGGAGATATCCCAATAACTCCGTTTTCTGCCTGTCCTTGAATATTGGTCAAAGGCCTATGGAATAATGGAAGAGATTTCTTGAATGTCGCACACCGCTGCCACGAGCTCTACAGCCAAAGGGTTCTCGGGGCACGAGTAGAGCAGTCCTCGGTCTGCCCCGAAATGGCCTCGGGCCTTTAGTGCCATCTTCGGCCCCATCAGGTCGGATACCAGAGATTCCATCACCGATCACGTGCAGGCACGCCAGCCGAGAGCCTTCGGCTAACGCCCGAATTTGATCTCCCAGGGATTACTATCAGTATGCTATCCGGATGGAATTTCATCTTGACTTCGGGAGTAACATAGGCACAAAATGTGCACCAAATGGAAGGAAAGTGTGGGGCCGAAGGGGTCTTCGCAGTGGCATCAGATCGAGAGGATATCGCAAGCGGTTCTGATTGCAAATGTGAGGGTGCGACAGGAGCAGGCTATACTTGGTCGGCACTCGAAGGTTGGAAGATTGGCGATGCAGGCCGGTCCTTAAGACTCTCCATATCAATGGTTGATAGGGGACCTGATTCATGGAGCCCCGTACCTGCGCGTCAGGCCGACGAGGCTCTTCGTTGGGTCTGTTGGGTGCCGTGCAGGCAGTGGCATGATCCAATATTTGCAGTACACTTATGGCAACTTTGGACTCGATCTCTCAAGAAATGGCTTTGTTGGCACAGCGAACATGATAGAAGATGACGGTGAATAAGGATTCCGCCTTCGAGTACGAAGGATCGCGACTTCCACTGCCTGTTAAGCCAGAGGCATAGCTTTCTCAGAATGCTAGGAGTCACTCAAGCTCTGCACCATCCGTGGCAAACAAGATGGATGCTGTTCGGCACTTCGGCAAGATGCCGTGAAGTTTTGGCAATGAGCGAGGCAGTCGTTACAGCGTCATCTGGCTCCGTGCCAGGACTGTCGAGAAATGAAAGGGTGCCAGGACGTGGAGAGCGACACAAACAGCACAATTCCAGGTAGCTGCGGACCTCTCCTTTGTTTAATCATGGCGCTTGCCTCGGAGGTGATGGGCAGGACAAAGAAATCGATGTGAAGCAGATTCCTGTCGACTGTCAAATGGTAATTGAGGCAGCTCATGAGATGCTCTCCAAATATATCGATCTCCCCCCTCTCAAAGTTTTGGAATTCTTCAATCTTTTCAACAAACCAAACATTTTGATCTCTCTAGACTTCGACCACTCAAGAAGCCTGTCAAAAAAATCAAACTTTTGAGCTACTCTGATGACACCAAGAATAATTCCCAGCAGAAACGACCCTCCTTACTGAACAACACCAGATTCTTTAGTCTGGTCCCAGCCATGGCATTCGTTCATTTAGGTCGATGCCAATGGCGACCTGGGCTTCGTCTTCCAAGAAAGATAGAAGTCCAACAGTTTCCAGAACAGGTTGTGAAAGCTTTCATTGACCAGGTCAAGCAGCGCCTCCCCAGAATCCGGCGTGTATATGAGAGAGCAGATAAGATCATCAGGAAGAAGGAGGAGGAGACCAGTGCTTTGGTACGGGTTTCCAAGAGCCGCGGATTTGACTTGGAAGCTAATGAGACAAGGTCAGGAAACCAACGACAGTTTCAACTCCCGGAACGGTCGGTTGATACCATGGAAGGCCTGTTATCCTTCACCTGCTGGTGGCTAAATGAGGCAACAATGAAAGGTGTTTACGAAGAGATTTTTGATGAGACTGGAAAGTATGGATACTTCACCTACAAGGATACCATATTCCTAGATGTTGATTCCTTGCGAGTCGAGATCCACGAGAGTTGGCGACGGATTCGTAGGATCGAGGCCAACATCCTGGCGCTGAAGAGGCTGGCTCGCATGGCGGTGGCGCGCAGGAACTTTCAAATGATTCTGATTCCGAAGGGGTTTGCGAATAACTCTGATCCCCAAGGCGCAGCGACAACAGGCGATACCGGAAATCAAAATCATGATTCATGATGATTTTGCAGTACAGCACAGTAGGAATTATAGATGAACTGAGGCCTCTGGCCCAAGACGAACTTGGTATGGTGCTCATAAGCGGTTCAATCGCCACATGAGTTCTGGGAATTAGTAACTTGACTGGTTGCTGCGAGACTTCCAACCAAGATCAGTTGATAATGCATAGCGGATGTTTGTGGCGGGCAACACGCCAGCCAGCCTAGCGGCGAGGCGTGCTGACTTATGCTAGCAGACATTGATCATGCTTTTGAGGGCAGGGTTGAGACTGTGGGATTAAAGGAGCTGAGAATCCAGCATCTGCCTCCAAACTGAAGGGAAAGGAAGGTAGGTAGGGGGCCACAAAATGGTCCTGAGCTGCAGGAATGGACTGGGAATCCGTAGAGTTGAGAAGGCTCCTAGTTTTGAAGAGCCAATATGCAAGGTGACCCCTTGCAGAATTGAGCTAGAGCGCAGTCCTATTTCTCCTTCTCATTGTCCTTGTCCTTGTCTTTATTTGTATCTTCTTTGTCTTTATCCTCGCCCTTGACACCATCCTCCTCGCCAGCCTTGGCCTCCCCGGAGTCATTACTGTCCTCACCAGGGACGTTCGAGCCGGCCTCGAAACCATACCACATAAGGACCACAAACACAACAGCTGCAACAAAACAAAACGTCCTCAACAGCCATTTCGCAGTCGTTCCGTAGGATAGAAGCCAACTTGATACATACTTTAATGTTGGCGTTACTAATTGTTGTCGCTCGTATTCGAGGTCCGGGTTCATTGTCAATAACAATCCAAACAGGGCTACCAATATCAATGCTAAAATGCCAACGGTGAGGACTTGGATGCATGCGAGTAGGATCGCAATGTCCTTGGTTGTTTGCAAAACCTCGAAGCCAGCGGCCACCAGCGGGGTGACTTGCTCGAAGGCGGCGTTGATTTGTTTAGAATATGGTATACCCATTTTGGGTTATGCGGTGCTGGCGAAAAAGGATATATTTGGTATTAGGCGTGGCGAGGATGTTGGCACATCTACCCATGTCGAAACGTTCCTGAGAGAAAAGAGTACGAGTCGTCATCAACACTTAAGATGAGCAACATGTGTTTGATATTCCCCAGATGCTCGGATGATGTCATGAGATTGGCGAGCATCCTGGGGGTGGCTGGTAAGGGTCGTCAGCGTCGAGCGAATGGTGGTGCGCATCAAGATCCCGACCGAACTGGTTTTACCTGGCTTTTGTGGAAATATTGAGACCGGGGTATATGCCTCGGCACCCACCATTGGCAGATAGACCACGACTGGGCTTGATATCTCGGCGAAAGGGAACAGCTTTGAGCATATCAGCTATCTTGAGCCACAAGTCGGCTAGTTCTTAACAAATGCCAAACAGTTTGTTGATCAATCATTACAGCGGGACAATTCCACTGAGAAGCGGATTGCACCAGATCTGGGTTGTTTGGTGTGTTTTACGAGGGAACAACCAGACAAATCGAACAGGTCAACCTGTCCACTCAGAGCATCACTCCATGTGCAACTAGTGGAGCTTTGAGAAAATGAGTTTGTGCCTGTTCCCATATCACATTACGAGGGCTTGGCGATCATTTCCCAGATTCTCATGATCGAGAGGTGGGTTCTCAAAGGAAACTCGCAGCTGTGACAGGCAGTGAGGGTGCTTGACTGCTAATGGGCGTGCGGGTGCTTCCGACTATCACACTGCCTCTTGGCTACCACTGGTGTTTGCACCGCATAAACATGAGGTTAACTTCACGCTCAAACGCTGCTTCTTGACGCGGGCGCGTCCTTGATTTTTAAGGAAAGATCGTCGCCTGGTGGACGGGTTTCCTCCCTCACCACCTCGCCCTCTCCATACTTGGTGCAATCCAACAGGAGGCTTGCCATCATCGGCGCACCAGCCACTTGTCAAAGGAACGCCTGACTGTGTGAGCCTCGTCAGCAATATGAGTTATCCGACACCAGAAGCAACACCACCGGACAGCGTGGAAGGGCGACGACAGCGGCGGAGAGCAGCAGGTCGCTCAGGCGGTGAGTTTGAGCTGATTCGCCAGGGTGATGTGTTCACATTCCGATATGCTTCTCCAGACCCTCGCCGTCATGAAGCGAGCGGACAGTATTCTTGGGAGCGTACACCATCCACCGATGTATTTGGTGATTTTGACGCAAGCAGTACCCACAGTCAAGCTCACAGTCAAAGTCAAACTGAATCAACATCAGCAATTAGTCCGATAAACCAAGCTCAAGAAAATAAATCTAGATCATCTTCAGAGACTCGCAACGCTGTGGTTGTTGATGACAGCGAGCTGACTCCTTTGCTTGGAACTTTGCCGCGTCGGACATCTCCAGAGAGTATGTACTCAAGGGATTCCAATGGCGAAGAGATCCAGGGAGTGTTCAGTCTGCATGCTGTAAGTCATGCTCCGTTCGACGACATATCAAATAAACCAACTCAAAGTACCAGCCAGGCCGATAGGCGAAACTCAGTGGGCACGAGTAAATCCATGATCGAAGATGGAAGTCACGTTAAGAGCATGCTTAGTAGCATCGAATCGAGGTCGGCTGCTACCAAGAAGGGCTTTGTTAAAATGAAATCCATGAGGTCATTTGCCAAGAAGGTCATGCAGAAGGAGAAGGGGATTGAGGTTGTACGAAAAGTTTTTCGACTGTTGAAGCCATCTACTCACCACGTGGGCTTGGTGGTCAGGAAGGACAACGATGATGGGGTTAGAGCCAGTAATGAACTCCGCTCGGGAAGGCAGGGTGTTGCACATGACCCAAGCACACCTAAGGCTCAAATAATTGGACAGAAGCCGGATAGTCCTGTCAAAGAGCAGGTGCTTCGAGAAAATGATCACGATCTCCCCCAACCGACCTTGGACAAAGACTTCTTCACACCGCCAGGCTATCGAAAGAAGTCAAACAAAGAACCGAAGCGATCTCCGGATGCGGATGTTTTTGATTAGGCGTTTTCGAGTCGGAGGACTAGCTTCAAACTTGCACCAAAGGAGTTTCAATGTTGGGGGCATGTTTGTCGACCGGGTCTCGAATATAAAGCTCGTGCGACTGATAGTATCACTATTGGAGCCGTCAATTTCGTCCACACATCGGGCGAGAGCAGGAAATGGGACATAGCTTCAGTTGGGGGAGGTGCGGTAAAAGGGGCTGCATTGTCAACTGGTGGAGAGAAATCAGTGGTTATGGGACTTACAAGTGATCTGGTCAGCACCAGGCACCCACCAGGGTGTTCTCGGCTAGACTATTCATGATTGTGGGTCGTGGAAGACATCCACTACCGTACCGATAAACTTTAGACAACCAACCAACCTATTCCTTCTTTCTCTCAGCTTGGATGGCGGTGCGTTTTGCTATAATCTCGTCCATCAATGGCTTGTTTTTGATCGCAGCGGCGGCAGCCTCTTGGCCAGCTGCATTCCTGCTCAAGGCCTTCCCGCTGCCTAAAAACCGGTTGTCCCATCCCCAGCCGGTCAAATAAACACCAACGAAATAAGTCTCGACGCCTTGTCCTCTGTGGACTACTGGCGGCTTCTCATCGACGTAATTGATGAGGACTCCAGCGCCTCCAATTCGTTTGGAAAGCTCAACCTTGCTCTGATCTGAGGCAGGAGGGTTGGCGGCAACGGAATCTAAGGCTGACGTCCATAATGTTTGTAACCATGCCTTGGCGATTTGCAGACCATCTTTATGGGACAAAACTACGGCAGCAACATAGGCTTCGAAAATGTCGCCCTTGACCTTAAGCCATGATTGAGACGGTCCCCGCTGAAGCTGATTGCCCTTGATCTTTTTATCCCATCCATAGGCCTCTGTCAGGCGGGAAAGAGTTTCGTTTTTTACCAAGGACTCGCGAACCTGGGACATGCGCCCGGCAGGTAGACTGGTAAAGCGATCGAATATGAGTTCCGAGGCAATCACTTCGATGTAAGCGTCGCCCAAGAATTCCAGTTGTTCGTAGCTGTTGATTTCTCCAGCCTTGGCGGGGTCCTTTGAGGCAGCACTTTGATGGGTGAAAACGGCAGTAGCGTATTTTCCATCAATCTCAGGTGCTGGTGGTAAGTCAGCAGCCAGAGTGACCTGAGGGACAGATTCTGCTGGTCGTGCAAATGGAGACGAGTTTGGTGTTGTGTGATGGCGAGGCTTCTTGGAATAAGATTGGCGTTCGTGGCGTTCGTGGCGGTCATGACTATCACGACGATCGTTGCGGCCGTCGAATGGCCTTTTGAAATTTCGGTCGGCCATGATGAGGATGGAGAAACTACGCCATCAAGTAGTAAAACTAAATGCGTAGCATTGAATCCTCGCGTCAAGAGTAAGGGAAGTTTTTTGATGGACTCGAAGTCATTCGGAAAGTGTAGGCGAACAGTCACGTGGACCAATATGGCAGGCGCAGCCGCGACGCGCTATCACGTGATCATATTATCGAATTTCTGGAAATCTATTTCTCTGAATTGCTTCCCATTTGCTCCCTAGTCAGTCCTTACAGCGTCCATTAATCCTCTACATTTCCCTCTACAAACACTTCCAGATGGCACTCCCCTCTCGAGGCCGTCTTCTAGAGCTCTCAAAGGTAGGTACCATTTGATCCGAAATTCCTCGACTACTGGTCATGGATTGAACAGCCTGCGCCCGCTTTCTTTATCCCTATGACATACTGACAACTGCCGCAGCTACAATGCTCAATATTCTCCCAAACATTCAACCCCAACCGGCAAAGACTAGGCAATAAAATCCTCCGGCAACGATTAAAAGGCCCGACATTGGCGGCATACTATCCACGAAAGTCCAGCACAATCCAGGATGTCTTGAAAGAGTTTGAGAGGTTCGGCCTTGTGGGATTTGACGAACAAGAAGAACAACGATTAGAAGATGTCAGCCGTGCTAAGATGAGAGGCAAAGGTGCCCCTAAAAAGAAGAGAACTGCTGCAGGTACGGATTCCTATTCCACACTAGATGATTTGCACGACGCCTCTAACATTTATAACAGAAGGGAGAGCCGCAAAGAAGGCTGCTGGCAAGAAATAGTCCCTACGGAGAAGCGGAAGTCTATGTACATTATGATACCCAGCATCAGCGCGGCGGAATTTATATATACGATCATACACAAACTTTTCTCAATTCATCAAACAGTGATTATGACGCCAACACATGCGGTTCTTCTCGGAGTTACGGAGCACGCAATCAAGGCGGTAAGCTACGGTGTAGACGAAATGGTCTATGGGGTAGGACGGCCTGATTCGACCTGCTGTGGACAATTACTCATGGTTAGTTGTGAGGACTGCGAAACACAGCACATGTCGATTCAGCCAACAAGGAGCTGGACACGAACACCGACAACTCCCGACCTCAGAAAAGAAGCCCGTATCGATACGTCAATTCGCCCAAGCATTTCCGGCTGTCCTTTCGAGAGCAACTAAGCTCGCAGGTGCAGGAGCTGCACGAAGGGGCAATGCTGACTAGCCGTCTCCGCACCGAGAGGTCAGCTCTGGCGCTCAACCGGGATTTGCTCATCAACAATATGCATGCATGAACTCTTTTTTGCCTTTCCCCGCAAACCTCCATCACGCCCCTCTCATGGGCACACCTCAACACTCGACCTTTTGCCCATTCTTTCGATTTGTTGTGATGCTTGCTGTGCATCATCCCTCCAACTGGCTCTGCGATCGTCGTTCTCTCGGGAATTACTGCATGCGGGGCAGACGGCTCCTCCTACATAATGTTTCTGCTCTCCAAAAGCTCGTCTGCTCACATATACACTATCTTCCTTACAGCGCACATCTGATCTGACTTTATCCAACGCTATTTCAACACCATTACTTGCGTTCCTACCCGTTCCCCCATCATGTCAGGGCTTCACGAAGTACAGACCGGCTCTGGCCGGCTGGCTGGAAAAGTCGCAATAGTCACAGGTATACACAACATCAATCAATCCTCTCTTGCCCTAGACCATCACTCACACTCCTCCCCATTACAGGCGCAGCATCCGGGTTCGGACTGGCGATAACCCGCAAATTCGTGGCGGAAGGCGCGAAAGTCGTGGCGTGCGACATCAACAGCGACGCGCTCGCTAAAGTCTACGACGTCAACTCCGCATCCGCTGCACACATCGCGGCCGTGACCGCCAACGTGACGTCGGCGGCGGACTGGACGAAAATCGTCGACACGGCGGTCTCGAAGTTCGGCGGCCTGGACATCGTCGTCAACAACGCGGGGACCAGCTATAAGAACAAGCCGACGATGGACGTGACCGAAGACGAGTTCGATAAGGTGTTTGCGGTCAATGTCAAGAGTATTTATCTGAGCGTGCCCGCCGTGGTGCCAGCGTTGAGGAAGAGGGGCGGAGGGAGTATTATCAATATCGCCAGCATTGGTGCCATGCGCCCGAGACCGGGCCTGGTGTGGTATAATGCTAGCAAAGGGGCGGTAGCGAATGTACGGCTCTCCTCGTCTCATCATCACAAATATCCTCCCTAGCCACACCCACTAACCTCTCTGATCCCAAAACAGGCAAGCAAAGGCCTCGCCGCAGAATTCGGCAAGGAACAAATCCGAGTGAACGCATTGTGCCCGTTGCTATCAGGAACGGGCCTCTTCGAGCAGTTCGTCGGCGTGCCGTACAACGATGAGAACATGAAGAAGTTCCTGTTCAATGTGCCGCTGGGACGGTTGACGGACCCGGGCGACATCGCGAATGTGTGCGCGTTTTTGGCCAGTGACGAGGGAAGGTTTGTCACGGGCGTTAATCTGGAGATTGATGGCGGGAGAGCGGTTGGTGCGTAGAAGGATGGATATTGGGGTATTGGGCGAGAAGAGAAGAGCAGAGACAAGATAAGACCACATACAGCGCTACAGGCGGTGGGGAACGGCTGCTATATAGTCTAAGCCTTAAGCCTTCAAGCTGTCAGAAATGAGAGAGAATCAGACAAGACAAGAGGAGAGAAACATCCAAGCAAGTTTCGGGAGTTGGTCCACCTTTCTTGATATTCCTATTTCAGCTCGGTTCTAGTCTTGAGATTCATGTCCATTTCCATGTTCCCGCCCATCGGTTGCTGTTCAACATGAATCCATTGCGCCAGCCCAATGCCTGCCTTGCGTATCCTATGCCCAGGCCCAGGCCCAGGCCAATACCGACTCGCTTTCTTTGTGCAAAAATCGTACACATACACACTTGCATTCATGTTCTTTTTGGTAGACCATTAATACGTTTTGGTTGTTTTTTTTCTCTTTTCCCGGCTTGCACAAACGTACAGTAGATACCCAGCCTATAATTTTTTGACGAATTTCGCTTTCAACGCTTGCTTGTTCGCTCGCTTGTTTGCACTTTCAATAGTCGCCCTTCCATCGCTATGCAAACTCTGCTTTCTATGCTGATGACGATGCTGTGCAGTCGAATTCAGACTTACCCAATGCTCTTTTGCTGTTTCTAGGTCTGAGAATAGCGAGAACAGTGGCAAGCAGTTCTACTAGAAAGCCGCTCGGCCAATACCGTCGTCACTCTCCACCAGCTGTTGCAAATGAGCATCTGCAAGTTCGCTTCGTAGTTTCTCTCGCTCGCTTTCTCGTTCTCGTGTCTCCCACTCGCTCATCACTTCGCGCTTGATCCGCTGTTTTTCCGTGATTTCCTTGCGCATTCGTTCGGCTTCTGCTTCCAGCATCTTGATGCGCTTGTCTTGATCAGGCGGGAGGCCAGAAGGTAGAAGCTTCCCACCTGGGACGATTTTCTCGGTGGTGGTGAGGTGCTGCTGGACGCTGTTAAAGCGCTGGGTGCGAGGATACGTTGTGCTGCTGCTGCTATTGCCACGGAAGGCGAAAGTTGTGTCGTTGTGCCCAGGTGCGACACCAATGGAGCTTGCACGATCGGAGTTTGCACCTCGATAGCTGCTGCCTGAGAGATCGCCCCGAGGTCCTCCCCCAAAGTCACCACGGCCTCCGCCGTAGTCACCACGAGCACCACCATAGTCGCCCCGAGTGCCGGCATAGTCTCCACGCCCGTATCCACCCCCTCTTGGGCCATACGGGGCTGAGCCGCGATATGAAAGACTACCTCGACCGCGCATTGGTGGGCTTGTAAAATCTCTTGCAGGGCCACTCGGTGCACCGCGAGGTCTTGTCGGAGCGTTGAACCCAGGGGAGCCTCCGCGCGCGTGAGCGGACATTGACGGCGACAATGAAGCAGGCCCAGTGGGAGGGGATCGTTGGCCCTGGCTGAAGTTTCGTGCGGGTCCTGTCGGGGGAGGTCGATCGTATGTTCCATTTCGATGGCTACTTGGTCCCGTGGGTGGCTGTATTGACTCGCCATTCGTAGAATGTTCGTCACGAGTTGTGTTCATGTCTCTATTCCGTGACGGCTCCGTTGGTATTGGTCTTTCTGCATAACTCGTAGAATCTGCATGGTCGTGTAGAGTCGACGGTGGATGAGGTGGGGAGCGAGGCCCTGACCCTGCCAGGCTAGTTCGGTCAGGGTAGGCTGGAGGAGAGGACCTGCGAGAGGTATTGTTGGAAACAGGGGCAGAATTACGGGGAGAAGGGGATCGTCTCCTCCAGTTGTCGTCCTGCGGTTTGCGGTCAAATCTTCGCGGAGGACTCTTAGATCGAGGTCTGTACTGGCCGCCTCCTCTTGATGAGTCTCTGTCCCGGCTTAGGGGTCTTCTGGGGGGTGATCGTGGACGATCAAACCTATTCCTATCGGGGGACATCCTTCGTTCTCTCTTAGGTGACCGCCTGCCTTCAGGGCTAAAATCTCGAAATCTTTTCGAGTCTTGCGGACTGCGTGGTCTGGGGCCAAGCGATCTTGATCTTCTTCGAGGAGGCGATCTTCGTGGTGAAAAGCGGCGTGGGGGGGTTCTTCTGCTGGGAAATAGATCTTCTCTTTCCCTTCCTCGATTTGGAGGAGTTCTCGATCTTCGTCGGAATGGGGGAGAGCGGCTGCGCGGCCTGGGGGCTCTGTTGCTGGTAGCGGGCACATACGAGTCAATGTCATCTCTCCTCTCATCCCTTCGGGGCTCTCGTCGATCTCCAGCCCATGAGTCGGCACCGTGTCGGTCTCGGTTTACAGGACGGTAAGGCCCATCGGCAGAAGAACCACCAGGACGATAACTCTCGCCCTCGCCAAAGTATTCTACATCAGGGTGGTCGTCTCTTTCGCGGTAGGGCCGGTCTCGGTCTCGGTCGCGCGGAGGAGGAGAGCGTCTCGGTCTGCCAGATCGTTAGTGGAAAGCAGATAGACATTTCATATTGACAGATTGACATGCCCTCGGTAGCGGTCCATCGCATGGCAGGTGGTGAATTGATGACAGGGAGGATCTGCAGATGGGATAGTAGAGAGATTATGAAGGGGAAGGTGTCCCCAGATGGAGAGGGTCGAGAAGAAGGCTTGAAATGTCACAACTCATGAGGATCAGAAGTTGTGGGAAGCCTCATTCAACCATGTCTGCGGAGAATCAAGAGAAAGAGGCAGCCAACATCTGGCGCCCAAAAACTGATGCCAAGGCGACAGGGCTGTTCCCAATTCGGAAATCTGATAAAGAAAGTTTTGGTTATTTTCCGTATCATTTTCAGGCCTGGCTTTCACAGCCTTGCCCACACCAGTCCTACAGCGATTTGGACATGCACAGGAATGCCCCGTGTATACCATCATGTTTTGTATGGATGACAATAAAACGATCAACGGTGCGCACGTGATTGTCTAAAGAAAGACGCGCCGAACGAGATCCAGAAGGAAGGTGCAAAGACGACGCGATCAGGCCACGCCTACCGCGCCCCTTCCAAAAATGCCAAAGGGGCGGGTCGGAATTATTGAACTTCCGTGCTTCACGGGATATGCCAACGGGCCATAAAATTGGTATAGTATCGTATGTCTTGAACGTTGCCCGAGATCCATATCAAACTGTAAGGTCTCAGCAACACTCTGATGGGGCTTCATGGCTGAGTGTCTGTCACCAGCAGCATCGCCTTTAGGCCTGTGCTCCCCCGTCCCCTCTGGCGCCCGATACATTATCAGCCATGCCCTCTTCCTTCTCACTCCTCTCACGCTCCTCCGCATCTTTCTTCTGGCTCAGTTGTAGATCCCTCATTTGCTTCTCCTCTTCGCTCACATCAATATCTTCTAATCCGACTTGCCCAAGAATACGACCAATAAGAAAGCGATATTGCGTGTGTCCCTCGACAATGCTGGATGCATCCACATTTTCAATCCCTGGGACATCTTCAATCATCTGCAGACCAGCAACGCCATATTGAAGACTACTCGTGCGATACAGAACGCCCAGCAGATAGTCATGGGCCGAGTAGACATTGATGAGCCGGCCACTCACCACCGCCCTCAATTTTCGCCATGCCACCGATTCCGAGGGTGCTGCTGCCCCTATCAATACCACCGACTCCACCAGACCAAACGCTCGACGATCTGCAAGCTCATCCAGGCACGAGTATATTAGACGTGCTCCAAGAGAATACCCCAGCAAAGTGACTGGTCTCTCGCCTTGAACTTTCGAGATGAGAGCTCGTGCAAGGACTTTCCCTGCCTTTTCACTTCGTGATGCAGCAACACTCCATGGATTATCCACCAGCCTCGTGGCCTTGGCAATGCCATAGGGCAATATCAACGCGGATGCGAGTGTGGCAAGGATTGTCCGACTGATGACCTCTTTCTTCGCCCATCCCCAAGCATAGCTTCTAATGTATGTTGTCAACGCACTGCCAAGTTTCAACAGCGGTCTGACCTCCCATCGGAGGGCGAAACCCTCCACGCTATTTCCGATCGCCTGCCAGGGTTTGACCACTTCAGATTCGTCGTTGAGATAACCTGATATACCGATAGCGACACGCAGATGTCTTGAATCGACTTCGGCGTCCTTGATGTGGAACCTACTGGCCTTGTGCAGAGGGATAAAGGCGAAGTCGTCAACCTCCCTAGCGTACTGGTCGATGACTCGCCCTGTCATTCGGCCACCATACGCACCGAATAATGCTCCTACCAGAGGAGCGCTTCCCGCAAGTGCTCCAAGGTAGCCTGCTGTGGCAGTCGCACCAAGCCCAATCCCACCCATCAAGGATCCCACCCCGGCGGCAAGCAGCGGAGCAGCCAGACCTCCAGTCACACCAATAAGGACAGCACCCGCCGCAGCACCTAGGCCGACCTTCCACTTCCTAGACGAGGCGTTTTCCTCTGCCTTCTTCTTCGTTTCAGCGTCCGCGTTCATCTGCTGCTTGGCCGACTCGAGCAGGCCTTTCGCCACCTGGGCTTCATCCTTGGCCAGCAGTTTCATCGGGAGACCAAGGGAGCTGGTGATTCGGAGTAAGATGACACGAGATTCGGCGGTGTATGTCTCGAGGCTCAGGAGGAGCAGCAGGAGAGAATGCAGTATTAGCACGCGTTGAGCTTGAGGCAGCTTTCGTAGTGGCGTTTCTTGCGGCGGGTACAGCTGCTGCAGCGCATGATCTGACTCGGTGTCTTCAAGTTCTTTGCTTATGCCGTCCTCTTGATTCTGGGCTTGAGGTTTGTTCTTCGCAACACCAGACCCATCATCTTGGTGCTGATTGATAGCCTCTCCCAGCCGCTGAATGACTTTGTCCCTCCAGGTATCAAAATGGTTGAATGTAGCATCTCTCAACGCCGTCATCTCGGTGCTAGCCAATTCTGCCTTCCTTCTTTCATAGCGTTTCTTCCGTGTTTCCTCTTCCTGTGCAGGAGTAGGTTCCTTCCGAGACTTCGCTGCCTGATCCTCCACATGGTCTCCGTTCTGATCGGACGTTTCCTCCTCCCCAGATGGAGGCGACAGCGCTCGATTCCAGCTTTCATGACCTCTGTCCGGGTCGAAGGTATCTAATACCTGTCGTCGCATGGAATCCATACAATTGGCTACGAGAAGCAGTAATTCCGACTTATCCTCGTGCGTCGACAAGATGGTGGTGAGGGATTGTCCATGGCTTTGCTCTGCTTGTTGCTGCGGGTGTATGGATGCAGCATGTTTGATCTTGTTCAAGAATGAAGCCATCGTGCAATGACTTGCACGTCGAAACTTGCTTCAGATACTGAGGTACCACGAAGCTGTTTGTAAATATACGTTTGCAAATGTGCTTTGTCTGTCATTAGGGTTCGATGGGGCGAGAGGTTCAAGGGACAAGGGACGGAGTATTTCGTCATCAAGCATTATTTATCTGCATAATTAATAGTGATCCGCCCTGAGGCTGTCAGGGTTCCCATAACTCGTCACCAGGCTCCTGGGGAACGGGGCTTGGCAAGTCACGTGATTACTCTGCGTTTGTCCCCTTCCAACCCATTGATGATCCTTTCAGGCTGACGAGAGGCGTGTTCCATTGAGGTGCTGTATATCCGGCGAGAGACCGTCACTCGCCAAGAACCTCTCAGCTGATGACCCTCGTCATGCTCAAAGGTGCCTCGAAGCAGGCGGCTATGATACGCGGATACCTATTTGAAAGATTCACCCCGGAGGCCCGGATGGCCATATCCTTCTATCAAGATTTCCCATCGATCCTGGATAATGCGTTCTAATCCTTTCTTATAGATCCTTTCTCAATTTATGTGGGTACTCTGGCCGTTCTCGAATTCTTGAGTGTGTTGGTGAAACAAGCGAAGGTGGTTCGAGAGGCCGTAAGCAGACATTGACACACTCGCCGAAGAAATCGCCGATTTTGAAGCCCTTACCCTTTCAGGTGAGTTCGTTCTCCAGCAACGGGGTAGCACGCCATTGGAGACGTCTGCCACACTAATCGGCAAATTGCTCTCAAGGGCTGGAGTCCAACTGCATCAAATCCAGCAATTTCTTGAATCCAGGCTGAGCTTGAAAGTCTCTGATGCGGACGAAAGAAGACGCCGGAAATTTGCCTGGCTGAGGCACAGAAGAAACGCAGAGGATTTGAGACGAAGATTGGAGGCTATCAGATGTAGTCTCTCGACTGGTCTCAGCGCACTAACGCCGTACGTTGATTCTGTTTTGCCCTCGTATTGGCGACCAGCAAAGAGAAATCTCTAGTGAGTTTCGTCAACACCTCGTATTCCACGCACCGCGGACACGTCAAAAATTTTGGTCCTGCTCCGACGCTGCGCGCCTCACTTTGCATGAGATCAGGACGATCCCTTGATGGTAGGTACAACTGATAAATCCCGCAACATCCCTCAGGCAAGGTCACCTATTGTCAACTTGTTGGCGACAATATAAATCCACTAAGACCCGAAAAAGCACTAGAGATTTCTCTTTTGCTGGTCTTCAACACAACTGTGCCTTCGTGGGACCCCCTGGGCCCTAGGATCTGGTCTCACGTTCTCTTGGATAGATCCGCAATAAAGAACAATACTACGATAATCATCGGCTCCAGGCCCTGACAATCTGGAGCCGTGGGGACCACACAGGGAAATGGGTAGCGGAAGCAGAGGAAGCGGTAAAGATTCAAAGGAAGATCAAGGACTCGTGAGAGGTGTTTTCGAGTTTACAGAAATCCGCGGCGAATTCTGGAGGTTTCAATCCATCAGATATTACGTAGACTAGAAATTTCAGTTACCGACGGATTCTTTCTCCTCTCCGGAATATAGGCTTACTAGACCACTATAGACCCCTCCTTCGATATTCTCGATATCTTTGATAAATGGTACCCATTCGATGTGAGAGCGACTCCACAACTCTAGCACAGGCTTCGCGTCGGCAACATTCAAGTCGTCGACGCATCCTGCCCTAATCATCACCACACCAGGAAACCCGGTCGAAATCCGATACAGAGTGCTACCACAGTCTGGGCAGAAATAGCTCGTTACAGTATTTCCGCTGTCGGCGATCTTGGAGTACGTCTTCAGCACTCCTCTTGTTGCTTCGAGGCCATCAATCATGACCATCAGATTAACAGATCCGAATAGGGAGCCTGTAATTTTTCGATCGTCAAGGCATGAGCACAAGCTCTGCGTCCATATTTAGTGTGCATTTCAGGTCCTTGGGGCCGAGATACTAACGTACTCTTGAAATGGTCTCTTCGGAGAAAGACACGTGGACGGAGCCGCAAAGGCAGCTTGATGTTGGCATGGTGATGATCGAAAGTAGAGGATTAAGGAAGTCTTTTAGTTTAGTTTTCGTCTGAATTCCTCGATTACAACACCAAAGTAGAGTTGAAAGATTCTGCAATGCTACCAAGACAAGTATTAGGGAAGTTCATCCAAGGTTGAAGCTTGGGCCATCATGCTCCATGCAGCTGCACCATTGGACGGGATAAAACCGTCCTTGGTTCTCGCTTTGGGGAGCTGAA
>Ga0105239_10002211_pt1 | contig 24980 bp, 21 predicted proteins | sample KBSC44metaG_FD_92761 | JGI IMG/M metagenome (GOLD analysis project Ga0105239, IMG submission 92761) | Corn rhizosphere microbial communities from Kellogg Biological Station, Michigan, USA - KBS C4-4 metaG | ecosystem: Host-associated > Plants > Roots > Rhizosphere > Soil | place: Michigan, USA...
GTTTTATATACACATTTACTAGTGTATTCATCAGGTTTCCATGTCATTCTGTAATTTCCGAGTATTCCGGGTCAAGGAGTATTGTGGCTGTTTCATGCCAAAAATGCCTCGGGTCAGACACGAGTCACGTGGTATTTCGGTGGAGCAAATAGACCACTACGGCGGATCATACGGACCATTTCCGCCAACAGGGTTTTTGATCCAGCATTATTCATTGTTTAAGTATTTATTTTTCACCTGAGCCGAGAGCGAATGTTGTGATCTTGCGGATTCGAATGAGATCCGAAGGTTGAAAGTGTCTCGGCTCTATCGGCGGGGATTTGAAAATTTTCTCTTTCATCATGGTGAGTGTAGAAACATGACACGTGAGCGAAGAATGTAAATGTGTGCCTACATGATGGGTCGCTTCCGACAAACAATTATCGCGAGAGTCGTGCATTTGCCGCCGCTTGGAAGAAGGGCGGATTTACAAACTCGATGACTATCCTCAAAAAGAGGCCCCTACCCATCTATTCAGTTCTTTTGGTACTACAGTTCCATCCTAGTTGTTCATTACTAACGCCCAACCTTCCCGCACACAGCCACACGCGGATGCGAGCAACTTCTCATCGACGCTGAGCAAGAGCGAAGCATACGGCCAGCTCCTCTCATCACTGGAGGCACTCCTGGAAGGACAGCGCAACTGGGTAGCGAACACGGCGAACACAGCCTCACTGCTATGGCACCTGTACCACTCTCTTCCCGCGCCATCGTCCGCTGTGAACTGGTCGGGCTTCTACGTGCTGGATCCCACGGACCCGGCGAACCGGTTGGTGCTTGGCCCCTTTATGGGGAAGGTCGCGTGCCAGACCATTAGGATCGGGAAGGGCGTGTGTGGTGCGGCCGCTGAGGGGAGCGGCAGGACAGTCTTGGTGAAGGATGTTGATACGTTCCCTGGCCATATTGCTTGCGATGGGGATAGTAAAAGTGAGATTGTGGTTGCGATACGCGCCGCCGGAAAGGTATGAAATGATGATTCTGTATTTGTTTGTTTGGGGGCACATGGATGGTTCCATGTTTCCTCCCGGGATTCCCTTCCCTCTGCTTACTGAACATCGATAGGTTGTTGGCGTCATCGATATTGACTGTGCCGAACTCGAGGGGTTCGATGAAGAGGATCAGAAGGGTCTTGAAGCCATAGCTGACCTGTTAGGGAAATCGAGCGATTGGTAGTGAGATTTTTTTCTTGGTTCTCAGTCTGATGAAATTTCTCGGTCTCTTGCACAATTTCTCCTTTGCATTGGCTTCGTTTCCCTTTCATTCCTCCGACAGTCCTTGACTTGGGACTGCATTCGTGTTGTTCTTGTGGGTATCAAGTTCGTCATATGCTGTTGCTCAATGCTATCTATGCCGCTCGTGCAACTTTATTTGATCATGCTCATTCAGCCTGGTTGAAGGCCTTCCTTCAGTGTAACTCTGACTTAGCTGGGCCTCAAATCACGTTGATGGTTCCCTTGTCTTCCATGCAAACTATTCAAGGTGGAGTCTTCACTTCACACCTTTCCTTATGGCCGCCAATGCCTGCCGCATTCCATATTACATCTGCATTCCTCCCATTTTTGCTCCATCCTGGAAATTCGTGCCAGCCCTGGAGCTCTTGATGATCTTGGTAACTTGATCCTCGAGCTCATCCCAATCATCAGTCGCTACTTTCGTCATTTCCGTGTTGAAGTATTTTCGAATCTCCATCAACTTGTCCCAATCACCTCTACTGCTAACGAATGTGACGGCGACACCGACGCGACCAAACCGACCGGTTCGACCGATACGATGGAGATAAGTTTGTGGATCAGCAACGAATTTTCCGTGGCCGATGAATTTATCAGGAACATCGTAATTGACGACCATTGAGACAGACTGAACATCGATACCGCGGGCAAGCACATTTGTGGTGATAAGGACTTTTGCGTGGCCCATGCGGAAAGAGTCAATGATGACGTCTCGTTGTGCACCCTCATAACCACCAGTGAGAGACACAACTTTATGGCCTTCTGCAGTCATACGTTGCTCGATGGCAAGAGCGGTCTCTCGAGTCTATATGATGTTAGTTTCCATGCTTAGCATGCTGGCGAAATCATCGAGGCATACCTTGACGAAAATGATTGAGGAACCAATGGTCATCAAACCGTAGAACTTGACCAGGATATCATACTTGGCCTGGTCACTATCGCAGTCCAAGTAGATTTGTTTGATTCCTTCCACTGTCAAATCTTGGTGTTGGAGGGTCATTTGATTGGCGCCTGGGGCGAATTGGACGGCATAGTTGACAACGTTGTCAGGGAAGGTTGCGGAGAAAAGAACAATTTGGATGTTCTTTGGGAGCATGCTGGCGGGATTGTTAGTGAAAAGAATGGGGAAAGGTTCTTATGACGGCTCACCTTTTCACACGGATGCATTGGTCACCAAGGCCTTGTTGGTCAAGCATGTTGTCGGCCTCATCAAGGACAAGGACTTTGAAGCCTCTGGAATCCATAGAGCGCTTGCGAATCATGTCCATGACTGTGCCTGGGGTTCCAACAACAACAGAGGCTTCAATCTTTCTTGTACGTGATGCGGCATCTTGAGGAACGGCAGCTTCGACATTGAGACCTTCGATGAACGAACCCATGACCTTAACAACACCAACGATCTGTCGGGCAAGTTCTCTGCTCGGGGCAAGAACAAGAGCTTGAGGGGTCTTTTTCATTTGTTCGGAGCTCAAGTCAAGACGAGCTAGAATGTTAAGGACGAAGGCGGCGGTCTTGCCAGTTCCAGATTGAGATTGCCCGATCAGATTTTGAGGAGGATTTAGTAGCAAGAGGGGTAGTGTCTTCTCTTGAACCTTTGATGGTTTGCGGAAATTCATGCTCATGACGCCTTTGAGAATGTTCTCGGCCCTGGAGAGGATCAATGGAGATTCGATAGTGGGAATGTCAGTAGATTTCACTTACAGGCCTAACTGCTCAAAGGATGTTGCGGAGAATAGTGGATTGTTGGGGTCAGCTTGCATATCAGCCAATTTGATCTCGACTTGATAGTCCGGCTCTTGCAAAGTTGAACCACCAAAGGGCGTAGTAGCGCCATCGACCTGAGAGATTGCATCTGAGGACTCTGGCGCTTGAATTGGGTTTGAAGGAAGTTCGTTGGCGGGAGAGGCAACTTCATCGGCCCAAGAGGTGCCAGACTTTGGTTGGAATGAGTCGGTGGTAGGCTTAGGGGTGTCGGGTTTTGAGATGCGGTCTGCAAGAGAGCCGCTTCCAGCAGGAGCCTCAGACATCGCGACTGTCTCTCGGAGGGTATGAGGGTTGAAATAGAGGTTTGAGCGTGTTCAATAAGTGTGGAGCTGAGACAGGTTCGGGGAGATTGTTCGAGGCTATCAGGAATTTGAAACTGAAGGAGTGAGTGTTGGTTGAATGATGGGAGGGGAGAGGAGTAAATGAGAACAAGATGGGTAAGGAATAGATAGGTAGATACTGCCAGTCAACTGTGTGAAGTCGAGTAATATTCACTTGGAGGTTATTGTACTGGCAGAATAAACAATTGAATGGGTGTTGGCATTGGACTTGAGTGAATGAGACTGGACGGGCTCAGGCTCATGTCAATTCGAAAATATGCAAGGCGCCGCAGTCTCGGTGCGCCACAGATGGCAAGTGGGAGGGTGTGGCGCAGTGCGGGGTTGATAATGCCACTGATTAGGCGCTTGAAATGGTGCCTGAGCCACACGTGGGTTGGTACCTAAACTATGCCTAAACCATACCTAAACCATACCTAAACCTACCAGTCCAAGTAAAGAACGGAGGCTCCCCGGGCTGCACGCCACCCTCTATCGGCCACCCACAATGGATAGGATAATTAGACTCTTAGTAAAGGCACTACTGGGCAAGATCAACGGAATTCCTTGGGTTGGGTTGGTTTGGCTGTGTTGCCGCGTTACGTTGCGTTGCGTCGTCTTCTCATCTCCCCACCACCAACCTCAGTAGTCCAGTCTCTCGTTCTCATTCCGCTCCCAATTCATACCCGACACGAGCCCAAGACCTACAACCTATACAGGCCATCTGCGATTGCCGCTCCCCCCAGAAAATGAAACGATGCCGCTGAGCCTGGACCATCTCCCTTCAACGCAATGGCTCAGGTGGAGGCTGTCAGCTTTGGCACCGAATTAAAGGTATGCTCGCTCTCATCATCTTGTTTCTCCAGTCGCAAATTGAGATTAATATGCTTTAGGACGGGTACAAACCCGTGGATAATTGGGTGAGCAACCTTGCCCTTCTCGAACATTCCCACTGCTCGGATCCATCTAATTCCTGCCCTTTCAGGTCGGCCTCGGCATAGGATGGCTCGCCGAGATCCAAGAATTCTACCAAGAACGTTCTACCATCGAGAAGGAGTACAGTCAGAAGTTAACCGCCCTGGCAAAGAAATACTATGACAGGAAGTCTAAGAAGTCCAGTAACCTGAGCGTGGGCGACAATCCTGCGCTGACCCCAGGCTCACTAGAGGCTGCGTCCCTCACGACATGGACAACACAACTCTCGACATTAGAGGCTCGCGCTAATGAACATGGCAAGTTTGCTCAGGACTTGCTCAGCCAGGTCTCCACACCATTGGAATACAATATGAGGAAACTTGACGAGTTGAGGAAGAGTCATGCAGACTATCAGACCAAACTCGTCAAGGAGCGAGATTCATCCTATGGCGATCTTAAGAAGCTCAAGGGAAAATACGACACTGCTTGTCAAGAGGTTGAGAACCGAAGAAAGAAGGCTGAATCCTCCTTTGAAAAGAGTAAAGCTCAGAGTTCATACAATCAGCAGTTGATGGAGATGAACAATATCAAAAATACCTATCTGATCGGCATCAACGTCACTAATAAATTGAAGGAATGCTACTATCATGAATATGTACCCGAACTCCTCGATTCGCTACAGGATCTCAATGAGACACGAGTCTCCAAGTTGAACAACATTTGGCTGATTGCTGCAACTCTCGAAGCCAACACCTTGAAGCGAAGTTCTGATCATATCGCACATTTGTCTGCCGAGATTCCTCGAAATATCCCCGCACTAGATAGTAATATGTTTGTTCAACATAACGCTGTCCAGTGGCAGGAACCCTCCAATTTGGTTTTTGAACCTTCTCCTGTCTGGTTGGATTCCGATAACATGATGACCGACGAAACCTCCAAGATTTTTCTACGCAACATTCTTCAGAAGAGCAAACCTATGATTAACCAACTGAAGGCCGATGTCACCACCAAAAGACGCGAGTTGGAAAATGTAAAAAAGCTGCGGCAAAATATCCGAGAAGGGAAAGACAGGCGGGATGAAGTCGACTGTGTGCGATCCCAATTCGCTGTACAAGAAGAAGTACACGCGATTGACAGGAAACGCTTGACAGCCGAGGTTGAAACCTCCACCATTTTGGCCGTGGTCGGCGACCTCAGCATGTATGGCAAGAGTCATACATTCAAATCCGAGACTTTCAAGATCCCCACCAATTGTGATCTCTGTGGGGATCGCATATGGGGTCTTAGTGCAAAAGGTTTCATTTGTACAGATTGTGGGTTCACCTGCCACAGCAAATGCCAGATGAAGGTACCTGCCGATTGTCCAGGAGAACAAACCAAGGACGAAAAGAAGAAGTTAAAGGCTGAAAGACAAGCAGCCGCCTCTGCCGCTGTGGAAGCTCCCGCTTCCAATGGAGTGAGCTCTCCCCCACCACTTACCAGGCAAGACACAATGAACAGTCTTTCCTCTGGCTATGCTGCTAGCGCCACACGGTCCCTGTCAGGAACTGTTCCTAGAGCTATGACCCAGGATGATACCACGCCGACAACCAGTTCCCCACTGACTTCAGCTCCGTCAAACGCCAGCTCTACGCCTATCGGTACCGCGAGGAGGAACCGAATTGTGGCACCTCCTCCGGCTGCCTATGTAAGCGGGAGCTCGGCCCCTGCTTCCAATGGCGATAGCCAGCCCAAGGCTAAGATGCTGTATCCATACGAGGCCCGAGAGGCCGGCGAGGTAACGCTTTCGGAAGGGACCGAGGTCAAAATTCTTGAGCCCGATGGTAAGACGAACATCCTAGATCGTCTACTTGATGCTAACAATCTGTAGATCAAGGCTGGACAAAGGTCCACGCAGGTTTCGGAAAAGAAGGCCTCGTGCCGAGCGCATATCTTGAAGAAGTACCTACAGCAGCCAGCACACCGGCTGGTGAGCGTCCACCCTCATTGTATTCTAATTCCAGTGCATCATTAGCATCCTCAAATATCGCTGCGAAGAAGAAACAAGGACCTGTGGTTGCTCCCCGTAGAGGAGCAAAGAAAGTCAAATATGCCGAAGCCTTATACGACTACACCGCTCAAAGTGATGCAGAGTTTGATATGGTGGAAGGTGAAAGATTCATTCTGATTAGTATGGGCACCGGGGATGGCTGGGCAGATGTGGAAAAGAATGGAGAGACGAGGAGTGTTCCAGCGAACTATATACAGGAAGTTTAGACATTGCGCACGTGTATCTCTTTGATGTCGCTGACTCAGTGTCCGTGCGTGTGAGTGTCTAGCTTGAACAACATTTCTGGGTAGCCTGGCCAGTGTGTTGGATACTTCTCTGAAGTCTCAACCCATACGCCTACGATTCCTATGTTTGCTATCCTCTATGCATGAGCACGAGGGACAGCCTTGTCTGGCCCATCTGACTGCTGACTAGTTTGTAGTCTGTTTCCATTATTTCGCCCTCGAGAGACATTAAATTCGTCAGATTTGGGCTCATCTTGACCGACATATTGGCTGTCTGTCCGCTTGGGAAGGGGTTTTGAATTCTAATTCAGCCCTAGGACAATCATCGTGGCGGCTTGATACGAGGTTGTGGCCCAATCCAGACCCAAATACCCGTGTTCCTCTCGGTAGAGCGTCCGTATGATTGGCTGCCAATGACACTCTCGCACACCATGCGCCCAACCTTTCAGCCTCTTTTTTGAGTCTTCAACCCAACTCTTTTTATCTGGAGGCTGGCAGTTATTGGGTCCACGATTCAGGACTTGTACCAAAATGGCAGTTCAGGGTTCACATTTTGGTCCTTCTGCCATCCACGCGCGTTCATTCCTTCGAGCGTGAGCAAGATCGCCAGACTACTCCGTACCTCGCCCAGTCAAGGTTTGGGCTCCCCCGCGGCTCCAACAGCGCACGGGCAGCTCTGCAGCTCTGCAGGCTTGCTTTTCTTCACCAAGCTTGCCTTCTTACGAGCTTCAGCTGCTTGGCCGATACTCAGCTCCAGCATTTGATGTCTTGGTATCTCCAGTTTTAACCAAATACACTTGTGGGCAGTGCCTCTTGTCCAGTCTCGCAGCCTCTTCGTCTCCCGAAGGGGCAAGAAGCCGTCTTTTGAGAAGTACATACCATATCGTGTGGCTGACACCAGCTCCTGTTTCCTCAAAAGTCACCTCATTTCCGTAGTCCAATTTTTTCTCTGAGCAAGATCCCTCTTCTTACACTACTTGGTCTCCTGATTTCAAGTTTCTCTCTGCCATAAGGTGCAAGATGGACAGCCTCAGTCTGATTTCCAGCGCCTTTGTCCCTACAGCACTGGAACCTCCTTTTAGCCAAATCACAACTGCCCCACGACTTACACATCAACGAGACCTTCTACGCAGAGCAGCCTCAGTCGACTCGGCGACCTGTGGCTGGGTTAATGGCGATAAGGGTGAGCGGTTCTTCGTTTCTGCGATCCCCCGACTTCAAGTGCAACAGATGGTCATTGACCCTCCTCATTAGATGATGCGATTGTTTGTGCAGACCCATATCACCAACCCTGCCTCTGGAACTCAGATCTCCATGTCGTTGGATGTTGCGCTGCCTCCGCCACGTCCGACTGCAACTGGAAGACGTCTTGTGTTCCATACGCCAGCGTAAATTACGGCTGCGACTCAGATTGCCAGAAAAATAGCTACAACTTGATATGGTAAGCAATAAACCCGTAAATCCAATTGAGTTCTAGAAGGATAGATTGTTACTGACTCACCACGCCCTCGTTCAGCCCATCAGACAGAGCACTCTGCGCCATGGCGACCTTTGCGGGCCCTGCAGGCTACAGCTACCACAGCTGCACCGACAAGTACGCCACGACCGAAACCGTGCTCCTCACATGGCAAGGCGGCGATGCAACGGTCGAAAACCTGCCCCGTTACTACGCCTCCTACTGGAAGAGCACGAGCACAGCCAGTACGAAATCAAGCGGCACAGCGACAAAATCCAGCGCGAAGGCGACGTCTACAAGCTCTGCTTCCGATCAGATCGGCAGCTGGTTCCAGCGACACAAGTGGGCGGTCATCGGGGCGATAATCGGTGTGCTTATCGTGGTACTGCTGCTGCTCACCTGCTGTGTCTGCCATATCCGCAGGAAGAGGAGGGACCGCAGTCGAGGTGCCTACGCACCACCGGGGCAGGCACCTTTCCCGGGCCAGGAGCATGTACCCCTAACGGGATATCATCCTTATGAGAGAGATCTTTACGCTAAGACGTGAGGATCTGAAATGAAATCTACCGACCAAGAGAAAGTGGGGGAGCGTGCCAGCGAGTAATATGGTGGGAAAATGCAAAGCATTTCGGAGCATCAAACCTCAAGGAGGGAATCGATTTTCCTATCTCCTTTGGCGATGGACACGATGGACACGAATGTATCTCAGTTATGTTAGTCGGTGTACAGGCTGTTTTCTCAGGAGTCAGCACCATGTGCGGGGGCTGTTGCGAATCTGATAAGAAGATACCATATGTGTCGGACTGGGAGCTACTTCGCGTATTTACTCCTACACAACGGCGTTCGCTCTAATTACCACTTGTTTGCATGAATGGGAAACACGATCTCTTTGCCAATGGCTCAAACCTTTCCTTGCATAAGTTCTATTTAGGATAGTAAGTGTGTATATATAATACTAGTAGCTCTATTAGGTCTCCCTAAATCTCCTGACTTCCTTCGAGAGTACTCCGTATAGAAATCGGAAATCCTTAAGATCCTGTTACGGACCAGGTCACAGAGGCGATCGCCAGGACAGGGACCCCGCGTTCCAAGGGACACCTAGTGGAAGGTTAGCCGATAGAGAACGAGGCTACATCAGATTCACGTCATCATGAAATGTATTGGTGTATATCAATGTAATAAGGCAATAGTAATCCAGTAATGCCAGTAAGTTAGTATTATATATACGCGCTCCTTACTATAGATAGGACCATCTATAGTTAACTTCGTTAATAATCCTATACCTATATTTTAGGAAAATCCGAACAAGAATATCTCCCTTCGACCTATCTGATTACTACGTCCTCTTACCCACTTATTGAGGTACCACCTTAATCAGTACTACTTGACAGTTCGGATTAACTAGGATCAAAGGTTACATGACGATGGAGCAGAGTTCTCCTCACTATGGAAATCTAATATAGATAGAAAGGAGAACCCTCAGCAATCAAGTAGAAAGAACAGAGACCTTCAACCATTCATTCAGAGCATCACCAGTAGGCATAATCCTCCTATTGTGGTTGTCAAATAATTACAAGTCCCCATGAATGAAGCGCTCGCTTGTATACCCTAGTTCAAGATCGCAATAAAGTTCAGCAAAAGAGTAAGAATCCTGAATTCCCTGCCATACATCATCATGACTTCCCTCTACTCTTGCTCCATCCAAGGATACCACATAGTCGGCCCAATGGGAAGCTAGACTTCTCCTTCTGACCCTGTGGCCAGTTTTCTGCCATACTTTGTTCGAAGCTCACGGCCGACTTCTCGTTAGAGCTGGAAACGCTCACGAATCCTGTGCTTGACCAAGCTTTTTCTTCAAATGTCAGCGTTTTCACTGGTGTTCGCCTGGGCTTCTTTCTATGACTTGTTTTCGCTTGGGAATCTCTGAAGCTTTGCCCATGTTCACAATAATGCTGGTGCAGGCCTTTTGCAGTGTCAAACGCCCTGCCACACCACCAAACGACGCAGATGTGGCATTTTAACAACGAAGTCTTTTTGTCTAGAGTTTGTAGTCGATGCTCCAGTGCCGCAGGGGTGCCAGTAAGGGAGGTAAAGAACCCTTGAATTTCCGGAATGGGAGTAAGTGTAGCCGCTGATGGGTGTTTCGGTGGGTTTAAACCTTCCCATAGTTCGACCACGATCGAGTTTAGCCGAGTTGTCTCGTTATCAGTCTCGGTGTATGATATAGTCATTTGACTCTTGTCGGGCTCCAATTTCACGTTTAGCTTCTGGAGGGTATCTTTCTGGTCATAAATTCTTTCGCCTGTAGATAAGTCCTTGATGAACCATCGGTCATGGAAGCCGATATAGGCTGCCTCTCCCTCGACGGTGGAGTGGAAACCTTCTGAGGAAATTTCTACTGGCGGGCAGCCTGCGATTGGTGTGATGGATGGAATGACTGGTTGGCTTGTCTGTGCGAAGCGGCCGCTGGGCAAGTCCTTCTCCTTCTCGTCGACCACGAAGAACTCCTTTACGAATTCCACAAACCTGTCAACATCTGCTCTCGTCGTAATTGGAGCCAGACTAATCCTTATGATGCCAGTGGGCTTGCCGCCAAGAACATCCAAAGAGTCGCCACAGCTCATCCCTTGCATAAAGTTCCTCTTCATTTCCCAGGAGTCCAAGTCCAGCATGGCTTCAATGCCGCCAGGGTTACAAACGCCACCTGTTCGAAGCTGAATCCCTGCGGCGATCGCGAGTGCTTCAAAGCGTGATTTACCAATGATCTTGCCTAAAGGTGAGCGTATGCTGAAGGAAAGTATGGGGCCTTGGGTGCGAGAGTCTCCAAATTGCGCGTGGGGAGCCTTGTAAATCTGTAATACTTTCGCTCCGTTGTAATGGGTGAGGATGGAGAGCGTCGTATACGCGTACAGAGAGATGTGAGCCGCCCAATTAGAACATTGTGACGGAGAGCCGAACAGGTTGTTGTGCGTTTCCATAGCGTGGTCGAGAGCGACAATGTTATGGAAAGGAAGGGTGCCATCTTCGAGAGCTTCGTGGATCTGGCTCCGATGTGACTGATGCCATGAATCTCCAATGGCTGTCACCATCTCCACAGTACCACCACCAAAGTATTTTCGGGATAGCAGAATGTTACTGGATTCTTTCCGCACAATGAGACCACCAAGATCAGGGAAGCCGAATATCTTGTAGAAGGAGAGGCTAATGAAATCAGGGGCTTGGGTGTGATCACTGAGGTCGAGGTTGCCGCTGGTAAGATATGAGGCAGCATCGAGGAGCGTGTACGTTGGCATTCGGTGCGAGGCTGTTTTAGCTCGGATTTTTCCTGCCCAGTTCAGTGGAAGACGATAGCCCGTCATATTGGACTGAGCTGGATAGCCAAAGAGTCGGGGTATAGCTTCATCATTGATGCCGGAATCAATCCAAGAATTGACCTCCTCGTCGGTGGCAAAACATCGATGGCCACGTGTGGCAAGCTCTCTGACTCCAACAAGACTCGTGTGTGCATCTGCGTGAAATCCATACCAGTATCCGTAATCTTGGAAGGCATGTGAGACCAACTTAATGGCTGCGGTTGCATTGGCGACGAAGATAAGATCGAAGTGCTTTGGATCTGCGTTGAACCGTTCCAATACAAGCCGGCGAACTTCGCTCACACGAGTTGTTGACAGTGCAGACGAGGGAGATGCGGAGTGGGGATTGCCGAACAAGTTCGCCGTCATATCATGAGCAAATGCATGGATGGCAGACGCCGGATAGAGGGTCGTACCGGCATGGTCAAGATAGGTAGTAGTTGACAATTGAGGGTACTCCTGGCGTCGTATTTTCTCGAGGTACGCATTGTGATCACTGATTGACCGTTCCGCAGCCATGGTATGCTTTGTTTGATGAAAGTAGAGCAGTCTTTGAGGACTTAGTCATTGGGTGGCGATATAAAAACCCGGAGTTGTCTTGTAAGTCCAACACAGGCCTCAATGAGATATCTAGGAGCCCCATGTTATAGCAATCATAGGGGCGTTGAAACCAGTCGCGAGTTCTCAGACCACGCCAGACTCGCTATGATCACGGACACTCCGTGCTTCCAATTGACATTCCAGCTAGCCACAATCCTGTGCCTCATTTCGAACAAAGCATTCTGATCCAACACCGCAGCCACCACAGTTGACCATGGTAGACGGTGTGCCGGCTGTACCGAACAATACTTCCCAATTTGGGCGAGTGCGGAAGGGCTGTGTACCGCAGTGTGGGTGTAAATTTCAACGACACATGATGGAGAGTCACTATGATCCGGCGTCAAATAAGATTATACCACTGGCAGCTAACGGCGAAGCACCTCGGTTGCCGGGAGCTGTTCGCGAGATTGAGTACAATACTGCGACATGTGGACGCTGCCTACTTCGTAGATGTTTGAATGCCCCTTCAGCCTTCATTTTTAGCAGAAGCGGCCCACACTCTTTGGTCACGCAGCGGTGCCAGCGAGGCAGATACGAGGTCGCTAGCCAGTGGTGCGTTCTAGGAGAGGGAAGCTCGCTAAAGGCGGTGTCTGGTGGAGTCTAAGTAAAGGCTGCGGGACAAGCGCTAGGGATAGAGGGTCCACGTTGTGGGTCAGGAGTCAGTCTCTGGATCGGCCGCTTGGTCTTGGATTTGAGGTGGCTTGGCTGACGGAGCTGATAGCAAGTAAGTTTGACCTTTCATTTGACTTTTCCTGCGTGTCGATCTTAATATCAGCAATACTCACCGAGCCAGAGCTCCTTGCCCGACCGCCTCCCGCGTCGGCATTCAGCGCCCTTAATTCTCCGCAGGGGTTCCTCTACGGGCCGGGAAGGCGCTTAGGGAACCCTCCGTGTTTCTGGGCTCCGACTCCATCAGTGGCGGCTAGTTCCAGGTAGTAAGTACTTCGGCAATATGACTACTTCCTACGCATCAAAGTTGAATGTTGAATCTCAGCCCCTACAGAGGGGACTAGCTAATCTCTGTGCCTGTTGCGATTCCACCTTTTAGCTTTCTGTATCCTATCAAAGTTATTGAAATAACAAATCGCCGTGGCACCTCTCCTTCGTATCAGCACAAGTGCATGTAACTAGTCGTGTATCTCGTATTATGCACGGCCTAACAATCCCTGGCCTAGATCCTAGATGAAGGAGTACCAACTCGGAGTAGCCGAAAGCCACAAGGCCGTCTCTAGCGCTGTCATCGCGGCAGGGAGCACAGACACGTCCAAACAAATTTCAAAGTTTAAAATGATATGTCTCTAGTTGGTAGAAAATCCAGTCTAGAAATATAGGAGCAGGCTCTATCCGGATCCCCGCCAAGTCCATGAATGGACACTTCAAGTGCTTGTTTACCAGCCACAATCGCCTGCCGGGCCACTCATTACCTTCGTCAACTTCCGATGCAGGTATTTACGTAGCAGAGCCTCTCTTCCTGCCAGGTGACACCAATCAGCCCATTGACGCGGGCACCATCGTGTTGACGCTTGCCCTGATCGCTTTTGGGGAGAAACAGCCTTCATCTGAATAGGTCGTCGTTCGAGGCTTCTGATCCCGCCCCACTCCTTTAATTTCGCGATATAATAGGGAGAAAGAGCTTCAGGTCGTACCATATTCAGCCAGCCTCGGGAACCCCTTCCTTGTTAGACTTGCCATTCCTGGACGTTCGTATGGACGACATCTCTAGCTCCTTTTTCCAATGGTTTAGGTCCCTATTTCATTGACTTTGTCGCACTCACAACTCCCATCATTTTCTGGAAGCAAGGAAATCTACCTCACTAAGTAGTACTGTTGGTCAAAACATCGGTTTGGATCTCTCCTTTTTCTTCCTCGCTTTTGATTATATCCGCCAAACAGATACGCAAAAGACCTTTTCTTCAATTGAGATTCTTCCAATGGACTCTAAAAGCTGTACCGGCAAGGAGCGGGATTTGGAGAGCGGCGCGGCGGCTAACGCTCTCTTCGTCAACGATACAGTCCATACTCTGTCTTGGGAAGACCTTAATGTTCACATTGAGGACCGAAAGACCAAAACACCCAAGGCAATCCTGAGCTCGACTTTCGGCTATGTTGAGCCAGGAAAAGTTCTTGCCCTGATGGGCCCCAGTGGATGTGGCAAGACTACCATGCTCAATGCATTAGCTCACCGTCTTGTTTCCACTAAAATGCAAGTCACCGGCACGATACAGGTCAATGGCCAATCTACAACAGCTTCTAAGCTCAGTAATGTTGCTAGATACGTCGAGCAGGAAGATGCCTTGATTGGAAGTTTGACCGTCAAAGAGACTGTGGATTTTGGAGCCCGTCTCGCGCTATCTAAATCTATCTCAAAGGCCGAACGCATCCAGCGTGTTCATGACGCTCTTCAGTCCTTCGGTATACAGGACCAAGCAGACTCACTTATTGGTACTCCGCTACGGAAAGGCATCTCGGGGGGGCAGAAGAAACGAGTCAGCGTTGCCAGTCAGCTCGTCACATCTCCGAAGATTCTATTTCTGGACGAACCAACTTCGGGCCTCGACTCCGCAGCTTCTCGAGAAGTAATGTCCTACATCACTGGTCTCGCCAAAGAACTCAACCTGATAGTTGTCATATCCATCCATCAACCCTCAACCACGACATTTGAACTCCTCGATCAGATCATGCTTTTGTCAGCTGGGAAAACTTGCTTCTTTGGTCCCCGAGAAGGCCTCGAATCATACTTTGACACCATCGGTTATCCAATCCCCCTCCACACCAACCCTGCTGAATTTATTCTCGATTTGGTCAATGTTGACTTCGCGAAAGACAAAAGTGCCGCAAAAACACACCTGGAGAAAATTCACAATAGTTGGGCTACTTCGAGCAAATCTCAGGATGTGAGCCGGCACGTCTCATCACTCAGCCAAAACAATACTGGTGTATTGTACGTCGAGAATACAAGCAGACCAAGTGTGACTACTGTCACATGGACATTACTTCATCGAGCATTCATCAAGTCCTATCGAGACATGATAGCATACCAGATTCGCATTGCCATGTACACAGCACTTGCTATTATGATGGGAACAGTCTGGTTGAGGCTTCCATATGAACAGACATCCATCCAGACGTGGATAAACGCCATATTCTTCAGCGGAGCTTTCATGTCGTTTATGGCGGTGGCCTACATTCCGGCCTACGTGGAGGACTTGCAAATGTTTCGTAAAGAGAGAGCCAACGGACTCTACGGCCCCTTTCCCTTTATGCTTGCAAACTTCCTCATTGGAATGCCCTATTTGTTTCTCATAACATTCTTGTTCAGCGTTATTGCTTATTGGCTAGCCAACTTCCGCCCGACTGCAGGCGGCTTTTGGATATTCACGTTATATCTATTTTTAGATCTTCTCGCCGCAGAAGGTCTTGTTATTCTGGTCACAAGCATCATGCCGATCTTTGTCGTCGCATTAGCAGTTACCGCATTCGCGAATGGTCTTTGGATGTGTGTTGGAGGCTTCCTGGTGCCACCGGGGACTCTGAACGTCTTCTGGAAATGTAAGAACTTACCGCTCCCCGCTTCTCCAGTGACCTCAGCTTACTTGAGCTTGAATAGATGTTTTCCATTACATTGACTATCAGGCGTGGGTCACCGAGGGCCTCATTATCAACCAATTCAAGACAACCATTTACGACTGCGCCGTTGGTAGTAACGGAGGTTATAACTGCATGTATCCAAGTGACTTGATGGCGGAAGGAAAGATCAGAGGCTCAGTTGTTGTTGATGCATACAAGTACAGCAGCAGCGACACCCATGGAAAGTTGATTGGAATCATGGTGGGAATTATCGTTGTATATCGTGTGTTTGGCTATGGAGTTCTCGTTCTGAAGAGACTGTAAGCCTCTATTGGAAGATGGTGATGATGAAACAGGTTTGGATAGGAAGCCTGTGGTAAGCCTAAGGAGCAGAGGCTGAATGACCGATCGCGTAAATCAGGGGAAAGCTATATAGAATAATGCCTTGAATGATAGTCGAAGTTCGGCCGTGTTGTAAGTGTATACTAGGTTCTTATCCTATAGTATATAGTCCTTAATCAACGCCCATACCGCTGATTTACACCCTCTAACTACTAGAGCTGGACAGCCTTCAGCGCGATCTTGACGAAGGAGTGCTCCGGCAGGAACAACTTCAACCATACCTATCGACTGTTGGCCAGACCAGTTCTCTAGTTCAGCTTAGCTATGAGGAGATTGGATCCAGCGACACAAGCCACCACCTACTAGTGTTTCACCCTTCACTGGGATGCCGACGCCTTTTTCGCCTCGGCCGCGACTTTATCCAACCCCGTGCCGTTGACAAGAATGCTATCCTGTATGGTAGCAGAGAACGAGATCAGCAATGCAAGGCAACCCAGCAGAAAGAGCCGTATCTGCAGGGAGAAAAAAGGGATGCAGGAATCTCAAGGACTGCCGAACATGACAATATATAGTACGCACCACAACCGCCGTCGGAAGTAATCCCGGCAAGTACCTCGCGACGCTGGCATAAGAGCCCCTCCAGACCTTCCCGGTCTTGCCAGCCAGGACGTCGTCGACGACCCCGTCCGCAAAATCGCCGGCTTTTGTTCTCTTGACACCATCGTCCGGCGAGACGAATTTAGCTAGCTCCTCCTGGGCGACATAGTATTTCGAGGTGCTGGGGAGGACTGGGTCCGGGCTGTTCGCCGAGATCTGTGTCTCAATCGCCCCCGTGACGACGGTCAGAACCTTGACGCCCAGCGGTGCCAGCTCGAGGCGGAGGGAATCGGAGAAGACGTGGATCGCGCCTTTCGAGGCGTTGTAGATGCCTGTTTGCCAAGTTTGGGGGAGTCAGCATTCTTCTCGATTTCATTGATTATTTCTGTGTTTATTTTCCTTTTCCCTTCTCTGGATGGGTGTGAGTGGGGCCAGGGGCGAATAACAGACTGGAATAGGGCGCATACAGCGCCGTGACAATCGAGCCAATATTGACAACCATGCCACCCTCTCCTCCCTTCTCGCCCTTGCGGGCTGTTAGCAGCGGCGCAAACGCCTGCACTGTCCTCAACACCCCCCAGAAATTAACCTCGAACACTGCCTTCCCCTCCTCGAGATCCGAATCCAGCAGTGGCATCCAATACTGCCGGCCGGAGTTGTTGACCAGGTAATCCAACTTCCCTCCCCCGGATGTCGCAGATCGCACTGCCGCCACCGCGGCTGCAATGTCCGTCACGGACGTGACGTCCAGCTGGAGCAGGGTGATGTTCGGGAGCTTGTCGAGGCCGCTCATCTTGGAGATGTCCCGTGCGGTTGCGAAGACGTGCAGGCCCCGGTTTGCGAAGGACGAGGCCAGTGCGTATCCGATACCTGTGTTTCCCAGTAGGCACTTAGGTCAGTCATGTTGTGTCAAGTGGTATGCTTAGAAGAGATTGATCGCACTCTTGATATCAATGTGTACATTTCCATGCCACAGCATCGACAGTCGCACAGTGGTTACTCATACATGACCCTTTCTAGGAGAAGAAGCGGAAGCTGACTTACCACCAACGCTGCAGCCTGTGATGAGGACTGTCTTGTTTCTTTTGCTATTGCTGCTGCTGTTGGACTTCGACATGCTTGCCTGCTATCCTAAATAGCAAATAGAGGGGGGGGAAGGAAGTTGAGAATGAGATTGTGCCTACCAGCACCGCAAGGCAAGCCGCGATCTACATATTTATGCAAACATCCATGAATGTTGGACGGAAGAGATCTGTTCCTTCCCGCCACCTTCCCTGCTGCGTACATAGCTTAGACTGGGTTTTATAGCGGATCGAAATTTTCATGTTTCCTGGTGAAAGAGTGTACATGTTCAAAACCGTTGGCATAAACCAATGAGTGGCGCTAGCCATCCACTAATATCCGTTATATTTATCAGATTGATGTTCATTTGGGCTTAGCCCGTCAGCAGGCTGCACAAGGCTGCCTCAGAACAGGGATCTGACTAAGAACCAACGCTTCTCTTCATGCAGGGTCGAAAGTGATGAACTGTTTGGAGTGGACTGTTCAAATTTATTTCTGCACAAACACATGTAATTTTACAAGCACGACAGGGCATATTTCTACTATGATGTCTCGATTGGCGCGGAGCCTGCCTATTTGCAAACCGGACAAGTTAACAAGTATTAAACCAATTCCAGATCTCCCGCTTGCCAAAGGCCAAGGAACCCTTGGACAGTGACACGCCCGTGTGGAGCAATTCGTCACAGCATGGGACTTTAGACCAAGATTGCAGCACATACTGCCCAAATCTAGCTGGGAGAATTTCGCAGTGAGAACTGTCGAACGCTCAAAGCCTTCATAGAATCGACCCAAACGAAGGAAAGGAAATTGCCGGCATCTGCTCAACCGATTGGGGAGGCGGTACCGCCTGGGTGGGTCGTAGCGTGCCCAAATTGCAGTCCGAGAGATATTTGGTCAAACAATCATCTTCCGGCGATGCGGTCGAAGCGAAAAGAGCCCAGTAGAAGGGAGAAAAAAGGGAAGCGAGGGAGAAGGCTCAAAATGGGAAGGTCAGGCAGATCATAAATAGGACATCGATTGATAATCTCTGTCCTCCAACCTGATATCTTCTTCAAAAGCTTGCTGTAGTTGTCGATCGTACTCAACCATTTGCTCAAGCCTTCTTCGGGCTATGTTCTCAGCATGCAGACGCCAGTAACGAGCTGCGGTTTTTGCGATGTCGAATGCAAACATTGGCTCGATGTGATTCAAGAAGACGCCACACAGTCCCGTTAAAGAATCCAAGGCCCGGAAATACCAAATTCGACCTGTCATCCAGTTCTCCCAAAAAGCATTAGCTTCTGAAATTGAGCGAGGAAGTAAAGATTGCTTCTCCTCATCTTCTAAAATGGAAATAGACTCGTCGAGTGTGAGTTTGAGATCTGTCAACTTTTCATCAACCAAACCGTCGATTGGCTGACTGATCAGCCATAAAGGGGGCCTAGAAATCTCAATCGGCCTGATTGCAGCCCCGTTCCAGATCGATGATTAATTTGATAGGCCAATCGTCATCAACGAAGATATTACCTTGATGGAGGTCCGTGAGAGTTAAATAAAACGGTCCCGACCGTGAGCAGCTGTTGTTGAAAATGTGGACAGGCGCGCATCAAAGTCAAGGCTTCCATTTGATCGAGGGCATCATCCCTTGAAATGACAAAATTGGGCTGGTATCGAATCCGGTTGTCGTGATATTTGAAGAGGTCCAGAACATACGGCTCAACCGTGCTGCTAAGTGTAGCTGCGGTTCACCACAGGCGGGCAACTGTCGTTTTCTGATTCAAACCTGAAAGTATGAAGACAATCGGGAGACGAGTTGGTGTGATTCAACGTGTCTGCGTACAGGGCCCGGAGTAATACTAGCACTGGAGGAAACAGCCATTAATGACCATCTACTCCGTACTAGACCATCACATAAATCTGTCTTTCCAGACCTCAAATAGCAACTGTTCTCCGTTTTCTGCCTCCACATCGTTTTAGCACCTCCATCCCTCCCTCTGGCGCTTCTTTAGCCACTATACGACCTTGAAATATCCGTCATTTGCCGCCAAATTGATCATTCAATCGTTCTGTGCTTCCAGATGGGATCCAGTGCTCTAAAAATGTCCCAGCTTTTCACCGGCTTATCCAAAAATACGTATCGACTTCTCGAGCCCGCAAGCACTTGGCACAAACATACTTGGGTCGCCCAATCAGAGAGGTCAGATTAAATTCTATATGAGACTAGCTAGACTGATACAAGAATAGTGATGAACCACTTGTTCTTTTCAAATCGCCTCTGCGATCTCAACCTGACGACCAAGCCAGAGCTATACGGCAACTGAACAACGAGATAACTCTATTATACGGCCCATTAAAGAATGTAGAAGGCGTACGGCAAATAATCGACACGATTAGCTTTCGAGATAAATTTACTACAGACAATGCTCAAGCAGGTATCTTCAAGTACCTAGAGAATGACCTACACAAGTTCCACTTGACAGAGAAAAGGAGTTTGAGTTTGAATCAAATTAAAACATGCGCTAGGCAGCTTCTCACGGGACTATTCCACCTGCATAAGATGGACATTATTCACACTGGTTCGTGTTTACTTCATGGTATTTAGGAAGAGATACAGACTAATGAACGTAGATCTCAAAATGGAAAATATAGCATTTTCCGTCCTGAAAACGAAAGGCCTCTGGCGGACCTCATCCGATCTATTATTTAAGATCCTGGACTTTGGGCTTGGTCAGTACAATAATATCGCTGTTGTTCTACGAGTTGTAGTATTGACTTTTCCAGCCGCGTCTGTTCCAGAGGATCGGCATAGAACTATTACAAACCTTACTGGCGAAGTCCGGAATCTTGGCTAGGCCTTAGTTGGGGTCCATCTACTGATATATGGTCGCTTGGGGCTATTGTGAGTGAGGGCTAGGTTTTGCTAGGATCAAATGTGCTGACCAATATTTTGTTTCGAAGATCGGCTCCCTCCTCATGGAGCCAGGAGCGAAGTTGCTTCAGATAGTTGGCGACCCCGGAGAGGTTTCCTCAGAAGAGCGGGACCTGGAATCGATTCGAGCTCTGTGGACGTTGGTTCAATTCCCTCCAACTCTCGTGAGCCGAGTGTCACCGGAACTACAGAAGGAGATTACCCACTTCAAGCCGAAAGTCGCGCCCAACGGGCAGCCAGTTACTCTCAGCTTTATTGGTGAAATGTTTGGCGCTGACAAAGGCGGTTGGGACTTCATAACCACTGCTATGGAGCCTGAACCGGAGAAGCGGCTGACGGCCGTGTAGCTTCTCCAGCACCCTTGGCTCAGGGTGTAGTATTACGTGTAATCGAGGACTTTGGAAAGGATATTTCCATTCGACCTTTGGCATGTCTGGACGACAAGACTGGTGTGGGACAAGTTGGGCTAGGTAACCGCGTGGTTCTCGGGAAGACGAGAATGGTGGTCAATGAGTCCTTGGAAGCATCCCTTTCGCTGACGGCAAGGGACTCATTTCAGGTCCCGAAGCGTTACTAGAGTCAAGCGTAGACTATTCAAGAAATCTGCCTTCCCACAACGTTCCTAGTTTTACTTTCCAGCAATCCATCCGTGGATCTGGACAACTTCCTGCAGATGGCAATAGATTTACTTTCCATAGATCTATATTCGAACTGCCGCGGAGAGATGATCTTCCAGGAGCTGGCAGATCGGGAGTCAAAGCGCAAAGCCAGCGTCGCTAATCGGCCCGAGGCCCGTGCCGGGTGATCCCTGGCTAGCGCCTTGATGAGCGGCAGTTCGTTGGCCTTTGCCTCAAGCTTTCTTTCCTCCATTCTCTATCCTCGCTGGTCGAAACCTTTGATGCTCGGGCTTGGTTCGAGGATGCTCTCGTCATGACCCGTCTTTACCCACCTCCCAACAAACCCCCAGTGCCGTGAAACTGATCGATTTTTGGATCCGCAGCCACTGGAGCTTTCAAGGGAGCGGATCCGTCAAAAATACTTTGGTGACTTTTAAGAAGCATGTACTTCATGGCACTGTCTCCTTCCTTTCAATCAAGTCATATGTCGGAACTTTCCCCATGTCAAAATTTCCTTTGCCGTCAAAGCGATGCTCGTTCTTCTTCCTTTGGCAGTATGCCATGGCCCCGTCCCGAACCTTTTCCCACTCAATCACCATTGTGCCCAGTGCTTTGGGATCTCCCTTGAGTTTCTCCAGCGCCTCCTTGATCCACAGCACGCAGTTCCAGCCTTGTTCGTCTTGCCTAATGGGCGTGCCCCGCAGTATGTCTGAGAGCCGACTCTGATCTTCCACTTTGGCAATCATGATGCGGACGAGCAACATATTCGTTGGAGCCAAGGTACATTCATGTTCTTCAAAATACCATTCCGACCCCCCTCCTTGCTTCGGTCTTTCTTTAGCATGATATCGGGTGCCATGCCCTCCTTGTACTTCTGTTTTGGGTCCGACTATTAATGACCAATGATATCTGGCAGCAGCATTAGCTACATTTGCTATGGATAAAGAGGGTGTCACGCCGTATACGTGTCTTCCTTGAGAGGCATAGTGGCTGAGCCTCCACGAGCGTGCAGGCCGACATATAGACGATTTTTATCTTTTGGCATTGTCGTTGTGTTCGTTGCGGAAGTTGTGGGCAAGGTGTTGATGCGACGACAAAGTTGGTTGAGTGAACATTGGGCGTCTTTTTGAGTGCCTGTCGCTGCCTTGAAGGGGTGTGATCATATCCCTTGGTTGTCCGACTGACCCTTGCAACCCTGCATTGACGGCTTCTTGTGTTCGATCTTGAGCCGAAGCGCACTCGACACGTGGCTCGTTATCACTAGCGGTGTAGATAGATCGGACTCGACTAGCGCCTTAGTTTTGCCCGACCTCGCTCCGTCAAAGGGGATCGTTCAAGGATCAGTTGGATTCAATGAAAATCAGCCAAAATCAGCGAAAACCAACAGAAATCAAAAGCGGCTTACGTCTTTGCGCTAGGCGATACCAGTGACAAGGGTAATTGGAATTGAGCGTCGGTGCACAGTCCGCCTGGAAAGACGACTCGGATTTCTCAGTTGCTACTCTTGAACGCTTTACGGCTACACCAGAATCAACTTCGTTCACGTTTTCGATTCAGTCAGTCACTGTCGGGCTTGCGACTTCAGGCGGGGTTTGGGCGACTCTAGAAGAACTCGGCCTTCGGAGGTCATGACCAAAAGTATCGAAAACACACACTCCAAGAATCATCGGATGATGAAATCATTCAGAAGCGCCAAAAAGAGGGAATATTAACTTTGTATGTGTCCGTCAACAATATCGTCCCCGAAATCTCGTTCGAATGAGAGACGTCGTTGGCTTCCACAACCCCTACACCGGCATCGGTGATGGCGATGCTAAAGTTGGACGCTCATTACCAAGACATAAATCTATGGTTCGCCGGAGGTACTCATTCTGTAAAATCTCCTTCGCCTTATTCCAGGCACATGGAAGATCGACCCTTGCACGATCCTTCATATTTCTGGCCGCGGATCGGCCTAAGCCCAAGGCTGGCGCCTTATTTAGCGTCCCCGCGCCACGTTGGCCGAGAGCTTAAATATCACTACTATACCAAGCATCAGCATCTCAAACTGTGGTTAGGCGGTTGCGTCAATATCAACCGTGAACTCCTTTCCTTCATTTCTTCTCAATGCCGGCCTTCACCATGACGATCAAAGTGTATGCCAACGACCTCCTAGGCCTGACTATGGACGCTGTCGGAGATGAGGATTTTTTCGAACTGAAAGACCCAGAGAATGAGACTGAGGAGCATTTAGTGCATCTACGGTTAAGGAGAAGACTATCACACTTTACTGGCAGAAGGAGGCCAACCGTCTCATCCTGTGGCTCTCGGGTATGATGTGACAGAAAAACCCGAAAATTATGAGCAGTACAAGCACATCCTATGGTTTTGGCATTTTGAAGGGGGATATTACTCAAGAGTTTCGGCGTCAACTCATCGAGTGGAGGCAGTTCCGGGAATACCAAGACAAGCAGCGGGAATATTACGTTTCGCGAAAGAGTTTCCCAGCGTATAGAGACACCATCCGCGAAAGCCAGGCGGATGCAAGTTGTAAATGGGACCTCTGAGCATTTGTTTCCTCCACGGGTACCTTCTCCGAACTGGGGACGCCTGTGGAAAGAAACTCTTGTCGAGATGTATCCTGCAGTCTTCAGTCTTCCTCTTCGATATATTAAAGAACTATTTCACCGATGCCTTGCTTCCGTTTCACCAAGGAATGATTCGCCATTGTACGCCCTTTACATATCGCTATTTTGTCGTCGCTATCCTGTCCTTGACATCACACATCGCACACCAACCACCGAGCACACGCCAACCCAAACCTCTATCGCAATATTCTCACCATCACTGACAGACCCATGGCCAATACGGTATGACAGCCTGCTTTCCATTCCATTCCATTCCCCGCTGCATCCTCTCTACCGATTTCTATTTCTTAGTGTTTCTTGGTATTCCCCCACAGCACCGACATGACACCCACAGACGAGACGTTCTGGTACTTGGCATTTCTCCCTTGGAGCAGAGCCTGCGTATTCTCCCAGACCTCGTCGAGGGAGGCTCGGTCCTTGGCGCCGCCGAGGTTCATCTGCAGTCAAGAGAAACATGAGTCAGTACTTGATTCAGTGCCCGCGCGTCAGATCAATACAAACTTACCATGCTAGGCACAATCGCCCACTTCTGCAGCACTTTGGGATCCGCGCCATCTGCACCGGTGAGCACCAGCACGCTCGGCTGCGCCATGCCATGCGCGTAGCCCTTCTTCTCGGTGATCGCGACCTCAATCAGGCCACGGCGTCGCAGTTCTTCGGCGAGCAGGTTCTGCGGGTCGACGATGGCCTCGCCGTCGTAGCCCGTGCTGGCGCGCGTGCTGGCCAGGTGCTCTGAGGGTTCTGCCGTCGCGATCACCGGCACGCCGCCTGCGGCTTTGATGTCGCGCGCCAGCGATGCGAAGGTGCGCAGGTATGACATGCAGAACGGGCACCAGTGGCCGCGGTAGTCTTTTTGTTTCTCTTTTTCAGTTGCTTGTTTCACTCACTTTTCGCAGGATAAAAGGGTTTGGGATTGTTGGGTGTGCGGGCGTACTTACAAACTAGAAAGACGAATTTGTTGGATTTGACAAGAGTGTCGAAGTGGGCGACGGGGCTGGCATCCATTTTGCTGTCAGGGGCTCGGTTGCTCGATTGAGATCGGTACTTGTTAGGTATTGAAGGGAGATTTGTTTGACGGACGGACGATGCAGTGAATGGATAAAGGGTCATTTGATATCCTGAGAATACTTCCTCCCTCTATATATGTGTCTGAAGCTGCGCTCAAAAGCATTGCGCGGCTTTTGGCTCGGCTGGCATTCCTGTGCTGTGCATGCATGCCTACATGGTACCTAGGGCTCCGAAATGAATAAATGAATACGAATATAGCCCATATTCATATTCGCTTACGCGAATACGAATAAAATGAATAATTA
>Ga0105239_10002212_pt1 | contig 24980 bp, 22 predicted proteins | sample KBSC44metaG_FD_92761 | JGI IMG/M metagenome (GOLD analysis project Ga0105239, IMG submission 92761) | Corn rhizosphere microbial communities from Kellogg Biological Station, Michigan, USA - KBS C4-4 metaG | ecosystem: Host-associated > Plants > Roots > Rhizosphere > Soil | place: Michigan, USA...
CTTCCAAACCTTTTATGGCAACATCAGCTTCATCTTTCGACATTAATCCAACTTCACCCAGCATACGTACATGTGCCATAGAGCCTTGTACATCGTATTTCGCGAGAAGGATATCAAACTCTTTATCGCGACCAACGGTGAATTGCTCAACCAATTGCGACGTGCTGGTGCTCTCTTTACTCCAAAGTTTCATGATATTAATTTTTGGAGCGTGGCACGGCGTCAAGCCGTGCCACGCCCTTATGTGGCGTTTAATTTAGTAGAGGATCTTTTCCAATAACTGTATATACAGCGCTATGCCCTCTTTAATCTCTTCTATATAAATATACTCATCTGCGGTGTGACTTCTGGCTGAATCTCCGGGACCCATTTTCAGGGCCTGAAAAGGCATCAGGGCTTTGTCGGATGTAGTAGGAGAGCCATAATAGGTTCTTCCTAAATTAATACCGCTTTTAACCAGCGGATGGTCCAATGCAATAGAAGTAGAACGTAACCGCGTACTGCGGGGCGCTACTTCGCACTGTACATGCTCGCGAATAACTTCCAATACTTCTTCAAATGTGTATAATTCATTCACGCGGGTATCAACCACAAACTTACACTGGGCGGGTACTACATTGTGCGCCTTATTATCGGTTTCAATTACTGTAACGCTCATTTTTACCGGTCCCAGCAGGTCAGATACTTTGGAGAACTGGTACGAGTGAAACCATTCAATATCTTTTATGGCTTTGTAAATGGAGTTCTCGCCTTCATTGCGTGCTGCATGTCCGGCTTTGCCATGTGCTGTGCAATCTATTACCATCAGTCCGCGTTCAGCAACTGCCATTTGCATTTGGGTAGGCTCACCAACAATGGCGCAATCGATTTTACCTAAATGAGGCAATACGAGTTCAATACCTTCTTTGCCACTGATCTCTTCTTCGGAAGAAGCTGCCAGTACGATATTATATTTTAAATCCTTTAGCTGATTGAAATGTAAGAAAGTTGCGATCAGTGAAACCAAAGGACCACCGGCATCATTACTTCCTAAACCAAATAATTTTCCATCTTTCTCAACCGGCGAAAACGGGTCGAGCGTATAATTCTTATTTGGCTTTACGGTATCGTGGTGAGAGTTCAGTAAAATGGTAGGTTTCGATTCGTCGTAATAAGCATTACGGGCGTATACGTTATTTTTTACGCGCTTTGCTTCAATACCGTACTGCTGAAGATAGGTGCAGATGGCCTCAGCAGTCTTATCTTCTTCTTTACTAAAAGAAGGGATAGTGATCAACTGCTTTAATAGCTCAATAGCACTTTGCTGTAGGGTATGTAAATTATCATTACTCATGTACAATGCTTGTTCCTGCCTTGCCGGCAATTAAATCGCTCAACTGTTCTGCTTTGCCAATGATCACTTTTTTTACTCCCCGTTTCAGTGCGGCAAAAGCGTTGTCCAGTTTTGGTATCATGCCGGCAAATATTTTTTGTTCTGTTTTTAATTGTTCATAGTACGCCGGATTAATGGCGTTTATTACCGTGCTGTCGTCATTGGCATCGAGCAGTACGCCGCTTTTTTCGAATGAATAGATCAGTTGCACATCATACAATCCGCTTAATGCATTGGCTACTTCCTGTGCAATGGTATCGGCATTCGTGTTTAATAACTGACCCTTCTGATCGTGCGTTATGGGCGCCATTACAACAGCTATCTGCTGATCGATCAAACTTCTTAATAACCCGGTATTGATGGCATCTACATCGCCGGCAAAGCCATAATCGATCACCGGATGGTTTCTTTTATGCGCGAGTATCACATTGCCGTCGGCACCACTTAAACCGATGGCATTGCAGTTGTTTGCCTGTAATTGTGCTACTACATTTTTGTTGATGTAACCGGCATACACCATGGTTACGATCTTTAGTGTTTCGGCATCAGTGATACGGCGGCCATCGATCATCTGCTGTGGAATGTTCATCTGCTCGGCCATTTTGGTAGCTAATTTGCCACCGCCATGTATTAAGATCTTATTGCCGTTTACTGCTGCAAAATCTTTCAGGAAAGAAGAAAGTTTCTTTTCGTCGTCAATAATATTGCCGCCAATCTTAACAACATATAATGTAGCCACTGATTATCCTTTTATTTCGATTGTAATATTTCGCTTAATACAGCCTGAGCAGCCCAAACACGGTTACTGGCTTCTTTGGTAACGATGCTGTTAGGTCCGTCGAGTATTTCATCGCTTAATTCAACATTACGGCGAACGGGCAAACAGTGCATTACTTTGGCATTATTGGTAAGTGCCAGTTTTTCGTTGGTAAGCATCCATTCAGGGTCGGCCGTGTAAATTTTGCCGTAATCGTTTTTAAAGGTGCTCCAGTTCTTTACGTATACAAAGTCTGCATCTTTCAATGCTTCATCCTGATCATGCGTAATGGTAGCGCCTTTGGTAAATTGTTCATCCAGATCATAATCTTCGGGATGCGTGATTACAAACTGAGCTTTACCCCATGCATTCACCCATTGTGAAAAACTATTGGCAACACATTGCGGCAGTGCTTTTACGTGCGGCGCCCAGGTAAGAACGATCTTCGGACGCTTTTGAGCAGATGCCTGAAGTGCTTCGGTAATGGTAATAATATCCGTTAAGCTTTGCAGCGGATGCAGGGTAGCGCTTTCAAGGCTTACTACGGGAATGCCTGCATATTTTATGAATTGGTTTATATACAGTTCGCTGTAATCGTCTTCCCGGTTTTTTAAAGAGGGAAATGTACGGATGGCGAGAATATCAAAATAATTACCCATAATGGGCGCAGCATCTTTTACGTGTTCAACGGTGCTGCCACTCATGATGGCTTCTTCTTCAAATTCAAGCGCCCAGCCTTCCTGACCTACGTTAAATACAATAGGTTCCATACCCAAATTTTGTGCAGCGATTTGAGTACTAAGGCGTGTACGCATACTGGGGTTTAAAAATAATAAGCCAATGCGCTTGCCTGTACCAAGGGATTTGTCTTTAAAAGGATTAGCCTTGTAGTCAAGCGCTTTTTTTACCAGTGCATCTATATTCTGCACATCGTGTACACTTGTAAAATTTTTCATCCCAGTATGAGTATGAGAATTTATGAATTAAGAAATGAATTGAAGTGGAAGGATTTCAGGGTGACCCCGACATGAAACATCGGGATCACCCTAAAAATTTATGCTTTAACCGGAGCCTGAATTTCTTCTTTAACAGCTTCCAGAAACAGCTCAACGTCTGCTTTGCTTAAAGCCAGTGAAGGCAGTAAGCGTATTACATTAGGCTTTGCTTCTCCGGTGAATATTCTATGTTTCCACAGCAGGTTTTTGCGCAGGTCTTTAAATTCTTCAGGAACGTCAAAACCGATCATCAGTCCGCGGCCACGCACATTCTTTAACTGTGGAATTTGTTTCAACTCGTTCATCAGATACTCGCCGATGGAAGCGGCATTCTGAACCAGATTTTCTTTTTCTATCACTTCTACTACGGCAAGGGCTGCGGCGCAGGCAAGATGATTACCGCCAAAAGTAGTGCCCAACATGCCATGTTTGGGTTGAAGGTGTGGGGCTATGATAATTCCGCCTACAGGGAATCCATTGCCCATACCTTTGGCCATTGTGTAGATGTCAGCATTTATACCGGCATAGTCCTGCGAAAAGAATTTGCCGCTTCTGCCATAACCACACTGTACGCTGTCGGCGATGAATACAGCGCCATATTGCGTACATAACTGCCGGATCTTTTGTAAAAAAGCCTCACTAGCTACATTGATGCCTCCAACGCCCTGTATGCCTTCGATGATTACCGATGATATTTCTGATCCCTGTTCTTTGAAGCAGGCTTCAAGCGCAGCTTCGTCATTAAAGGGAAGAAAGATCACATTCGGTGTTTGGTTCACCGGTGCTACAATAGAAGGATTGTCGGTGGCAGCAACAGCCAAAGAGGTTCTTCCGTGGAAAGATTTTTTAAAAGCAATTATTTTTTTACGTCCGGTAGCAAAGGAAGCCAGCTTTAATGCATTTTCATTGGCTTCAGCGCCGGAGTTGACCAGGAATAATTGATAGTCGGGTTTGCCAGAGAGAACACCCAGCTTTGCAGCCAGTTCTTCCTGCAGCGGCATTTTAACCGAATTGGAATAAAAACCAACTTTATTCAACTGTCGCGTTAATCGTTCAACATAGTGCGGATGGGTATGGCCAATAGAAATAACGGCATGACCGCCATACAGGTCAAGGTATTTTTCTCCCCTGTCATCCCACACATAAGACCCGTTGGCCTTATCGATGGTAATGTTGTTGATCGGATAAACGTCGAACAGTTTCATGAGCGATAAGTATTTACCACAGCGACTTAACGCCTCTGCGGTTATGTTAGAAATAATTAGCCTTAAGGTTCAATCCCGCGCACTCATCTAAACTGAACAGTAAGTTCATGTTCTGAACAGCCTGACCCGATGCTCCTTTGGTAAGGTTATCGATGGCTGAATGAACTACCAGTTTGGTGCCTACTTTTTCAAGCTGAATAACACACTTGTTGGTGTTTACTACCTGTTTTAAAAAGATCTCTCTTTTACTTAGAACAGTGAAAGGCGCATCCTGGTAGAACTCTGAAAACAGCGCGGTAACCTCTTCCAGTTTCAAATCGCAATCGAGTAAAGAACTTACGAATATGCCTCTTGTAAAATCACCACGCCAGGGAATAAAGCTCAGCGCTTCTGAATTACCGCCACCGGGAAATCCTTCACCTTCGTCTGTACTGAAAGAAGGCTGCAGTTGTTGTAACGACTCAGTAATTTCTTTCAGATGCTGGTGTGTTAATGTTTTATATGCCTGAATGTTATTGGCTCTCCACGAAAAGTGTGAAGTAGCGCTTAAACTTTGTCCGGCGCCGGTGCTGCCGGTAATACCTGTGGTATATACGCTATCAAGCAATCCGGCTTTAGCCAGCGGTAACAATCCTAATTGGATACTGGTAGCAAAACAACCGGGGTTGGCAATATTCTGCGCTGATATAATTTGATCTTTATTCAGTTCAGGTAATCCATACACAAATTGCCGATTGCCGATTGCCGACTGCCGTTTAAGCCTGAAGTCCTGCGACAGATCAATGATCTTAATATTCGCGGCCACTGAATATTCAGTTAAGAATTTTCTGGCTTCGCCATGTCCTACACATAAAAAGATCACATCTACAGATCCTGTTTCCAAAGGGGTGAGGTCATCACTGAAATGCAAATCAGTTTCACCAATTAAATCGGCATGCACCTGATATACGGGATTGCCTGCATTGCTTTTGCTGTGTACAAAAGCAATCTGCGCATTCGGGTGATTGATCAGCAATCTTATCAACTCACCACCGGTGTATCCGGCGCCGCCTATAATGCCTACTTTTATCTGTTTACTCATAAAATTTTATTTCTCATTCTCTGCCTTCACCGAATTCCAGATCGAAGTCTGGTTTCCAAATATTCTGCTGAAGCCACGTACATCTTCACCAGTGAAGCCTGTATTCATTTCACCATATTTACCAAACTTGCTGCTCATTAAATCATAAGGCGATTCAATACCGATCACCTGAAAACGGTATGGTTGTAATTGTACAAACACATCTCCGGTTACATTTTGTTGGGCACTTTCGAGATATGCTTCAATATCGCGCATTACAGGGTCAAGGATCTGACCTTCGTGTAACCAGTTACCGTAAAATTGAGCCAGCTGATCTTTCCAGTTCAACTGCCATTTGGTGAGCACATGTTTTTCCAGTGCATGGTGGGCTTTTAAAATAACCATTGGCGCGGCTGCTTCAAAACCTACACGTCCTTTAATACCAATGATGGTGTCGCCCACGTGAATATCTCTTCCTACACCATAAGGACCGGCAATTGTTTGCAGGTACTGAATGGCCTGGCTGGGATGATCGAATGATTTATCGTTGATTTTTTTCAGTTCACCTTTTTCAAAGTGCAGTTTCACTTCTTCACTACCTGTTTTGGTAACCTGAGTTGGCCATGCTTCTTCGGGTAATAATCCCTTTGATGATAAAGTTTCTTTACCGCCAACACTGGTTCCCCATAATCCTTTATTGATAGAGTATACGGCTTTGGCGAAATTCATTTCAACGCCTTTGCCTTTCAGGTATTCAATTTCTGCTTCACGGCTTAATTTCAGATCGCGGATAGGGGTAATAATTTCCACACCAGGAATCATAATGTGAAAGATCATGTCGAAACGAACCTGATCATTTCCGGCACCCGTGCTACCATGAGCTACTGCATCGGCATTTAATTTTTTTACATGCTCTGCAATGTGCAGGGCCTGACTTAATCTTTCGGCACTCACGCTTAACGGATAGGTGTTATTCTTTAACACGTTGCCGTAAATGAGATACTTTATAATGTTGTCGTAATATCCTTTAATGGCATTAACTGTTGTATGCGACTTCACACCCAGTTTATAGGCGTGCTGTTCAACTTGTTTCAGTTCGTCGTCGCTGAAACCGCCGGTGTTTACGATTATACTGTGTACTTCATAACCTTTATCTTCTCCCAGATACTTTACACAAAACGAAGTGTCTAATCCACCGCTAAAACCAAGAACAACTTTTTTTGCCATCTTCCCAGAAATTGTTTTTACAGGTTAAAAAAGAAATGAAAAAAAGATTTGACTTTGCCTGCGCCGCCTCCACTGTTGGAGTCTTTATCATCTTTAAAGAAGGGCTTCAGCAATTTCCACTGTTTAATACGTAACAAGCGTTCAAACACACTTTTCTTCTCTTCAAAAAACTTATTTGTTTCTTCCGGCTCGTAGTGATCTTTGGGATCGTACAACATACCGGTGCAAAGACAGTTCTTCCGTTCTTTGCTCATGAGAATATCGTAGTTAACACAGCTTTTACAACCGGCCCAAAAGGCTTCATCTTGTGTAAGCTCAGAATAGGTAACAGGTTCATACCCCAGTTCGCTGTTAATTTTCATTACAGCAAGGCCTGTGGTTAAACCGAAAATTTTTGCATCGGGATACGTAGTGCGGCTGAGCTCGAATATTTTTTTCTTAATAGCCTTTGCCAGTCCTCCTTTACGAAATGCAGGCGCCACAATTAATCCTGAATTGGCAACATATTCGCCATGGCTCCATGTTTCGATATAGCAGAAGCCGGCCCAAATGCCATCCTGGTTAAAAGCGATAACGGCTTTGCCTTCACGCATTTTTTCCTGGATATACTCGGGCGATCGTTTGGCTATACCTGTTCCACGGGCTTTTGCTGATGAGGCCATTTCATCGCAAATGATCTGGGCAAAGCTGAAATGAGATTCGTTAGCTACAAGTATTTGAAATTGATGTTGGGTTTCCATTTTTGTGACATGACTAAGAGTGAAAAATGCAACGGCTTAAAACATTGTGCCCGGTAATATAATTGGCTGAAATGGATGCCATTCCGGGAACTACATAGTGTACAATATGGTCCTTGCGGTATCAACGTCGCACCCTTACGGGGATAGGTTGGCAGTGAAAAACTGTACGGAGCTGTACAGGAAAAACCCCACGCACTATAGTAGCAACGCTTTGCGCTACTACATCAGCGAGTATTATGGTGAGATTTTTTTGCATTTTTTATCAGGTATACTTTTGGTTCAATGAATTTGTCACCGCAAAGAAAACACTTTTTTGAAATGATGGCGGCTTTTTATTGTAAAATTTTCGCTAATTAAACAGGAATAATTATCAAATGGTTCGATTGCCTGATAGCCGGATGCCCTGTTGCTCAGGCTGATAGCCTGTTTTCAGCGAGCAATACCATCAGTATTATGTTATCAAAACAATATAACCTAATGAATGTTCGCTACTGTGGCCTGTTTCAGCAGGATAGCTTTTACCATTTCAGGCTTTTCAAAGCGAATGAGGTGACCTGTATTGGGTAGTAAGATGAACTCTGCCTGCCTGCCTTGCAGCATCTTTTTGGCAAAGTCGAGATTGGCGGGATTTACAATATTGTCACTGGCTCCCTGTACAACAGTTACGGGAACATTGATCCTGGCCCAGTCTGGCAGCATCTGATTCAGTTCGGCGGGATGAGCATATTTTTCATCAGTAGCATGGTTCATAAACCGCGGCAAGAACCAGCGAATTGGCCCGCGACGAACCAAAGGATGAAACCACCAGAATTTTTCTTTTTGCGGGTCAATGGCAGGGGCCAACATTACCAGATGATGAAATGCTTCAGGATATAATACCACCATTTTAGCGGCAATAGGAGCGCCATATGAACTGCCCAGCACTACTCCGGTTTTTCCTGAATGGTTCAGTTGCAGGGCTTCATGTATCACTTTGGCCTGTGTAGTGATGGAAGTAACAGCTTTGTGTTGATTTTTATACAGTGATTTATTATAGCCGGGGCGGTCTACAGCGATAATATGATAATGTTGCTGAAGGGTAGTGTCGCTCAGGAAATTTCTGCTTCCATACCAGGCGCCGGGCGCCCCATGGATCATTAACAGCGGAGGCAATGTATCAGCGCCTGCTGTGGCACAGAACAAACTAACCGAGTCGTTCTTAATAGTGAAGTAATCGGGTTGTGGCTTGTTTTTATAATATCTTTTCAGCTCTTTATCCGTCATAGTAAAACGGTTAAAACAGCCGGTAAAAATTAGGGTGGTAAAAAGAATGGCAAGGCTTCTGAACATACACAATCGATACACCAACAAAATAATGGATATATTGTTTGGCGGTGCGATTGTTAAGCAATTTTCAGCGGAACTGAATGTATAGCCGCACTCATTTCTTTGATCAGGGAGGCATCTTTTTCAATGGCATTTCCAATAACGATCACATCGGCGCCGGCTTTACAGTTACGGTATGCTTTTTCGGGATCGGTTATACCGCCGCCGATTACCAGTGGTGCTTCAATAATGTGAGCAACTTTTTCTATCATGCCTTCGGTAATAGGGCGTTTGGCGCCACTGCCCGCATCCATATAGATCAATTTCATACCGAGCATTTCGCCTGCCATGGCCGTACACATGGCAATTTCATTTTTATCGGCAGGAATGGGCGCTGCATTGCTGATATATGAAACGGTAGTAGGAGCGCCGCCATCGATAACCATATAACCGGTGGAGATAATTTCAAGTCCGCTTTGCTTTACAAAAGGCGCAGAAATTACATGCTGACCAATAAGCAGTTCGGGATTACGGCCCGAAATAAGAGAGAGATATAGTAAGGCATCTGCATAACGGGTTATTTGCGAAGGGCTGCCGGGAAAAAGGATCACCGGAATCCTGCAATTCTTCTTGATCTGTTGTACTACTTCATCGAGCCGGTTGGTAACAACCAGGCTGCCACCAACCAGCAAGTAATCAACCCGCGCTTCGGTAGCTAATGAAGTTAACTCGTCAATTTTTTCAACAGTAACCTTGTCTGGGTCAATCAATACTGCAAATGACTTTTGTCCTTTCTGTTTATGTTGCAGTAATGATTGATATATGCGATTCGTCATGCTGGGCTATTGGTATGTACAAAAATGCAAAAACTTTTTCAAAGGGGGAAAAGGTACCGGCACTTTTACCATTTATTGTTATTCAAATTGTTATAATCTCGTAAAAGTTTGATGTTATAGGTTGCATATTCCAGGTTCCGGGGCATCCCTCTGCTTCACAGCCTGTAACTTGTGGCCTGTACCTGAAACTCTTTATAGCCCACTTGTTTCCAACTATAACGCAATGTAAATTGTTATAGTAGAATGTATGGGGGTGTTTTAAGGTCTTTTAATTGGGAAAACGGGCCCTATTCGGGTATCTGGGTAGTCCAGCAGCCTATATAGATACCGATTTTTTTCATCATATCCTAAAAAAAATAATCCCCATTAATACCGTATTCTGTGCAAAAATCCGGTAAAGCCCACGGGGTCTGCAACCTGGTATTTTCACGGTCCTTTTTCCACAGGTGTGCATATTTATGAGGCTGAAAATTGAGGCGTTGGGGATATTTTCGTTTCTGCCTACCCAAATTTTTTTCACTAATCTATTAAATGGTTTGACCTATGGCCAGTAAAAAGCAGAAAGGCTTGCAGTTTAGTCGTCGCTTCACCCGTGAAGGAGTGAATGTATTCGATCTGTTCGAGTATGACTATCGTACATCTGTAATTCGCAATCCCAGTGGTGAGGTTGTGTTTGAAATGAACAATGTTGAGGTGCCCAAACACTGGAGCCAGATTGCTACCGATATCCTGGCCCAGAAATATTTCCGCAAAGCGGGTGTTCCACAAAAAGATGGTTCACTGGGAAGGGAAACTTCCGTTAAACAGGTTGCCCATCGGTTAGCCAATTGCTGGAAAGTTTGGGGAGAAAAGTATGGTTATTTTGCTTCCGAAGCAGATGCTACCATCTTTTATGAAGAGCTGGTACATTGTATCCTGAATCAATCCTGCACACCCAATAGCCCCCAGTGGTTCAATACCGGCTTATTTGAAACCTATGGTATCAAGGGAAAACCACAGGGCCATTATTATGTTGATGCTGTTGACGGACAATTGAAAAAATCAACTTCTGCATACGAAAGACCGCAGCCACATGCCTGTTTTATTTTAAGTGTTGAAGACGACCTCGTAAATGAGGGCGGTATCATGGACCTGTGGATGCGCGAAGCCCGCATTTTCAAATATGGCAGCGGCGTAGGCACCAACTTCTCACATATCAGGGGTGAAGGCGAAAAATTAAGTGGTGGCGGAACTTCCAGCGGTTTAATGAGCTTTTTGAAAATAGGTGACCGGGCAGCAGGCGCTATCAAAAGCGGTGGCACTACCCGCCGGGCAGCCAAAATGGTTTGTCTTGACCTCGACCATCCTGAAATAATGGAATTTATCAACTGGAAGGTTGAAGAAGAAAAGAAAGTAGGCGCTTTGATCGCTGCCGGCTATCCCAGTGATTATGAAGGAGAAGCCTACAGAACAGTAAGCGGACAAAACTCTAACAATTCCATTCGCATACCGAATGAGTTTTTTGATAAACTCGATAATAACGAAGACTGGGAATTGAAGGCAAGAACAGATGGCCGGGTAATGAAAAAGATCCCCGCCCGCGAAGTATGGAACCAGATCTCCTATGCTGCATGGCGTTGCGCTGACCCCGGTACTCAATATGATTCTACCATCAATGAATGGCATACCAGCCCCAAAGGTGGCCGCATCAACGCTTCTAACCCATGTAGCGAGTACATGTTTCTTGATAATACGGCCTGTAACCTGGCTTCTGCCAACCTGCGCCGTTTTTATGATGAAAACACCAATACATTTGATGTAGAAGGCTTTGAATATGTATGCCGCCTGTGGACGGTAGTACTGGAAGTTTCAGTATTGATGGCCCAGTTCCCTTCAAAAGAAGTGGCACAACTGAGCTACGATTATCGCACATTAGGTTTGGGATATGCCAATCTGGGCTCTATGCTTATGGTAATGGGTATTCCATATGATAGTGAAGAAGCCCGTGGTATTTCCGGCGCCATTACCGCAATTATGACCGGCGTGGCTTATAAAACATCTGCCGAGCTGGCTTCCATCTTAGGACCTTTTGCCCGGTATGAAGAAAACAGGGAAGACATGCTGCGGGTAATGCGCAACCATCGCCTGGCTGCCTATGATGCAGATGAGTATGAAAAACTGAGCATTAAACCTGTAGGTATCAAAGCAAAATATTGCCCTGATTATTTACTGAAAGCCGCCACGAAAGCCTGGGACGAAGCTGTTCAGTTGGGTGAAAAATATGGCTACCGCAATGCTCAGGTAACAGTTATTGCACCTACCGGCACCATTGGCCTGGTAATGGATTGCGATACTACCGGTGTAGAACCCGATTTTGCATTGGTTAAATTTAAAAAGCTGAGCGGTGGCGGATACTTCAAGATCATCAACCAGAGCGTGCCTACCGCATTAAAGAACCTCGGCTATTCAGCCCGTGATATTGAAGCAATCGTTAAATACGCCGTAGGATCAGGAACTTTTGCCGGTGCGCCCCATATCAATCATCAGACTTTAAGCGAAAAAGGATTTATTTCCGAAGAAATAAAAAAGCTTGACTCAGCAGTAGCTTCGGCCTTTGAAATTGGATTCGTATTCAATGTTTACACCCTTGGCGAAGAATGCCTTCAACGCCTTGGATTCAAGCCCGAGCAATATTTTAACTTCGAATGGAACCTGCTGGAAGCCCTGGGCTTTACAGAGGAACAAATTGAAGCCGCCAACGATTTCGTATGCGGTACCATGACCATCGAAGGCGCTCCTTACCTAAAGAGCGACCACCTGCCCGTTTTTGACTGTGCCAACAAATGTGGAAAAAAAGGTCAGCGTTTCATTCATGCCCACGGACATATTCGCATGATGGCAGCTGCCCAGCCTTTCCTAAGTGGAGCTATTTCAAAAACCATTAACCTGCCTAACGAAGCTACCGTTGAGGAAATTGCCGATGCCTATATGATGAGCTGGAAGCTTGGATTAAAAGCCTGCGCATTATATCGCGATGGATCAAAACTGAGTCAACCGCTGAGCAATAAGAGCGATAAGAAGAAAAAAGATGAAGAAGGCGATAAAGCACAGGCTCCGGCTCCTGAGCAGATTGAATCAAATATTGTTGATTTAAGCAAGCTCACCATTACAGAGTTACTGGGTGAAGTACAAAAACGAGTACAGGCTTCGCCCGATACCAAACTCAAACGTGAACTGGCCCGCATCGTAGAGCGCAGAACTTTACCGGCAAAACGTCGCGGCTTTACACAAAAAGCCAAGATCAACGGTCAGGCCATCTTCCTGCGCACCGGCGAGTATGCTGATGGTACAGTAGGGGAGATCTTTATTGATATGGCAAAAGAAGGCGCTACCATGCGTAGTATGCTCAACTGCTTTGCTATTGCTATTTCAATTGGTTTACAATACGGCGTTCCGCTGGAAGAGTTTGTTGAGAAGTTTGTATTTACCCGTTTCGATCCGGCCGGTATGGTTGACCACCCCAACATTAAGAGCACTACGTCAATTGTTGACTTTATATTCCGGGCGCTGGCTTATGAATACCTGGGCCGCACCGATCTGGTGCATGTGCTCGACAGACCCGAGGTAATGAACACAGGTACCGACGATTGGGATGAAATTCCCACGTCATTGGAGTACGAAAAAAAAACGCCTCCATTAAGTGATGTTCGAGTTGTGCCCGGCAAAACAAAATCATCGGATGTAGAGCCACTGAAACCGGTAAAAGCATCGGTGAAAAAAGCAGAAGTAAGCATGGATGCCATTAATGCAGCCGCCAAAAGCATGCAAAGCGATGCTCCGGCTTGTAATACCTGCGGACATATTACCATTCGCAGCGGCACTTGCTACAAATGCCTGAATTGCGGCAATAGCATGGGATGCAGCTAAGCAGCCTCCCATAACCCCCTTCCATGGCTTTAACAAGCCCCGGACTACCGCTGAAGCCCTTGCCGGCATGTGGTTAGCGACTGAAAACCGGGAGAGAAGCAAACACAGAATTTTTCTTTGGACGGTTTATTCATAAACTTCAATCCGCTCATTTCGATGGGCGGATTTTTTTATGCCTTGAATTACCTGAAACTTTCGATAAACCTGTGCAACAAAATATACCTTGTTAGAACCCCGATCATTTTAGCATTCTTTTATATATTAACAAATACAATTTGATTGATAAACCCGTTCTAAAACTTAAACCCCAGCTCTTAACATGAAAACGAGAACCCTTTTACTTATGGCAGTTTGTGTTGCGATGCTAAGCTCCTGCACACGTTATATTACAACTTATGAAGCTGCAAATGGCAGAGCCAAATGTGGCCGCGGACTACGATAAGCCATACAAAGCTTAGGCTTTGTATTGGCTATATTTAAGTTATACTTTCTTTATACCTTCTTTACCTAAAATGCGCATTTACCTAAGGGAGGTATAAGCAAAGTATAAACAAAACATAAACAAAGTATTCAAAAAAGCTACGCCGGTCACCAATTTCCCGATACATTCTTAGGGTCTTGTTCGCACCTTAATGGGTATTTGTTGGGTAAACAGGCCCCTTTTCCCAATGAAGACCCAGCAAAGACCCAACAAAACCCCAACAAGGTGCATATAAGATATTTATAATCAGCCCTTATACTCACTACAAGTTGCCTATAAGTCGCCTATAACCCCACGAACATCAGGCTGTATAATAGATATAGCCACCTCTTTTCAAAAATACCCGTTTACCCCAGTGCCTGAAATGAGGGAGCAATTTTCTGCATATGATTGATAATCAACCTACCTGTTAAGATCCCTGAATTTGGTACTCCCACAAAGTAGTATTGTTTCGAGGCCTGCGGCATAGTAGGTTTGCATTAGAAAACGACGGTTCTCTTTTCAATAAATGTGTCAGAATATTTAACAGCGCCGACAGTATAGTCATTGTTAAACAATTTGCCCTAAAAACATGAAACCCTGTAATACAGCTTGTTTCATGTGCACTGCTGAACAGGGTTCATTAATTTGAACCCTGTTTTTTTTAAGGGTATTCATTCGCCGAAGGCGCACAAAAATTTGTGGCCCGAACATTCAAAACGATCCTTACTTTTACGGCTTTAATAGCTTTAACCAGGGGGAAACTGAATGACAATTCAATTTGGCTATGATAAAAAGCAGGTGATCCAGGCGCTGCGTTATCACTTTTTAATGAGACCCGAGATCAAGATCCTGCTGATACTAATAAACGTTTTTGCCATTACCTCAGCCGTATTATTCGCTTTAAAGAAAATACAGCCTTTATCGTTTTTGATCTTTTCTTTTTTGTGGTTTCTGCTCATGCTGGTCATCTGGCGCATACTGCCTTCCAGCATCTATCGTAAGTCGCTTACTTTTCAGGACCACTTTACTATGCATTTTGAAAATGAAGATGTAGTGCTGGAAACTGCCAAGGGCTCAAAAGGATGGTCCTGGAAGCTGTTCAGTCATTTTGTGGAAAGTCCGTATTTCTTTCACCTGTACTTTGATCCACGTTCCTTTTTTCTCGTCCCTAAAGATTCGTTTAAAGACATTACCGATTTACAGGAAGTGAGAAAACTATTAAGAGAGAAAATAGGCAAAAAATAGTTTGCAGTTTATTGTTTGTGGTTTGTTGTTGCTGCCGCGCTTTAGAATGACTTTGATTATTCCGGCCTGTCGGCTGCCTGGTCTGTAACTATAAACCACGAACCACAAACCTCAAACTGTTAACCGGGCCGGTACTTGCTTTCTTCAAAAATCTTTTTGGGATCGGTATTCAGCAGTTCGTTCATGGAAAGACCGGCATGCTTATCCATATACTTTTTAACGATCTGCCAGCCAACAAAAATACCAATGGCGCCAGGTGAGCCTTCACCCAACTCAGGAGTATTAGGCGCTTCTTCAAGATATGTTTTTATGGTAACCGGGTCGATGCTGTAGAGCAGGTTATTGGATAAAAAGTGATTCCATAATTGTCCTTCATTGCTGTAACAACCTTTTAACTGACTGGTAGTATAACCGGTTTTAAGCGTATCAGCTGTATAAGGCATTATTTTATCCAGTACATATAGCCGTTTGCCTTTTTCTACCATTTGCTCTACTAAGGGTCCGCCACCGCTTTTTTCAGGCGCAATGTCATTGATGATATTCTTCATACAGTTTACGGCTATATAATCAGGCGTAAACCGTCGTGAAATGTATCCGGGAAATACCGTTTGACCGATATTGCTTTTGTACAGGGAATAATCCTTGCCCATGTGTAACTGTAAACCTACTGCCAGCGCATCGCGGGTAATTACATCACTGTATCCTTCAAGCGGTCCGATATAAGTAATCAGCTGTGGAGGCGTTTTGTAATTGGGAAAATAATATTTTACAAACTGCAGTCCTTTCTTTACTTCCTCTTCAATAGGACCGAAGTTTTTGAAAACCTTGTCGGCTGTATCTTTAACAGGACGGTAATCGGCAATAAAACTTTTCAGCAATTGCTGCGCCTGTACGCTGGTATCACTGATGCCCGGCAACTGCATGATGTTAAATAAAAAATCACCCAGGAAAAGCGGGTATTTGGCGCCTACCTTATCCAGCGAGGACATGATGTGGTTTGTATCTATGGCAAAAAAATCCTGTTCAAATCTTTTTACCGACAGGTCCACTTTAATACCACTTACATCAGGGATATTCTTGTTTTTGCAGGAAAATAACCCGATAAGCACCAGTAATACCAATCCTGTTTTTTTCATTTGTTGTTGTTTTTGCACTCGCAATGGGCTGCAATATAACGCATAATACGCTGTGCTTGTATGTCTTTGCACATTGGCGTAAATTCGCGTAGCCGTGTAGGGATTCCCTCTTTCCCCAAAGATGGGGATCAGGACCACGGCACGGTTGTTAAACATAAAATATAGAAATGAAAATTGCCATTGCGCAGCAGAATTATCATATAGGGAATTTTGAAGATAATACCCGTAAGATCATGGGGGCTATTCAATATGCCAAAAGCAGGAAGGCCGATCTGGTTGTTTTTTCTGAATTGAGTATTTGTGGATACCCGCCGCGTGATTTTCTTGAATTTGACGATTTTATCAATGAATGCTATAAAGCCATCGATATTATTAAAGAGCAGGCCGATACCATTGGCGTTATTGTGGGCAGTCCGCAACGTAACCCTGTAAAGGAAGGAAAAGACCTGTTCAATGCAGCCTGGTTGTTATACGACAAAAAAGTAGTAGGCGTGGCGCATAAAACGCTGCTGCCGAATTACGATGTGTTTGATGAATACCGTTATTTTGAACCGGGGTATGAGTGGAATGTACTGGAGTTTAAAGGGAAAAAAATTGCGTTGACTGTTTGTGAAGATATCTGGAATCTGGGCGATAATCCCCTGTATCGACTTTGTCCCATGGATGCATTGATCACACAGCAGCCCGACCTGATGATTAACATATCATCTTCGCCTTTTGACTACGACCATGATAAAGACCGCGAAGAAATTGTACGGGCAAACGTATTGAAGTACGGGCTGCCCATGTTCTATTGCAATGCCATCGGTTCACAAACAGAAATTGTATTTGATGGCGGTAGCCTGGTAATGGATGCACAGGGACAAATAGTAAAGGAGATGAAATTTTTTGAAGAAGATTTTGCTATTGTGAATCTCGATGATATTGAGGTGCAGAAAGCAAAACGCCCCAAACCGCTGAAAGCAGTTCCTGAGTTTGATAAAGAAATGCGGGTGTCGAAGGTGGAAGATCCTGATAAAATAATCGACCACCTTACTTCCGACGAAAATATTGGTCAGATAAAAGAAGCGCTGATCCTCGGCGTGAGAGACTATTTTAGAAAGATGGGCTTTAACAAAGCCATCATCGCTTCTTCGGGCGGTATTGACAGTGCTGTTACACAGGCGTTGGCCACACGGGCACTGGGCCGCGAAAATGTAAGGGCTGTACTAATGCCTTCGCAATACTCCACTTCTCATTCAGTAAGCGATGCAGAACAGTTAAGTATCAATCTTGGTAATCCTTATGATATACTGCCCATAAAAGATATTTATGAATCTTTTCTGCATACGCTGAAGCCGGTTTTTAATGACATGCCTTTTGGCCTTGCTGAAGAAAATATTCAAAGCCGTTCGCGCGGAAATCTGTTAATGGCTATTGCTAACAAATTCGGTTATATAATGCTGAATACATCTAACAAAAGTGAGCTGTCTACCGGTTATGGAACCCTGTATGGCGATATGGCCGGTGGGTTAAGCGTTTTGGGCGATGTATACAAAATGCAGGTATATGCACTGGCAAATTACCTGAACCGCAATGGGGAAATTATTCCTGAGAACATTATCACCAAACCACCATCAGCTGAGTTGCGGCCCGATCAGAAGGATAGCGATAGCTTACCGGATTATGCTTTGCTTGATAAAGTATTGTATCAGTATATCGAGAAAAGAAAGGGCCCGAAGGAAATTATTGCCATGGGTATCGATGAAGCACTGGTGCGTCGTGTGTTGAAAATGGTAAATACGAATGAATACAAGCGTAATCAGTTTTGCCCCATCATACGTGTTAGCTGCAAGGCATTTGGTGTTGGAAGAAGATTGCCGATAGTTGCTAAGTATCTGTCGTGAATCGGTAATCGGCAATCGGCAATCGTGAATCGGCAATTAGTAAGTATCGTCTATTCGCGATTGCCGATTGCCGACTCACGTTAATGTTTCATATCCACTATAAGATTGACACTGTAACCCGGCGCAATAGGATAGTCTTTTATCACTTCCAGTTTAGTGCTTGTTAACACCGAAACTTTTACAGCGCCGCTCAGGCCACCGAAGATAGGATTGGGGCTGTACAGGGAATCACCATTGTTCTTAAAGTACCATCTGAATACAGATGTTTGCGGGTCGGTGCTATTGCATTTAGTAGCTCCTTCGTCGAGTGTACCGGTACTGTCAGCCTTGAATGTGATGGTATTATCCCGAACGCAGGGGAGTATGTAGCCCGCTGGTACCTGGGTATCGGGAGTTCCATTTTTGTCGGCATCAATAGCTGCTGTATCGAATTTCCAGGTGGCGCTGGTGACCAGTTGAACATTATTATTCGACGAACCACCGCTGCTACTTTTTTTGCAGCTAAATACCACGAATGCGATTAACAGGACTGCGAGAGCATATTTTATCATCTGAACAGTTTTTTACAGTTTTAATAGCCGTTATTACCGGGGCATATATTATGCAATAATACTCAGGAAAGACCATACGTATTATTATTCCGTTGCAGAACAGCTATCTAGTCTGAGCAAATTTTGTTCCCGTTCTGTTCGTATTTCTTTTAGGAATGATTCGTAATATTACTGTAACTAATAAATTGCCTGTTTATTGTGTGCCCGAAACATGCTTATTTTTATTGATTTTAGCTTTGTTTTTACAAGTTGGCAAGCATCTTGCAAAGGCATTGGCGTAATTTTCGTAACTGATTATCAATCATTCATACTAAACCCCGTTTATGCTACTGACAGCAGATGATATCCGGCAGCTCAACGAAAAGATTCAGTACCAAAGTGCTTTCATTGACCGGCTTCGCGACGAAACAGCAAGGGTTATTATTGGTCAGCACCACATGCTGGACAGGCTGCTGATTGGCCTTTTAAGCAATGGCCACGTTTTGCTCGAAGGGGTACCGGGATTAGCAAAAACACTTACCATTAAATCGCTGGCCCAGGCAATTCACGCCAGGTTCAGCCGTATTCAGTTTACGCCCGATCTGTTGCCCGCCGACGTAATCGGTACCATGATCTATAATCAGCAAAAAAATGAATTTGTAGTACGCAGGGGTCCCATCTTCGCCAATTTTATCTTAGCCGATGAAATTAACCGCGCTCCGGCCAAAGTGCAGAGCGCATTACTTGAAGCCATGCAGGAACGGCAGGTTACTATCGGCGACAGCACCTATAAACTGGATGAACCATTTCTGGTACTGGCAACACAGAACCCGCTGGAACAGGAAGGTACATATCCGTTACCCGAAGCCCAGCAGGACCGATTTATAATGAAAGTGATCGTTGATTATCCTACCAAACAGGAAGAACAGATCATTATTCGCCAGAATGTGCAGGGATTGAAAAGCCCTGAAGTTGGTCAGGTAGTGTCGATGCAGGAAATATTACAGGCAAGGGATCTGGCCCGGCAGATTTATATGGATGAAAAAGTAGAAAATTATATCCTCGATATCGTTTTTGCCACACGCTTCCCTGAAAAGTACCGGCTTGAGAAATTGAAACCGCTTATAGCTTATGGCGGTTCGCCACGTGCAAGCATTAACCTGGCCCTGGCTGCCAAAGGACATGCATTTTTAAATAAACGTGGTTTTGTAATACCCGAAGACGTGCGCAGTATTTCAAAAGATGTATTACGCCATCGTCTCGGATTAACTTACGAAGCTGAAGCTGAGAATGTAAACGTGGAAAATATCATTGACGATGTTTTACGCGTTATTCAGGTACCATAAAAACAGGCGGAAGGCATGCTAACTACAGCCGAAATAATAAAGAAAGTTCGCGAGCTTGAAATTAAAAGTAAAAAGCTCACCCGGCACTTATTTACCGGTGAATACCACAGTGCCTTTAAAGGCCGCGGTATGTCGTTTAAAGAAGTGCGGGAATACCATGCCGGTGATGACATCAGGTTTATCGACTGGAATGTATCGGCCCGCTTTAATCACCCGTTCAGTAAAGTATTTGAAGAAGAACGCGAATTATCGGTAATGTTACTGGTAGATGTAAGCGCGAGCTCTTTATTCGGTACTTCTCAGGCGCGAAAAAAAGATCTGATTACAGAAGTGGCGGCAGTGCTCGCTTTTTCAGCCATTAGTAATAATGATAAAGTAGGGATACTTTTTTTCAGCGATGTAATAGAAAAATTTATTCCGCCCAAAAAAGGCAGGGACCATGTTCTTTATATTGTTCGTGAATTACTCACCCGCGAACCAAAACATAAAGGCACCCGGTTGGGGCAAGCTCTGCAACGCCTGAACAATACAGTTCGGCAAAGCAGTATTTGTTTTGTATTGAGCGACTTTCTGGATAATGACTTTGAAGATGGTTTAAAAGTGGCCGGCAGAAAGCACGATCTGATAGGCATAAAAGTGTACGATCAAATGGATATGCGGTTGCCCGATGCCGGTTTAATGGAAATAGAAGATGCAGAAACAGGCGCCCGCACCTGGATCGACACCAGCGATTATCTGGTTCGGCAACAGCACGAAACCGCTTTTTTTAACCATACCAACTATTGTAAAAATATATTTGTACGTGCAGGTAGCGAACTATTGCACATACGCACCGGCGAAGATTATGTAAAAGTTTTGCAGAAGTTCTTCATCGGGCGTAACCGGTAACTATGAAAAATCGTATTTATTATATTATTCTTATTGGCTGTTTACTCATCAGTCCCGTATGCATGCGTGGTCAGGTGCTGGTTAAAGCATCTGTTGACGACGACCAGATACTGATTGGTGAACCCATTAAGCTAACCCTCGAAGCTCACATTCCGCTTGGTCAGTCGCTCACATGGTTCAATCTCGATACTATTCCTCGTTTTGAATTTATCGATAAAGGAAAAGCCGATACCACTGATAATATCGACGGAAAACAACTGGTGCAGGTACTCACCATTACCAGCTTTGATTCAGGATATGTGGTAATACCACCCATGACCATTAAAGTGGGCAATAAAAATTATTCTACAGATTCCATTCCTATTGAGGTAAGTTATGCTCCGCTTGATATATCAAAAGACTACCGGGATATTAAAGAAATAGAGGAAGTGGCCAAACCGGCATGGATGGCTTATATTCCATGGTTGCTGGGGCTACTGACTTTAATAGCGATTGGCGTAATTGTATACCTGTTGCGTAAACCTAAAAAAGCGCCGCCTCCACCGCCGCCGCCGGTACCTAAGTTAACGCCTTATGAAGAAGCATTGCAGTCATTGGAAGAATTGCGTAAACAGGGATGGAAATACAACAATGGTGAAGTAAAAACATATTACAGCCGGTTGAATGATATTTTGCGCGTGTTTATTTTCCGTAAGCTGAAAATGGCAACGCTTGAAAAAACAAATGAAGAACTGGTTGCTGAATTGCGGAAGGTACCGATGGACAGGGAGAGTTTTAGTCAACTGACAACAGCTTTGCAGGTTGCGGATTTTGTAAAGTTCGCACGCTATCAGCCCAATGAAAGTGATAATGAAAAGAATTTCGACGTAATACAATCGGCTATCAAAACACTTAACAATATAACCTAACCCTTGCTGTACAATTGGTTTAATAATATAACATTTGCGTATCCTGAATTACTGGGATTATTCATTCTGGTGCCTGTAATGCTGTACTGGTATGTAAACCGGTATAACAGGCAACAGGCAACCCTGAAAGTTTCTTCGTTTGCTGTTATTCGCAAAAGCAGTTCCTGGAAAAATGTATTCCGTCATGCTCCTTTTGTAATACGGTTACTCGCGGTGAGCTGTATTATCATTGCTATAGCTCGTCCGCAAACACGTAATGATCAGGAGTTAAAGAACGGACAGGGCATTGATATTATATTATGCCTTGATGTAAGCGGTAGTATGATCACCGAAGATTTGCTGCCTAACCGTTTGGAAGCTTCCAAGCAAGTGGCTGCCGATTTTGTTGATATGCGTCCTACCGATCGCATCGGGGTAGTAATTTTTTCGGGCGAAGGTTTTACACTGGTGCCATTAACTACTGATAAAGCGGTATTGAAATCGCAGATCTTAGGTATTCAGCGTGGCATGCTTGCAGATGGTACCGCTATTGGCGACGGGTTAGGTGTAAGTGTAGATCGTTTGAAAGGGGTTAAAACAAAATCGAAAGTGATTGTGCTGCTTACCGATGGTGAAGATCAGGGAGGCCGTATTGATCCGCTGGTTGGTAAAGAATTGGCGAAGTCATATGGCATCCGGGTATATACAATTGGTGTAGGAACAGAAGGATACGCGCCCGCGCCTGAATCAGATGGACAGGGAGGTACCAGAATGACGCGACAAAAAGTAAATATCGATGAAAAGTTGTTGCGTATGATTGCCCAGGAAACCGGTGGATTATATTTCAGGGCCCGTGATAATGAAAGCCTGAAAAGAATTTATACAGAAATTGACAAGCTCGAAAAATCGCGTATAGAAGTTACTGCACTCAAACGCTATACCGAGCGTTTCTTTCCGTTTGCCCTTGCAGCCGCAGCATTGCTATTGCTGGAGGTGATATTGCGATACACTTTATTTAAAAAATTCCCATAATAAATAGTCCGAAAGTCGGGAAGACCGAAAGTCCGAAAGAAAAGCATGTATTTTACTTTCTGGCTCCCGGACTTTCCAGCTTTCGGACTTTACGTACATTTACGGTCAAATGAGAGCGATCGTTTATAAATCAACCGGCAGCTGGTATAATATTAAAACCGAAACGGGTAAGGCGATGAGCGCCCGTATAAAAGGGGTGTTCAAGATAGATGATATTACCTCTACCAATCCAATTGCCGTAGGTGATGAAGTGGACGTTGACATAGAAAGCGAATCGGCCAATACCGCCATCATTACAAACATTCATCCGCGGCGCAATTATATTAACCGGCAATCGCCTTCACACAAAAAACAACATCATATTGTTGCTGCCAATCTTGATCAGTCTTTATTGTTTGCCACGCTTAAAGATCCTAAAACATCACAGGGCTTTATCGATCGCTTTCTGGTAACCAGCGAAGCCTATCATATTCCCGCCATTGTAGTGTTTAACAAAGCAGATGTATATAGAAATAAAGAACTGGAAAAATATGCCGAGCTGAAAAGTATGTATGCTGCTATCGGCTATCGCACTGTTTTGATGTCGCTTAAAAACAATGAAGGTGTAGAAGAAGTAAAGGAACTGCTGAAAGATAAGATCTCTCTTTTAAGCGGACATTCAGGTGTTGGTAAATCTTCTTTCATTAATGCTATTTTTCCCGAACTGCAATTAAAAACACAGGATGTAAGCGGCTGGAGCGGCAAAGGATTACATACTACCACATTTGCCGAAATGTTCGATCTGCCATTCACAGGCAGCGTGATCGATACGCCCGGTATGCGTGAGTTTGGACTGGTTGATATTCCCCGTCAGGAATTATCGCATTACTATCCCGAAATGGCACGCGTTATTACCGATTGCCAGTTTAATAACTGTCTGCATGTTAACGAGCCGGGCTGCGCTGTAAAAAAGGGTCTTGAAGAGGGTACAATTAATGTAGAACGTTATATCAGCTACCTTAATATCCTCGATACTATCGACGATAAGAATTATTAATAAGGAATGTTGAATGTTCAATATCCAATAGCGAAGTGTATTCCACTTCGACATTCAACATTGAACATTCAACGTTCAATATTTATACAATGTAGCGTTTCGCTTTATTCACCAGCAGTCTGGATTCCAGATGCTTCGCCACTTCTATAACTGCATCGTTATCTTTTCTGGGCGCTTCGCGAAACTTGTAAGGATAAATGGAAATACCTGTGTAAATGTTGTAGCAAAGTGTTAATCCATGGCCTTTGTACTGAAAGTTCCATGTTAACGTGTCAAAGTCATCCTGTTTGTTGGTAAAACGAATGCGTAGATCGTCGGTAAGAATGTTAGCTACTTCGTAAAAGCGTTTAAGGCCGCAATCCTCGTCGATAATGGCTTCGGTACAGCCAGCATCGGTGCGTAGGGAGAGACTCATAAAGTACGGTTTTGGGATTATAAAATATGTTGAACGATCGGTTCAACAGGTTTATCCCAGGATATTTACGATTTAAACTTGCCGGCTTTAGGAACTTTTTCGCCGCTGAGTATACGTTCCGCACCTACATTTTTGCCGTTACTCGGGCAACCATACTTAGGGCTGCAGGCAGCTACGTACATGATACAGGTAGCAATGGCGGCAAAAAAAAGGACAGTTTTTACAGATTTCATATACTTGTTTTCTGATACTAAAACGCCCTTAAAACTATAAATAATATGCCGTACTTACAATAGGCGAGGGTCAATTTATTCGGTTACCTGGTCACGGAACCAGTCGGCATACTTGATATAGTTGTTTGCTATTCTGTCTATTTCGCCATGGATCTGTACAACTGCCACATCTTTTACCTTTTTGGCAGGTACACCGGCAAAAATAGTCCCGGGTGGAACAATTGTTTCTTCCAGTACTACGGCGCCAGCCGCAATTATGGAATTGCTCCCAATATGGGCCTTGTCCATAATGATCGCGCCCATGCCTACCAGTACATTATCTTCTATTGTGCAACCATGTACAATGGCGTTATGGCCTATGGAAACATTATTTCCTATGATGGTTTGGGTGCGTTTATAGGTACAGTGAATGATGGCCCCGTCCTGCACATTTACTTTATTTCCCATACGAATGGCGTTTACATCGCCCCGTACCACCGC
>Ga0105239_10002213_pt1 | contig 24978 bp, 22 predicted proteins | sample KBSC44metaG_FD_92761 | JGI IMG/M metagenome (GOLD analysis project Ga0105239, IMG submission 92761) | Corn rhizosphere microbial communities from Kellogg Biological Station, Michigan, USA - KBS C4-4 metaG | ecosystem: Host-associated > Plants > Roots > Rhizosphere > Soil | place: Michigan, USA...
TAATTGCCCAAAATATCTCGGCGCCATTGATCGAAAAAGTCGGATTGATGTCAGAACAAGGGATGATGCCTTGTGAACAGTTGAGCACCGAAGAGCGCGCTCAAGTTCGCAAAGTTATGGATGAATCACCACTTTGGTAAACACGCTTGCTAGCGACTGACGGCAAGCGGTACGAGATTTGCCATTGAAAATGATATGTGCAATCACGTTCTCTTGCAGTTCTGCCGAGCCCCAATCGCCTATTTGATTTTTTGCGGCCTCTGCGGCTGCCAAAACCAAAACGCCCCAGCCAAATCCGCCGAACTACCACCCAAACCTGAGACGACATCATCCGGACCGCCGTCGTCGCTTCCGCAACAAGTCGCTGATCAACCAGACTCGAAAGCACGAAGCGAACTCTTGCTGCAACTCTGGGGAACACCGCTCGGCCAGATGTTTCATGCCTATCTGTTTGAAACAGATCCGGCGAAACCGCCTTCGACAGATGCACAAGAGATCATCGACCGCGTCTATAGCAATGTTCGCCTCACCCTGACTCGCGTCTCGTCGCTTCAAATGATGATCGAAGATTTATATGATCGACAGGTTATATCGACACCGATTCACGATCGCATTTCACTGCTCGAAACAAAGATGGATCTCAAGCAACAGGTTTTGCAATCAAAAGCCAGTCACGATCTTATTGGCCAACTTCCGTTGTTTTTACCTATCGCTTTTCTCGGCGGTTCGCCGTTATTTCGAGACAGTGTGCTCAATGGCACACAGAGAGTGTTTCAATATCTGGTGGCGCTCGTTGGTGGACGTAATACTGCGCAAGCGCGCCATTTACTTGCCGAGATCCCATGGAAAAAGGTGGCGAGCTCGGAAGTGTTTCGCGACTACAATCCGTATCAATCGTTAAATGTTTTTGTGAGCTCGTTCGGCGGCTATAGCATCGTCTATTATGCCTTCAAAACTGGATCGACCGAGTCCATCAACATTCAAGACAAAGTTTGGCTTTACGGCGTTCAAAACTTTATCGATCTGAAGGAGATCTAGCTCGCCTTAAAGAGATATTCGCGAATTTCTGGATTGTTACCTTTCCAGATCACGTTATCGATGAAGTAGTGATGAATGTTGATGAAGATGGTCGCAAAGAACACCATTGGCGTTGGACCAAACTTCGAGTTGTCGAGCAAATGGAGTTGATCCAAAAATCCTGGCACCAACTGAAACGACAATGCGCCCAAGATGATGGCGCCTGCAAAAAATCCCCACAGACCAAACACACGTTGTTGACGTGCTTCGACCGCAGGCAAGCCTTCTACAGAGGCTTCGACTTTGTTGCGACGAAATGCGAAGACGAAAAGCAAATACTGCAAAGAGTGAAAGAATGGCGCCATGTGCGCATACATTGAGTGCGTCAATGTTGGCAGCAACCAAATGTAGATCGTGAGATAACCCATAATTGCCATATTCGATGGACGACTGCCCTCGCGAATGTATTTGCGAAAGTGCGCTAAGATATTTCCAAACGCCGAGACACAAAGAGCTGCGTAAGCGAGATTCAATGGCAACACGCCCAGATTAAATGACGGATAGTAAATTCCCATTTGTTGGTAAGACGCCGGGCCCGCATTGGATGCGAAGAATGAAACGGCCCAAAGCGAGTACATGTTGAACTGCAACCAGAAGCGCTCTTGTTTGTTGTAGAAAACTTTTTGTACGGCGTTGCCGACAACGATCACGCCAAAAGTTTGCTTCACGTAATGCCAGCCAACAAAGAAGTACATCGCACTGACAAAGTAGCCAAGTGCTGCTGGCGACGAAGCTGCAAATGCGGCGATCATTCCAAGGCCCAAGATCAACGGAACAACAACGGCCGCCCAGAAGAAGCGAATGTTGCGAGTGATCTCTTTACGGAAATCTCCGTAGAGCATTTGGTAAGACGATAAGAAGTGCGGGAAGTTCATCACGAATGAGAGATTAAACACCCAAAGAGCAATTGAGTTATCAGGTGCCATCGAGCGAAACGTCACATTCATCAGTACGTAGACTGCGATCGAAAGTGCTCCGGCAAAGACCATGTCCCAGCCAGGCGAAATAAGTGAAGGCACATGTGCTGTGCCTACTTGCGGTCTATCTTGTACTGGCGTGAGCTTTTTCGCTGTCGACATCGGCTGACCTCTTCGTATCTATTTCGGACGAAGTCAGCCGAGAAAAAAGTCCAGCAGGACTATTGTGCAGTTGGTGGAACTTGGTAGCTGATTGAGAGTTTCGAGCCCCATGCAAGTGGTTTCGCGAAAGTCACTGTCGTTCCAGAAACTGTGTAAGACAGGTCAGCGGCTGGCACAGCTACGATTTTAACTGAACCTGCAACCGGAGTTTGCTTCAAGCTGATGCTTGTGATGTTCGATCCGAAACCAGAAGTGATCGGCTGCAAAGAAGCGCTGTAGTCGTTTTGGCAGATTGAGAGCGAAACACCACCAGTTGAAGTTGCAAACTGATCGAGGTTTGTTCCGTACACGCCACCATCACCCATTGAGAAGATGCTGCTGTATTGTGCCAAGCAAGAGCTGTCGCCGGGTTTTACGATCATGCTGACCGCGCGGATTCCGCCTGCTGTTTCACCAAACGATGCTTTGAAAGCGTTTACAACGTCAGCCGCTTTTGAGCGAGCGGCTGCGCCGTCGTTTTCGTCACCAGCAGAAATGATCACTGGAACAAACATCGCACCTGGACGAAAGAAGCCTGAATTCGCCGAAGAGTTTTGGATGAATGTTTTGATTGCGTTCATTGGTTCCGACGCACCCACAGCACCGTAAGGTTGGCTGTCGATGGCGCGAGCGTTGTCTGTATTTTGGCTCGAGTTCATGCTTAAACCGTTGAAGCTCAAGTTGCGACCTAAGATCCAGTCAGCGCCAGAAATTTTGTTCGACACGATTTTAAGAGTGCCACTCACTTCTGTTGGATATGGATTGAGCGGCTCAAGAGCTGCGATCGGAAAGACACCGGCTTGCGTGTCCCAGCTGCCCATTGATGAGTTCATCACACCAGCTTGATAGTCAGCTCCTGCCAAAGCAGAAATGAAACCATCTAAGCGCGATTGCAATTTTACGATCGTTTGAAACATTCTTGGTGTGCCATCAACAACAAAGAGGATGTCCACTTTGCTTGGTGAATTCGGAACCTGATAGCTCTCGTTGATCGTTTGATCCACCACCGGTGTTGGCGTCGGAGTTGGAACTGGAGTTGGGGTCGTGCAGTTCACTGTGCATGTTTCAGATTTATTCGATGCGCCTGGCAGGAAGTTTACGTCGGCCGTACAACCCGACAACATTCCCATGAAGCTCACTGCTAATGCGACACGTTTTGTGGAAAACATAAAACCCCCTAAGCCCTATAACCCCTCTTTGCCAGGCTCGTGCCAAGACCATCGTCTCGCGAAAGCGGTTATTTTGTTTCCCCCTTCCAGTTTTTCGTTAAAAAATGTCGAGCACTTTGGTCCTGATCAGGGATTAATCAAAAAAGTTGAAACGTCTTGCCTTCCCAAAGCGTAATCATTAGAAAACAGGGATGACGGCGCTTAAACGCGGACCACTCTCTCTATATATATTGGTAATATTGAGCAGCTTTTTGTTCGAAACTGTCGCGTTGCCAGTACACGTCATCGAACATAGTTTAGATCGCATCGAGCAATTGAGCCAAAATCGTCAAAAAGACAGCGCGAGACCAACCAAAATGGAGGCTTCTTGCGAGTTCTGTTTGGCGCTTCATAGCTCTTCAACGCTTCAACCAATTCACTATGAGTTTGCTTCGCCTCAGTTTGAAACGCTAACTCCCCCTGTTTTAGCTCGGATTTCGATTCAAAAAGTCGAGCTTTTGCAGGCTTCCGCGCGCGGGCCGCCGACCTTCTAACTCGCTTCGCTTCTTGCTGTTGCTCTTCCCGATATTGCTCGCTCGCTTAGGCGAGCTCTCTCAACTCTGTTTGAAGGAATAGGTATGAAACATTCTCTACTGTTTATTCTGCTTTTTGGTTTGCCGGCACTCGGTCAAAATCGATTTAACCCTGATATTAGCGCTAACTTCTTAGGTCTTTATGAGCGCGGAACTGGCGTCTCAGATGACCGCACGCAATCGCCGCACAACGGATTCGCTTTACAAGAGGCGGAATTGCAAATGCTTTCGGATGTCGATCCTTATTTAAGAGCGTCGGTTTTGCTTTCTATTTCGCAGCAAAAGAACTCGGCGGACTACGGAATTGATCCTGAAGAAGTGTTTTTAGAAACGACGTCGCTTCCGTATGTCACAATTCGAGGCGGCAAATTTAAAATGGCGCTGGGAAAACATAACCAGCTTCATACACACGCATTTCCGTTTATCGATGCACCTCTTATTAACCAATTGATTTTAGGTGATGAAGGCCTAAATGAATCCGGCGTCTCTGCGAACGTGTTGCTTCCGGTTGATTGGTATTCTGAAGTGACGGCACAAGCGTTTAGTCTGACCAGCGAAGATCTATATGGATCAGGTAATTCCGGAAATGTCGGCGGTTTGCTGCATTTAAAAAATCTCTTTGATCTCACAGATGATCTCACGATGGAGATTGGTCTTTCTGGAACGATGGGGAAAAATTCTTTGGCGCAAACAAGTTCTGTGCTTGGTGCCGATTTGACTTTCAAATGGCGTCCCGCGATTGGCGGAAAATATCACGCGCTGATCTGGCAAACGGAATACTTAAATGCGGATCGCCCAGGTCAAATCGATGCCACCACTCATCTCTCGCAAGCGATCGTCAGTGGTGCCGCTTCATGGTTACAGTATCAATTTGCCGAACGCTGGTGGGTGCAAGCACGACAGGAATATGTCGGCTTGACGAAATCGGTTGGCGTTCCGTCTGAAAACAAAACAAGTTTCTTGCTCGGATTTTTTCCTTCCGAATTTTCGGGCTTTCGCGTGCAGTACGATTTTGAGAACCTCCAAGGTCGCGGCAAAATGGATCAGACGGTCGCTCTACAATACAACATCAGCATCGGCGCACATCCTGCGCACGCTTATTAGGAGTCTGACATGAAAACGATTATTGTTTTATTCGCTCTGATTTCTCAAAGTGCTTTCGCGAAGCTCAATGTTATTACGACACTTCCCGATCTTCGCGCTATCACCGAAGAGGTCGGCGGTAGCAATGTTTCAGCGGAAAGTATCGCGAAGGGAACCCAAGACCCGCACTATGTTGAAGCGAAACCTTCTTTTATGGTTCGCGCCAACCGCGCGGATCTGATGATTTCGATCGGGCTTGATTTAGAGGTGGGTTGGCTTCCGAGCGTCATTCAGGGGGCGCGTAATCCTAAAATCGTGAAGGGCAAACCCGGCTTTCTTGAAGTTGGACCGATGGTCGATCCGCTCGAAGTTCCGAAGGGCACCATCACTCGCGCGGAAGGCGATGTGCATCCTTTTGGCAATCCACATATCACGCTCGATCCCACTCGCATGGGAAAAGTGGCGGTGATTATCGGTGATCGCTTAGCTGAACTCGACTCTGCTCACGCGGCGGATTACAAAAAGAACGCATTGGCGCTGCAGAAGCGACTCGCGGACAAAACAAAACTTTGGCAGCACCGAATCGATGCCACCAAAATTACAAAGATTGTCACTTATCACAAGACACTCACCTACTTCTTTGATCGCTTTCATCTAGAGAATCCTGGGTTTTTAGAACCAAAACCCGGAATCCCTCCGACCAGCGGTCACATCATTGAGATTATCGATTTGATTAAGAAACAAAAGATCTCTCTATTGATGATTGAAAACTATTTTGACGCTTCAATCACGAAACGCATTAAGCAAGAGGTCCCGACGATTCGCGCCGAGACGGTTCCGGTCGCGGTTGATGGAGCTCCCAACATTCATCGTATTGATGATCTTTATGAGCACCTCGTGCAAGCCATCGAAGGGAAAGAATAATGACAGCGCATTGGATTGAGGTTTTCACATTTCTTTCTGCACCGTTTTTGATGTGTCTGATTTTGGCCGGCATTCACTGCTACCTTGGCCTCCACGTGCTTGCGCGCGGAGTGATCTTCGTCGACTTGAGTCTGGCACAAGTGGCTGCGTTCGGTGCGACACTCGCGATTCTGTTTGGCTTCGAGCATGGCTCGCCCGTTGGATATTTGATTTCTCTCATCTGTACATTTGTGGCAGCAGCGCTGTTTGCGCTCGCTCGCCGCTATGAACATATCTTCTCGCAAGAAGCGATGATTGGGATTGTTTACGCACTTGCATCGGCAGCCGTGGTTCTGGTCGTCGACAAAGTTGCGCATGGAGCTGAGCACATCAAAGACATTTTGGTCGGCCAACTTCTTTGGGTCACCTGGCATGACGTCATTAAAACAAGTTTAATTTATGGCGTGGTCGGCTTGATCCATTTTATTTTCCGCAAACCTTTGCTCGCCGTCTCTTTTCATCGCCATCAAGGTAAGACCGCGTTTTGGGACTTCTTGTTTTATGCCTTGTTTGGTGTCGTGATCACTTCATCGGTGAGCATTGCGGGCGTGCTCCAAGTGTTTTCATATTTGATCGTGCCGGCACTCGTCGGGACAATGTTGTTTAAAACCATTCGCGCACGATTACTTTTTGGCTGGCTGCTTGGGTTTGTTTTAAGTTTCGCCGGTCTTTATTTCTCCTACCTTTGGGATCTCCCCGCGGGCGCGTTCATTGTCGTTTGCTTTGCTTCACTTCCAGTTTTGCTCCTCCTTTTTGCACCCCTTATGGGCTTCATTAAATAAAATTGGGCTGATTGCCCAGACTTTAAGCTAGTCGCGGCTTTCCGCGACTAAAAGGTCTAGTTTTTAAGTCCGGGTGATTCGCATTTATTAAAACCAGATATGTTAAGCGCCAGATCTTTGCGGGGGCGAAGATCACGGACTTTAAAACCCGCTGACATGGATGATGCGGGTTTTATCTACGGAGGGGAAAATCATGGGGGGATCTTTGCGCTTGGCTGCGGTCGTCGCAGCATCGCTTTTCGTTTGGTCGGCATCGGCTAAACCAGTAACGGCTGTTCTAAGACTTCAATCAAAAATTCCAATGTCGGAATTTGCTAAAGATGTGAACAATCCAAGTTCACCACGCTACCACAAATATTATACGCCAGAAGAACTGCGCTCGTTCGCAGCTCCATCGGTTGGCGAGTACAATGACCTATTGCAATCGCTTCAGCGTCAAGGATTCGAGATCGTCGGCGAATCCACCACCCACCTTTGGGTGAGCGTAAAAGGTGATTCATCTTTGTTCGAAAAAGTCTTTTCGACTTCACTTCGAATTCAAAGAAATGGTTTAAGAACAATGGCTGTGGCACCGCAAATGCCAAATCACATGCCACTCGTGGCTTCGATCGTTGGTCTCGATAACTCTCGCAAACGGGTTCCGAAAATACGCTTCGGTGGCTTGACTCTAGATGCAGACGCTGCGAAACCAGGTGGAATTCCACAAGCGACAATCAAAACCGCTTACGGATTTGATCCGATCTATAAAAGTGGTTTAAGCGGTCGCGGTCAGCACATCGCAGTTGCAACCTATATGGGTTTCAACATTCAAGACGTAAAAGATTTCTACTCGTTGTCAGCGCTCAGCCCGGGGCCAACTGTTGATCAAGTTCAATTCAATGGCGAGCCGCAGTTGGATGACAACTCAGCTGTTGAAACTGAACTCGACGCAGAGTTCACCGGCATGATGGCGCCAGCCGCAAGCATTCACGTGTTTGCATCGGCGACCAACGATGACACGGGTGAAGCGCAGATGTTTACCGCGATCCTCGATGACAACCGCGCAAAAGTTGTGAACTACAGCTGGGGTGGTTGTGAAACCGGCCTCGATCCGGCTCACAAAGATGAGATGGATCAGATCTTTGCACGTGCCGTGGCTCAAGGTGTGAACATCATGGTCGCTTCAGGCGATTCTGGTTCTGACAGCTGCCAAGACGGAACAGTGGCAGCCGACTGGCCAGGTGCGGATCCAAACATCGTTGCGGTTGGTGGAACGACTTTCAGCTACAACAACAATCAAATGAGTGAAGTGGCTTGGAGCGGAAGCGGCGGCGGTATCAGCAAAGTTTTCTCTCGCCCAGCTTACCAACAAGACTTGAATCAAATGTTCAACATGCGCTCGTACCCAGATGTTGCGTTCAATGCGGACCCTCACAGCGGTCAAGCGATCTACGCTCGTCAAAGTTCGTCGTCAAAACCAGGTTGGTTTGTGATCGGTGGAACATCGATGGCAGCACCGCAGTGGTCAGGATTCTTGGCGCTCGTTGCAGAAGCTCGCCAAACTCAAGGCCTCGACACTCTTGGCTTCTTGCCACCACAACTTTACGGCGCAAGTTCAAACGATCTCGCCAAGATCATGAACGACGTCACTTCTGGTAGCAACGGCGCCTTCCAAGCAGGCATTGGCTTCGACGCTGTCACCGGCCTCGGATCGATGCAAGCCGCAAACTTGCTGAACTATTTAAGTCGATAACTCACCCGACCCTTAAGAAAACAAATGCTTCCCAAAGCGCAGTCGAAAGACTGCGCTTTTTTTGCGGCTCGCGCCGTGCGGAGATTTTGCTTCGATTTCCTCTAAAGGGGTGATCCCCATCTTTTTGAAAACTCATCGATGCACTCGAATCGGAGACCGACTCACCAGAATTTCGACATCGTCCTATGTGCAGGGCGGCGGCCGTGCTTGAGACGATATTGGCCGCGGGTTGCGGCATCGCAAAGCGATGATGCAATCCGAAGACGACCTGCGGCCATAGGCGCGTCGCAAATTGTGGTGAGTCGGTCTCCGATTCGAGTCAACGAGGACTCACGTTCTCTAAAAGGTGGTAACCACCCTTTAGAGACTTTTTTCGGACATAAAAAAAGCCCATCGCTTGGATGGGCTTTTCGTAGAACTCCGAGATCCTTCGGCTTTGCCTCAGGATGACGTGCAGATTAGGAGGCTTTTACTTTGCCCGCGTTGGCGTGGTCGCCCATTAAGCGGTTGAGTGGTTTTTGGAATGCCCACATTGCGAAGCCGGTTAGTAGACCGAGCGCCGTCAAGAGCCAGAAGAACTGCTCAAGCGTCAGCGTGTGTGCTTCGTACAAGATGCCGACGTAGCCTGACAAAATGTTTCCGAAGAAACTTGATGTGAGCCAAAAGCCCATCATCAACGAAACGATGCGCGCTGGAGAGACTTTCGTTACCAACGACAATCCGATTGGCGACAAGTAAAGCTCACCGATCGTCACAAACCAAATACAGAGAACTGGCCAAATCCAGCTCGCCTTTGGCGTCGCTTCCGTAATCAAGCTCGAGTTGTAAACCATAATGATGAATGAAAGCCCAAGAATACAAGATCCGATCGCCATTTTGGAAACAGAGGAAGGCTCCGTTCCCTTTTTTGCTTGGCGGGCCCAGTACATGTCGAGAACTGGCGCAAACAAGAAGATAAAGAGTGGATTGAACGACTGAAACCATGTCGATGGAACTTGAAAGCCAAAGATCACCGGCCATGCCGTGTGATCATCGACGAAGCTTTGCATCGTGTTCCCTTGCTGTTCATAAACCGCCCAGAACACCACGTTCAAAATACAAAGGCCGATCAACGCCCAAACACGTTTCCATTCGCCACCATCGAGTGGCTGCTTCACTTCTGCCGGAGCATGTTCTTCTTTTGCAAGTGTCACATTGTCTTCAGCCAAGAATCGTTGGCCAGCCCAGTAGATCACGAGACCGAGTAACATACCGACGCCTGCCGCACCGAAACCCCAGTGCCAGCCAGTTGTCATCGCGAGAGTTCCGCATACGAATGTGCAGAGAAACGCGCCCAAGTTGATACCCATATAAAAGATCGTGAAAGCGCCATCACGACGAGGATCGCCTTCCGAATAAAGGTTTCCGACTTGAGTTGAAATATTCGGTTTGAAAGCACCGTTACCAATGATCAAGAAAAGAAGCGCAATAAAGAACCAATTCTCAAATGCCATCAAAAAGTGACCGATGGCCATCAAGAATCCACCGATGTAAACGGTTTTTCTCTGACCCCAGTAACGATCGGCAATGTAACCACCGAGAACCGGCGTCAAATAAACCAGACCCGTGTACCAACCATAGATAACCGACGCGTAAACACCGGCCGAGGTACTCGGATCGGAACTAATGAGATGCTGAATCGCGGTCCAACCTAAAACTTTAGCCGGTTCGCCAGGAATCGTTTCCGTTCCGCCTTGTAGAACTTGGCGAGCGGTCACAAATAAATAGTGAACCATGTAGAGTTTTAAAAGCGCGCGCATTCCGTAATAAGAAAAGCGCTCCCACATTTCTGTGAAAAACAAAACGAAGAGACCAACCGGGTGACCTAAAAAGGTGCGGTGATCTTGGATAGTGCTTTCAAGCGAAGCATGAGTGGGTGAATGTTTCATCGTTCCTTCCCATCGCTATGGTTATGAAATGGTTAGATAATGGGCGAGACAGTGTCATGAAAACGAGCAAAGCACTAGAATTTTTTGCGCACCATGCCGCGCTAACCAGCGATTTAAGCTGAAAATCCGTGATACAGGCGAAGGCTCCCCTGCATGAGAACCCGTCCAGAAGCCAATCTTACCTCGCCTTGGACCATGATAATTGGGCCGAACTCCCGAAAGTGATCGACGATTATGAGGACCTCTTCGGCGTTGTCGACTTCCGGATCACCAATCTCAAACATGAATTTGGCGTTCCTAATTCCGACCAACAATGCCTCGTGCGGTTTTTGATCCTTACCTTGTTGGCCCGCCTCTATTAAGTAGGCTGAACGAACAAACGCGAATGTTTGTGCCACCCATTCCACGCATGAGGTTGGCAACACGTGGCCGTCTTCCCGGTAAAGCGCATCGGGCTTCAAAAAAACCCGGCACTCACCCCGTTCAGAACTGGCCGAAACGACTTCATCAATCCAAATCATTGGCGGCCGATGCGGCACAAAAGACAAAAATTCGGAACTTTTCATCGGGTAATTGAGTTTCACAATAAAAACTAATACCTTTTACGACGTGAATGCGGAAACAAAAAAAGTGATTGGCACCTGGAGTGCCGGCCATGATGACCCTTTTTTTAATGGACACTTCCCCGGGAACCCGATTTTGCCCGCCGTGGCAAGCGTCCACCATGCTTTTCGGTTCTTAAAAGAGCAACTCGAACAACCCGGACTCAAACTGACGGAAATCAAATCCGCCAAATTTGCGGCACCGATTCCGCCGAACACCGAGGTCAAAACCGAAGCGGCCCAAGTAAAACCGGATGAATGGCACTTGGAACTGACTGAATCGAAGTCCGGTAAAGAATTGGCATCGCTACAATTCATCGTTCGCATTTGACTCCGACAAAACATCAAAATTAACATTTGTGAATGGACACTTCCATTTTGGGGAAACTCCAATCTGAAGCACAAATGTCACCCGAAGAGTTGGGCGCGATTATTGGCGTCTCTGGCATGACGGTTCGGCGTTGGAACGAACGCAGCGAACCTGAACCGCTCTCGGAGCTCTATGAAACCGCCATTCGCCACGCGGTTTTAAAACTCGTCGTCGATGGTCGTCTGATGGACGACTCGCCCCTCGTACAAGAACTGCTTTCGAAGCCTGAAGTCTTGGCGCAAAACGCCGCGATCAAAGCTTTGGGATTTCCGGATGGCTTACAGACCGGTTTTGAATCGCAGCAAGATCAAATCACGGTTGGCCTGATGCACATTGGTTCGCAGGAAAGTCGACGCGACCGGGTCGATAAACAAAAAAAGAAGATCTTGGGCTTCAAAAAGCTCGGTAAGGATTGGAGCGAAAGAATTTCTATCCTCACCGGCGTCATTGCATCCAAGCAAATCTCTGCATTAGATAAGTTCATGGCGTACGGGGCGCTGTTTTACCTCGTGATGGTTTTTGATTTGATACCGGATACGGTTCCGGTGTTTGGGATGCTGGATGATTTCGCAATTTTGGGAATCGCCGCCGCCTATTATATAAAGCGAGCGAAGTCATGATGACGAATTGGCTCTTTTGGATGATCGCCTTTAGCTCTCTCTCAGCCCATGCGGTGTCGCTTGATAGCGCCATTCAAGATGCGGTCAGACAATCTAATTACGTAAAAGCGCAAGAAGTCTCGGCCAATATCGCGGCGAACGACCGCTGGCGCCGATTCTTGGTACACGAACCGTCGTTTAGCTATTCGAATTCCGATAACGGCGCCGAAGAATCTTACGGCTTATCTTTGACGACGCCATTTGTGGGCAAGTCGCTAGCCTTCATGGAACTGGATCATGCGAAAGCGAAGGCCGAAGCGGTTGAAATTCAATCGAAGCGGCAAGATCTGGCAAAACTCATCACCGATAGCTACTTGGATTGCGCCAGTGGTCTTGCTCTTTTAGATATTCAAAAAACCGCACTCTCCGATCTTGAAACCATGTTTCGCTCCCTCACCGCGATGTATGAATCGGGTCATGCCTCGCAAGCCGAGCGTATCGGCACCGATTTACAAATGCGCCAAACTCGTTCCGAAGTTCGTGCGGCCGCTGACAAAACGGATGTTTCTTGCCGTAAGTGGCATATTCTTGTTGGCGATGAAAATTCAGTTCCCGATAAAATTCCAGAAGATCTTTCGCACGACACTTTAGAAATGCTTGGTAATCAGTCGGCGGATTTGTCACGCGGTGAAGCCGCTTTGAAAATGGCCAACGTGAATGACGATTTAAGGTGGTGGTCGGCGGCGCCCGATCTCACTTGGAGTTATCAGCGCAATCATTACGTGAACCTGGGAGCGAGTCCGATCTTAACTCCGTGGACCACAACTTATGGTGTTTCGGTGACAGTGCCGATTTTCTTTTTGTTTGATGAGTCGATCGAAGCGAAACGCGCAAAAGCGCAAAATGCGTTTGATCGTCACAATGCTGAAGTTTCTGTCTTAAACGCGCGCAACGACGAAGAAGATGCAGCTCGCGAATATCAACGCTCGAAAAAACGCATCCAAGAATTACGCGATAAAGACATCGCTCTTGCCGAAGCATTGGTTGAATCGACATTTGCTTCATATAAAACCGGCAAACTCGGTTTCGCAGAGCTGATGCTGTCGCGCAAAACTCTCTGGGATTTAAAGACCCAAGAAGTGCAGTTGAAAATCGCAGCGGTGCAAGCCCGCCTGAAATGTTTATTGAAGTGTGAGTAAGATGGGGGTTCCTATGTGGTTGGTGGTGTTAAGTTTGGTCGCAGGATTCTCGGCGCAGGCTGAGGAGCGTGATTATCAATGGACAAAAGTTCAAATCGCGATGTCGAGTGCAGCCGTTCGGGCGACGGGCCGGATGATCCCGCAAGATGGCGCGCTGAATATCGAATCCGCACGCGTACAAGGTCGCATCACATCGATCTTAAAACGCGAAGGTGAAAAAGTTGTGCCGGGCACACCACTCTTCTCAATTACCAGCGCCGAATGCTTTTCTCTTTATGAAGAGAAAAAGGTCGCGCACTCAAAGCAAATCGAAGAGCTCTCATCGGGAGTGGCCAACCGCGAACGTCAGCTGGGTCTGTCTGTCGACGCGAACTCATGTAAGATTGTTGCCACCCATGCGGGTGTTGTAACGAAACGGAACATCGATTCAGGTGCTGCGTTCAACCCTGGCGATCCGCTTGTGACTGTACTGGATACGCGCCGCTTGATGGGAGAACTCGATATTCCAGAGCGAGATTTAAGCAAAGTCCATGTTGGCCAAGCGGTGAACTTTAAACTCGCGGCCGACTCGAGCACCTCTTATAAAACAAAAATCTCGGATGTCGTTCCGACGATCGATGCCGTTTCGCGCACAACGAAAGTTCGCCTCGCACCCGTGAAACTCAATACGGCGAGCACCCTCGACGCTTTGATTTTCGGTGACATTGAAACTGGCACTAAAGAATCGATTTTGAAAGTTCCGTCCGAGTCATTGGTGTTTAGCCACAACCGCCAATACGTCGTCAAAGGTCCGTTAGAAAAAGCGGTGCCGATCGAAGTTCAACTAATTAGCGAAGAAGATGATTTCAGTTCGGTTCGCCCACGCAATGCGGGCGAGCTTAACGAAGGGGATCTCGTGGCATCGCAAGGTGCTATCTTCTTAATGAAAAAACTGGGCGCGAGAACTAGCTTATGAAAACAATGGTGCGGCGTTGGATTGTACTGCAGCGACGTAAACCGATTCTGTTTTACTTCTTACTTTGCTGTCTGATCGGCTGGGGACTCTACATCGCTCTCCAGAGCGAGATTCAAGCCTTTCCTGAACTCACCAACGTGCAAGTCCAGGTCATCACGCAATTCCCAGGCAAAGCCTCTGAAGAGGTCGAGCGACAACTGACGGTTCCAGTTGAAGTCGCAACCAATGGATTGCGCGGTTTAATTAATCAACGCTCGATCTCAATTTTTGGCTTGAGTGTCGTCACACTGACTTTTGATGACAACGTTCAATCGAAAGAAGCTCGCATTGCCGTGGCGCAAGCTTTGAATGATGTGGATTTGCCAGAGGGAATTAAACCCGGTCTTTCTCCCGACACGACACCGGTGGGCGAAATCTTTCGCTACACTTTGCAAGGCAGCCTCCCGATTGATGAGATGCGCCTGATCGAAGACTGGCGTTTAGAACGCGAGTTCAAAAGCATTCCCGGCGTTGCCGATGTTGTGAGCTTTGGTGGACCTGTTCGCACGATCGAAGTGCGTTTAGATGTTCCGCGCATTAAAGCGCTGGGCCTCACGGTCGGCTCGGTCGCGCAAGCGCTTGGACAAAATCACGCCAACGCGGGCGGAGCGATGATCACTCATGGTGATGAAACGTACATCGTGCGCTCGATCGGTATGTACGAAAATCCAGAAAGCCTTGAGCAAGCCGTGATTGCGACTGAGCACGGTGTTCCGATTCGCGTGCGTGACGTTGGTTCGATTCAATTGAGCAGCCGTCCACGCTTAGGGCAAGTCGGTCACAACAATGACAACGACACCGTTGAAGGCATCGTCTACTTGCGCACGGGCGCTGACACACTCAGTACCTGCCAAGCGATTCGCGAGCGAATTGAAAAGCTCAACTCTTCGATTTTACCAAAAGGTGTGAAGATCGTTCCATTTTACGACCGCACGAATTTGATTGAGCGAAGTTCTCACACCGTCTTTCACAATATTATTTTTGGTATCTTACTCGTCTGCTTGGTTCTGACTGCCGGACTTGGCGTTCAATACTGGGCGATGAGTTTGGGTGTGGCGTTGATTATTCCGTTTGCGCTTCTCATGGCGTTCGTCGGCGTTCGCTTGATGGGTTACGCGCCAAACTTAATCTCGCTTGGCGCCGTCGACTTCGGGATCATTGTTGAAACCGCAGTCTTCGCCGCTGAAGCCGTGATTGTCGCAACAGCTCGACGTCGATCACGCGCACCAAAGCTCGTCACGGGTGCGATCATTGAAGTTTTAGGGCCGGCGTTCTTTTGCGCCTGTTTACTTCTGATCGCGTTCGTTCCGATTTTGAGTTTGCAACGTGTGGAAGGCCGAATTTTTAAACCCCTCGGCATCACTCTGATTTCAGCACTCATCGGTGGGCAACTAGGCGCTTTGATTTTTATCCCGATCTTTTCGTTCCTGATTCCGACGAATCCAAAGCCCGCCGAGAAACTCGAAAAATTTTTCGATGCAGTTTATGAACGCTGCCGCAGTGTCAGCCTTCGCATCCTGCAAATGAAGCGACCAAAATTGATTTTGGGCTCATCACTTGGAGCATTGCTCCTACTCCTCAGCTTGGGACTTGGTCGCGAGTTCTTGCCACAGCTGAATGAGGGTTCACTTTACATTCGTGCCACCGCTCCCTCTTCCATCTCGCGTGAAGCAGCGGTTGAATTGTCAGAAGAAATTCGTGAACGCCTTATGACAATTCCGGAAGTGACCGACGTCGTTTCACAAATCGGTCGCCCTGATGACGGTACCGACGTGAACGGATTTGATAACATCGAAATGCCCGTCATTCTCAAAGCCCCAGATGAATGGAAGAGCGCAAAAACGATCGAAGGTCTCACGGCCCTTGCACAAAAAGCGGTCGAAGGCATCGAAGGCGTCGACTTCAACTTTTCTCAGCCGATCAAAGACAACGTCGATGAAGCGATCAGCGGTGTGAAAGGCGAACTCGTCGTCAAACTTTTTGGGCCAAAGCTTGAAGACTTGCAAAAATACGCGAATGAAATCACTGAGATCCTAAAAAAAGTGAAAGGCGCACAAGACATCGCGTCTGAACAACTCTTTGGTCAGCCTGAACTTCGTTTCCAAGTGAATCGCGAATTGCTCGCGCGCTATGGCCTTCGTGTCACCGATGCCGAAGAAATTTTAGAAACGGCGCTCATGGGAAAATTCGCGGCTAAAATGATTGACGATCAGGGTCGACAGATCGACATCTTGGTCAAACCATCGCTCACCGACAACATCGATCGCTCCACGCTCGCAGCTCTCCCTGTGATCACACCAGAAGGCGCGAAAATTCCACTCGACGAAGTTTCACAACCGAATTTGGTGGAAGGCGTCGGCCGCATTTACCGTGAAGGTGGCGAGCGCCGAGTTGCTGTGAAATGTTCCGTGCGTGGTCGCGCGGTGGTGGATTTTGTGAAAGATGCGGCGGCGCAAATCGCGAAGTCGATCAAACTCCCAGACAAATATCGCATGCAGTGGTCCGGCTCATTTGAAAACGCAGCCCGCGCCGGTCAACAACTGATGATCATCGTACCGCTTTGTTTGATCGCGATGATCGTTTTGCTCATGACCTGGTTTGATAATTGGACGGTGGTGGGTTTGCTTCTTTGGGAGATTCCATTTTCTTTATTGGGCGGACTCGGAGCTCTCAGACTCACCGGCTTGAACTTAAGTATTTCCGCGGCGGCTGGCGGTATCGTACTCGTGGGCGTTTCATTTTTAACGGGCATGATGTTGATCGCAGAATGGCGACATTTGGGCGATCCATGGGCCGCTTTGAAAGAAAAATGTCGCAGTATTTTGGTCTCGAGCGGAGTCGCGATCATCGGTCTTGTGCCGGCGGCCTTCTCACATGGCATCGGCTCTGAAACGGCGCGGCCTTTTGCGGTCATGATTTTGGGAGGCCTCATTACCTCTCTCATTTTGACTTTGACGGCTTTGCCCGCATTTCTGGCATCCGTTGAGAGCCCAAAGCGAGCGAACCACTAAAAAACGTTTGCGCTTTGAGGCTCAGCTGCCTATAAATTTCTTTCGATATTCGATGGCGGCCTTAGCTCAGTTGGTAGAGCATTGGATTGTGATTCCAAGTGTCACGGGTTCAAGCCCCGTAGGTCGCCCCAACTTCAAACTCCACTCTTTTGTTCATGTTCATTCACCCAAGTTTTACGTTTTATTTACTCCCCATCGTATAGACGATGGGGCCCCAACATTTATCGTGGGGGCGGCCTACGGGGCTTGAAGGGAGCGGTTCACTTTGTTCAAAAGGCGGCCGGCGGCAGGCTTTTGAACAAAGCGGAGCTTTTTATCGCTGGCGAAGAGTGAGCATCAGATCTGGATGCACACGCATTGTCGATGGATAGCTGAACGGTTCCCCTGGAACATCTTGAGTAAAGATCTCAAACTCATTTAGCAATTCACCTATGGTTAACACGGCCATGCTTTTTGCGAAAAATTGGCCAATGCAGACTCTGGAACCGGTACCAAACGGAAGAATAGCGTTCGTGCGCGACATCGGACAAGACTGCGGATCCAAACGATCCGGATCGAAGGAATCAGCCGTCTCACCCCAATTCGCACGATGTAAAGAATAAAGATTCAAAGTCACACGGGCGCCTTTCAGAATTCGACGTCCATTCACAACGAAATCTTTTCGTGCGAAACGAATGATGCCCGACACTGGTGGATAAACTCTCAACGCTTCATTCGAGAAAGCCATAAATTCTTGCAGGCGATAAAGCGGTTGCTCGCCGTTGTTTCGAACGGCGGCTTGTCGAAGACGATCCGCCCATACTGGTCGTTGTCCAACTTCGTAAAGCATTGCCGCCGTGAGATCCTGTGTCGTTTCGAATGCGGCTCCAAGCATATTGCGCATTTGATCTCGCACCCAACCTCGCGGAAACTTTTCGCTCTCTTGTGCGGCTTTCAACATGGCATAAAGACTATCGGGTGCCGAATTCGCTTCGTTCCAGGCGATCGCCTCATTGACCAATCGTAACATTTTGCGACCCATCGATTGGACATCGGCGTCTTGATCTAACATTCCCTCAATACGTTTTTGCAAACGCATAACTTGAGCGAATTCTGGTGCCGTGCCAAACAAGAACTGCGAACTAGTTGTATAAGCGACGAAAAAAGTAAATTGGCGGAGATTAATCGAAGAGTCGTTCTGGCGTTGTAAATATTCGCGCAAGTTATTCTTGATCATAGTTTGCAGCTCGTCGAGCCGTCGCTTCATATTCGCTGGCGTAAAAAACGGGGCCATCGCTTTATGAGTTTTCTCCCATGCCAGACGTTGTTTTGGATCCGATTCATCGAATCTGATCAATGCGTTCCAACCGACAAGAGGCACTAAGCCGCGCCAATCGCGACCAAAAGCATCTGGATTTTTGAGAACCGTTTCGATCCCTTCACGATTATTGATAAAGACATCGAGACCTTCTCCGGGCACCCATTCTCGACCTGGAATGTAGGATGAATAACCTGGCAATCGCAGTTGAAATATGTCGCCGTACTGTTCATGAAGCGTGTCTATGATTTTTGGTTCCTGATTTGGCCCGAGTTCTTCAGCCAATTTATAAACCGACTGCGGACGGACCTGTGGCGGCTGTTTTAGCCGCTTCTCACATCTGCTTTCTTCACTGAACGCCATATGTCCAATGGTAAACAAATAGACTACGAATAAGATACGGCTCGATGTGACTTTCATTATGCCAAGAACATCTACAAGATTAATGCCAGCAAGAAAACAGGTATATTCCTTTTCCGAAAATCAAATTGAAGGAAAAATGCCAAAAATCGTCACCGTTGGAGCCTGGAAGGCGATAGCGCGTAAAATTTCGGTTGCCCCTTGAATCAACCCAACTTACCCTTAAAAAATCATGAAAATTACATACTTAATTCTCGCGCTATTTCCCGCTTTCGTATGGGCCGACGACGCCACTACTCCGCAACCAGCTCCTGTCGTTGTCGAACCGAAAGTCATTCCTGCGGCCACTGACTTCGCTTACGAATGCGTCGCCTCTTCAGGCAAAGAACAGCACACCTTGGTCCTCACAACTTATCGTGAACTCGCTCAAAGAGAACCACCTCTTCGCATGAAGGTCGGCGGCACAATGATGTCGTTCACGGCGTTTGAAATGAATGGCAAAGAGAATTTGAAAATGTTGAATCTCGCCATCCAAGCGGGCGATAAAAAAGGTCGTCCGATCACGGCACAACGTTCTGAATATTACGGACCACCCCCAGCTAAAGGATTCTACATCCGCCAAGCCTTTGGAAAAGCTTCGATCACCTGCGAACTTAAGCACTAAATGGTATCGCCGTTGCACCCTCTTCTATAGATGGGCTCAAAGGCCGTTTTATTCATTCTAATCACTTTTAGCTGCCAGATTTGGGCAGCGAATGACCAAACCGTGGCAAATGGGCTTCAACAGCTGGCGAGTTTTTACGTCAACGATCCCCACGGCCGAGTTCTGATCGATGAAGCGTTGCCAGAAGATCATTTCGAAACGGCAAACGAGAGTCTTGAGTTTTTTCATGAACATCCTAAGGCGCTCGGTAAAGTTCGACAGATTCTAAGAACTGCACTTTTACTCAAACTACCCTCCGAGAATAGCGCGGAAATCCTTTATCGCTTAGTCATGCGCGCGCGTTGGTCAGAGCCACAACTCTGCAAAGATGTTTTGTTGATGTTAAAAGACTGGAAGGTCGGTCTCTCGCCGTTCGCCTCTTGGCGACTTTTCTTGGCGCCATTTTTTGATGACCAAGTGATTTTTCAAGTTCTTCATTTTCTTGGCCACCCTGATTTTGCCAATCCGTTTGTAAATATCGCACTCAACGATTTGGCTGATGAACTGCAAAACAACCAGCGCGAATATTCCCACATGGATCTTAGGGAGCTAAAAACTTTCTTAAAAGACGCGACAGCATCTCCGTTCTACGATGTTTCGCAGCTCGAAATGCAAACGCAAATCGTGCTCGACTACATCGCACTTCGGGAAACCAAAGCGCACCAGACCGTCTGTGAAGTCGACCTGTTAGAAAAGCTATTCCCGCAAAAAGAAAAAGAAAATTAGTTGAGATACCAACGGCAAGTGCCGTTTTCGATTTCTGAAATAAAGCGAAGAACTTTGCGTTGATCTTCTGGTGAGAGCGGATTGTCTTTATAAGCCTGCCGGCGCTTCACTTCCTCAAGGGCGCCAATGACCACCGGATCACCATTCTTAAATCTTGCATGTAAATCGCTCGTCGCAAACTGAAGCATTCCAAAAACGTTTTGACGATAAATCGTTTGTCTAATAGCCGCTGCAGCAGGAGGAAACTTCGCAAAAATCGAAGTGTCATCCGCCGTTGCTTGAAATTCGCCAGAGATCGATTCTTCGGCCAAATATTGTAAGAGAAGCTTGAACTTATGAATCGGCAGCTCACGTAATTTATAAAGCAAAAGCAAATTGGCAAGGTCGCGATGAACCATGATCGTGATCATTCCACCCACCAATGCATTTTTTTGTTCTATCGACGCCTCATCGAGATATTGTAGCACCAACGGAAAACTCGTCTTGACCGAAAACCGAGATTTTTGATGACTCGCAAGATCGACTAAAATTGAAAAATCAGACGATTGCCAAAGATCCAATCGATCACACAGAGTGATCAATGCCGTTTGGCTCGCACCCTTGCTCGGAAAAATTTTAAAAAGCCTTAGCACCCGATCGTGAATCAATGCGCGGCTCTCTGGATCCAAGATTTCAAGAGGCGACTCTTCCACCTCTTTCGTTATTTTCATCAATGCACGCGTGCGCGGATCTTCAAGCCCTCGATACAAGCGCGCGCCCTCCTGCCAAATAAAATCGAGCGTTTCAGCCATCTGAAAAATACGTGGACTTGGTTTCGCATTAGCGGACGAACAAATTAGGATCAGAGCCAACAATAAAACCCGCAATTCGCGCTCCTCAAACAATATGTTTTAGTACCAGGAGTGTAACCACATCCAACGGTTCAATGTCGATCCGAAAATGGGTCCGCCCGAAATGATGGGATAAAAATAAAGAAAAAATAAGATATTGACCGCGACAAAAGCGATCCTTAACCGAGGCCATTTCCGAAGGGCGAAAATACAGGCGAAACCCAACATCGTGTAGGCCGGCAAATAGTAATAAAGGAATTGCACTTGTCGAGTAACGAGACTCCAGCCGAGAAATGAACACAAATAGAACAGTGCAATTAAGCCCGGCACCCAAGATCGATTTTTAAGAAAATCATAAATACAAAATCCGAGAGCCAATAATCCGCACCAGGCGAGCCATGGATTACCAATCAAGAACGTTGTCTGCGCCAAATTTTCATTGGGAACGCTTTCAAACTTAAACCAAATTGGTCGATATAAAATCGGCCATGTAAACCACTTGCTCTCATAATTATGCGGCTTCATTGGCGCCGTATGGGTGATGTACATTTGAACCTGCGTTCGCCAAAATCCGACAGGCCCTTGAATGTCATGATGACTAATGATCCAAAGCGGAAGATAGGCGAGATAATAAATGACAAGAGGTAAAATGAAAACCGCGCCAATAAGGCGAAGCGAATCTTTCAGCGTCGAAGGCTTGGGATGACGCCATAAAGAAATCAACATCACAAAAGTCAATCCAACCGGCAAGATGAAAGAATAAAGTGTCGACCACTTGCAAGCCAGAGCCAATCCAAAACTCAGGCCGCAAAAAAACAAAGCGCCTGTTGAGTTTTCTCTCTCGCGCCAAAAACTAACGAACGCGGCGGTGGCGGCGACCAGATAAAACAGCATGAAAATATCGAGCATGCACTCGCGCGCCATAACGAACAGCATCGAGTTTGTCAGCGTGAGCGCCGCAATCATCCATTGCTCGGCCAAAGAGAATTCGAAAGCTTCCGCTAGCGCGACAACGGCGACCATCGTAAGACTCCCAAACAAGACGCTCATGATGCGCCAACCGATGGGATTGTCGCCAAACACCCCAATCCCAATCGCCATAAAATATTTGGCAAGCGGCGGATGTTCGAGATTTAAAACTGCGACACCATTCAAAAGATCTTTTGCCGCGGGAACGTAATGAGTTTCATCAAAATCTAAAGTTGTGGGCCGCCCCAAATGCCAAGCAAAAAGTGCGAACGTAAGCGCAAAAATCAGCAAGTGAATCGAGCGTGCCGCCAACTTGAGATACCGGTGCATTCCTCATTGTCCCTGGTTACGCTCCCAATGTCTTCTTCAATTTTGTCGCGGCTGCGACCGCTCTTTCACATTGCTCGGAGCACTCTTTACAGTCGAGATGCATCCCATGAGCCCAGTGCGCCTTGTGCTCATCACAAGCTTGTTTGCATGCCTGGCAAGCCGCGATACACGCGTCTAAAACATCTTTGATTCGGACGGATTTCATACCCGCGAGCTTTGTGGCCGCATCACAGACGACGATCATTTGTTGGGCTGAAACACTGCAAAGAGCAAATTCGCTCGCGCCGGCAGCAAGACGATCATCACAATGTTGAACACACGCTTGGCCTTTGAGCGAGCATCGAGCTGTGATTTCTGCAAATTGCGACAATTCTTTTACCGCATCCGCGTTTTGCAAAACTAAAGGATTCGGCTTTGACTGTGAAGCCTTCGCCGTGACTCCCGCAAAAGCGGAAACAGCAAAACCGGTTGTCGCAGCGACGGCCGCTCCGAGAAAATTTCTACGCTCCATGCCTACACCTCTTTACACATCGAAGAATTGATAATCTAGTTTTCGCCAATTATTCTTCGATGATCAAGCAATCTTAGCGTAACCTTAAACTGTAGACACATGTTTTCTCATCTTTGATCACGCCGTCACTTTCGAATAGATCTCGTTTTGTAAAACCTAACGTAACGTGCGGATAAAAATCATCGGGTATAAACGCATCGGATCGACCGCCCTTCGCGATGAACTCTTTCGCGATCGCTTGACGAACACGCAGAAGAGACGGCGCCGATAAAACTACAAAGTACGTTTTCTCCAGATCCCCATCGACGGTGGCCCGGCCTTCACCAACACAAATCGGTTTTGCCCGATGACGGCTTGGCATCTGAGAATTGGCCAACTCTGCATTCTCGTCCAATGACATCACCGGTTTCAACACTGCAAATTCCACTGGTGTAATCACTGTTACGTGCGCTTCGCCTCGATTTTTCAATGGACTCCCGAGCCGATCTTCGAGCCTCAAGCGCAACTCTTGGGCGGGCTCAAATGGCAGCTTCATTTCGACATAGTTAGACTTGTGATTACCGCTGATTGCTGGTTTCGACGAGTCTGTCAGTCCGTTAGAGTAAACCAAAGGTGTTAAGGCGAAGGCGTGAACCGAGAATAGAATAAAATAAACAAAACTAAGCATAGATTTTCGACGGTAGCATCGGTGCCACACCAATTTCAATCATGATTTGATTTTGAAAACATTCGGGATTACCAGTTCTATCAAAACTGGGAAATCATCTCGATTCCCACAGGAGTGACCACAATGAAGTTCGAAACATTTCTAATGACCGGTCTCCTTGCTACATCAACGGCAATTTGCATGACGGCTCGAGCTGAATCACCAGTCCCCGCCAGCCATGGCTGCTACATTCAAGCCGAAATCGTATCTGCCTTAGAAGACCAGACTGGCATGTACGCCGAAGGTATTTCACAATGTCTCTCTGATACAGGTTCTTTGACGAGTGAACTGCCAGCTCGAGTCGCACTCATGACTCCCGTCGATGAGAAATTGATGGGCACTAAAATTTTCGTCATCAAGACAGAATCCACAAGCGATTTTTCTCCTGAATACAAGCTCACCAAAGTCAGCAATGGTTTTAACGGAAAAGCAGTCGATCCAAACGATCAACACTCTGTCGCCGTCGCATTTTCAACGGATGTGAAATTGCAGGACGCGGTTCTTGTTATCGATGCCAACACCGATTTAGACGATAAATTGAATGAAACTGAAAGCGGTCTCAATCTGCCAATCGTGCAAGTGCGAGCCGTTCGTGGCGGAGGTTATCGTGGTGGCGCCGTTTATCGCGGCGGCGCAGTTGTGAGACGCGGCGGAGTCGCTTATCGCGGCGCCTACGTACGCCGAGGTGTTGCTGTTGGCGCGGCCGGAGTTGCGGCTGGCTCTTATTATGGTTGCAATCCTAATGTTCAATATTGCGGTGGCTCGTCTTATTATGGTGGCGGTGCCGTTTATCGAGGGGGTGCCGTCTATCGAGGTGGTGCGGTTTATCGCGGCGGCGCTGTTGTTCGTCGTGGTGCACATGTTTCGCACTATCGTGGAGGCGGCGTTCGACGCCGTTAGGATTAACTGAATGATGCAAAAAACCTTTTTCCTCTGCGCGGCCGCTGGCTTGAGCCTCGGCCCCTTCGCTTTTGCCGATGATACGACTTGGAAGGCCAGCTTGCGCACAACGAAAATTTGCGAAATGCTCCTCAAACATCCCGGCATGGGAATTATGGTTTCATCGCGCGATGTGAAACTTTCAACCCTAAATATTGCAGATCCAATCGAGACCATCTTACCGACCAATCTGGTGCTCGAATCCGCTTTGAAGAGTCTTCCGTTTCATAAAGATCTGATCAATGACGTGCCCGCGCTTCAAACCTTGCGTTGGGACGTACGAGAGAGCACCGCCATCTCGACGTATCATCTCGATCGAGGGCACAACCTCATCAGCGTTCTCGTCGATCGAGTCGGCACCATCGACGTGCGCATCGGCGCTTCGCTTAACTTGAATAGCGATCGCCA